>Ga0131853_10002326_pt1 | contig 34044 bp, 36 predicted proteins | sample TergutLab28metaG_FD_92764 | JGI IMG/M metagenome (GOLD analysis project Ga0131853, IMG submission 92764) | Labiotermes labralis P1 segment gut microbial communities from Petit-Saut dam, French Guiana - Lab288 P1 (version 2) (version 2) | ecosystem: Host-associated > Arthropoda: Insects >... | reverse complement strand
TCACTATGTACCACTAACTTTTTGATGAATTTCTGCACAAATTGTTGACGCTGCTCGTTGTCCAAAACCGCCCAACTGCTGCGAAAATTGGTTACAATTTCTGTAGCGGTGAAACCCACTTCATTAGCTTTCTGCGCGTTTTCAAGCAGTTTTAAGCGTGATTCCAGCTCACTTCGCCGCTGATTGCCAACCTTAACCATGTTTTGATAATCGGCAAACTCCAAACTGCTGGACATAAACAAACTCATTACTTCTGCTGTTTTCTTCTCAATCTGTCCGACTTCGGCGGCGATGGCCGCTATTTCCGCACTGTTATCATGTGGTGATGTGACTGTTTTTGAACTATCTTCATGCTCGGATAAATCCTCAATCTCTGCCACATACTGCTCAAATGCAGCCTCTAATTTCCTGTGGCTCAAATGACCTCGATTGTCACAAAAGCCATTATATGCGTCAATGCAGCGATAGCTGGGATATTTGAGTGTGGTTTTCTCACCCTCATTTTTTCCTTTGGCATACAACCAATGGCTAGTGTACTTGCCTCCACAAAATGGACAACGCAGAACACCGCAAAAGTACACTTCATTGGACGGTCGCTTTGTTCGAGTTATTTTTTTCATCTTGCTAATTTTGTCTTGTACTTGATAAAAAATATTCTCATCAAGTATCGGTTCATGGTGTCCAGCAACCTCAAAATATCGGCTTGCGTCTTTAGTGCCGTATCGAACCCGACCTATGTAATTGCAATTTGTCAACACTTTGCGTATGGTAATCTGTACCCTCTTGCTACCCATTTTAGTGCTGATATTCTCGGCATTGAGGGTTTTGGCAATCTTGGTGAAAGAATAATCATCATCCAGATACATGGAGAAAATTCGCCGGACTATGACCGCCTCATCCTCAATTACTTTTTGAATTAAATTACCATCTTCACGAAAATAGCCATAAGAAAAACTATGCTTACACAAACTGTAGCCCTCTTTGACCTTTCGCTCCAACCCCAACCGGACACGCTCGGCCAAATTCTCACGCTCGAACTCGGCAAAGATGCCTACAATTTTCAAAAACATTCTGCCCGTCGCGCTGGCAGTGTCGATACTTTCGATTAAAGAATTAAACGCACAGTGATGTTTGTTAAACAACTCCACTAATTCAATCAGATTCTTGGTTGAGCGTGTCAATCGGTCAATTTTATAGACCAAGACATTCTTAACTTTGCCACTTTCAACATCAGCCAGCAGTCGCTTAATCTCCGGTCTGCCGTCGATGTCCTTGCCGCTGATCCCCTCATCAGCGTAAATACCAAATATCGGCCAGTCTTTGACAATAGCGTAGGCTCTCAATTTTTCCTCTTGCGCTCGAATAGAGTAGCCCTCTCTGGCTTGCTCATCTGTCGAAACTCGTAGATAAATGCCTGTGCTTACCAATTTCCATCAGCACCTCTCTTTTGAATTTTCAGAGGTTTGCTGTTGTTCCTTGTCGAGTGCCGCAAGTTTCGGCGCAGCGTTTTTGAGAAAAAACTTAATCATCTCACGTTGTAAATTTTTTGGTAAAATGATTTTCTCTTTGGGATTGGCTTTTTTCTTATCCATTTCTCCCATCCTCATACAAGCTCTTTAGTTGATTATATGAGGAAAACGCCGATAAATGCCTGTCCTACAAGGTTTTTGCGATATGGTTTTTTTCAATGCCTAACAATATAAGCGGCTCCAAAATACTTCATTACAAATATAACAGGGCTTAACAACTGTATTAAACCGATTGTTAATACAGCACAGCAGACTTGGGTTACATAGTACCCCGTGAATATGCCGGACAGAAGCCGTTTACCATTTTTCCACCCATGTGTACCCATTGTATTTAATGCCAATACATTACCCGGTCCCGGAGCAACTGCGTTGATAACCGCATATGTTAAAAAAGCTGATATTGCTTGTGCGTCCATTTTTCAAACCTCCAATAGTGACACTTACTATTGTACACGGACGCTCAGACATAGTAAAAGACGAATAATCTATGCCTTGATATAGCTTGTAACTATATCAGAGCAATTTGAATATTATACTATTTCAAATCGTCAGCAATCTTTTTAGTGCGTTTAAGTAAATCTCGCCCAACCTTGTAGGCACATAATCCTTGTGTGTGATAACGCCGACACGGATTATTTCGTCTACCTCCAACGGAACAGCGATAATATCATCACCATGCAAATATGAGGGGAATACGCCCGTTGAAATTGTATAAGCGTCTACACCGATTAAAAGATTGACAACAGCGGCTCGGTCGCTGACTTTTATGCTTTTTTTATGGTGTAGTGTGCTTAGTATTTCCTCTGCAAAATAAAATGAATTATGTTCGCCCTGTTCATAAGTAACGCATGGCAATTCTTCTAAATCGTCAAGCGTTACATATTTTCGGTTAGCCAGCGGATTATTTCGGTTCACAAAGATATGGGGAGATGCCGCGAATAATTCTGAAAAAATGAGATTACCGTCGTTCAAATATTTATTTATGATTTGTTCATTAAATGAACTTAAATAGATAATGCCGATTTCACTTCGCAAGGTTTTTACATCGTTTATTATTTCGTAAGTCTTTGTTTCGCGTAAAGTAAATTCGTATTCGTCTGCGCCAAACTCTTTAATCAATTCTACAAAAGCATTGGCGGTAAAAGTATAATGATGTGTGGAAACGGAAAAGCGTTGTTTTGACGGAACTGACGAAATATATTTTTCCTCTAACAATTCTGCCTGCTGTAAAACTTGTCGGACATAACCTAAAAACTCCGCCCCATCCGCAGAAACAATAATCCTTCTATTTATCCTTGCAAAAATTGTTATCTGAATTTCCTTTTCTAATTCCTTGATTGCGGCTGATAGGCTTGGCTGTGTAACAAACAGGCTTTTTGCCGCTTCGCTTATAGAGCCTTTGTCTGCGACTTCAATCGCATATTTTAATTGTTGTAATGTCATGGACTCATCCCCGTTTCTTTATTTAATTTCAAGCAGTAAAAACAAATAGAAGTGTCAAATTAACCATTAAATCAATTCAACCCTCTTTTCCCTGCACACAACAAGGATTGCTGTTACCACTCCCACTATCAGCGTTACCAAAAGCGAAAGCATTTGTAAAAATACATTCCCACCGATGAAAATAACAAGGAAATCGTTTAATATCCAGTTTGATACTATAAACACCGCAATGAAGAACGGTATAACCTTAAATATTAACCTTATCATGTTATTACTGCACTGCGACAACACAAACGCAAAAGCCGCTGTGCCAACGGATAATAAGTACATTGTTACTATCATCAATAGGACATATTGCCCGAATGTAATCGAAAGCCAATGAAAAGTACCGCTTAAAAATGAATTTATGCCGTTATTCCAAAATGCGTGTACTTCGGTGGTTACTGAAAATAATCCGGCAAAAATCAAAACAAGTATTGTAGTCATGCCGACAGCGGAGAGTAAAACGGCGAAAAATTGTTTTTTCAATATTCCGCGCCCCTGTTTTGATGAATATTGCAACCAGTTTACCCTGTTAGCCCGGTCGGTCGTTACAAGCGGGGAAACCATTATCAACGTAACCAATATAATAAGGACGGCAAGGCTACGGGCATATCTCCATGTGTGGGAAATCGTATGAAAATCCATTATGCTTATTAGTTCGCCGCTATCCCTAATTTCGATTAACCGTTGTATTTCCCGTTCGTTGAGCGGGGTATATTCGATAAATGAATCAATAGTAGAAAGCCATTCATCATGTCCTATTATATTCGTTTGATACATACCCACAATATTACCGAAACTCACCAATTTTGCGTATGCTTCGGGAGCGACTTTATCGCTTATGAGATTTTCGCCGGTGATTGTGCGAACAATTCCCCCCCATTCAAGGAAAAGGGAATAGACTAAATTTCTTTCTTCGTCATCAAGCATATCAAAGCGTGATTCATAATCCATGCGGAAATCCATATAATCGTCATAATTAAAAATTCCTAATCCGGTGAAAAAGGAGTTTGACGCTATGAACGTATTTAATTCAAAAATTATTATTTCTTCGTTTTTCAAAAAATCCTCAAAGTCATTTTGACTAAGTGTTACACCGTAGGTTTCAGTCAAGCGATGTGCAAAGTCAATATTCAAAAATAAATCATCTTTTGGATAGTTCTTTATTTCGCTGTTCATAACGGCAAAGAAATATAAAGCGCACAGAGCAGTTATAATCACAAGGATTTTAACGCTCCATATTTTTTTTAGTTCGTGTGTAATAATTCTCATGCAATGTCCCTCTTTTCAAATATTTTTACAGTTAATACGCAAAGGGCAGAAAGAATCAACAATGAAATTCCTGTACCCCATAATTCAAAATTTTTCCATAGCGTAATGAAACCGCCGTCTGTAAACCATAACCCGCTATTCCACCACAGAAGTATCGGCGTTTGGAGCGTAATATAATGGGAAAATAGGTTTCTTGAGACAATTACAGGCAATGCCATACAAACAGCGTTTACTAATATCACCGTCAAAAAACCAATATAACTGTTTTTTGATAATGCTCCGATAATTACGCTCATTATTGTGAAGCATATAATCAACCCAAAAGATACGGCTAAACTTGCCCATAAATATGTCGCTACCGTAAAACTCTGCCATGTGGCAAACGGTCTGTCCCCCGCTATGTCGCGGATAAAATTGAACCCGCTTGAAACGCTGCTCCCCCATACATTGCTATAATCAAACACGAAAAAATAAATAGCTAACGTAATGAGTGTGAAAATTATATATAACCCAATACCCGCCGCTAAACTTGCGGAAATTTTATAATATATTATACGGCGACCTGTTTTAGTGGCGTAAATACTGTGTTCAGTATGGTTTATCTGCTCATAACCCACGCCTAAAAGTGCTAACAGAACGGCAAGCAGTATTCCTTGCAACAACAAACTGCCCATAAGTCCAAAGCTATGAAATAACCGCAAGTGTATATCGTAAGTATGCTCTCCCAAATAAGCCGTGTAACTGTCCTCTGCTATGGCTCTTTCGTCAACTGCCGCTTGCAAAGCGTCATACTTCGCCTTCATTTTTTCGGCAACCCCGCCCGTCAGTCCAAAAAAGGATATATAGGCTTCCGCTGTTTCGTCCGTGTTATAATTTTCAAACACGTTTACAGGGAATTGGGTAGTCGTATCAAATTCTGTGTTTAAGCCTATTGGGATAATCCATATATTAAAAGCTAAACATAAGACAATAAAAATCCAAAGAACCGGCATGGAAAGCATTTTTTCAATTCGTGCCAAAACAGCATATTCACGCCACCTCATCACGATAAATGTACAGGAAAACGTCCTCTAAATTCGCGCTTGCTGGTTTTGCAATTTCCGCGCAATTTGTTTCGCTTGCGAAACGTGTTAATGTTTCGCCGCCATCCTGTCTTTCTGTTAGAATAAGGTGCGGTGTTTTAATAGCGGCAATATTATTTGTTTCGTAAATTTTTCCGGCAAGTTTTTCACATATTGCGTTCGGTGCGTCATTTACAAACAGTTTATGATTTTTGAACATAATCACATGGTTTGCGATTGTTTCAATATCGGAAACAATATGCGTAGAGAGTATAACGGTACGGTCTTTTGAAAGCGTTGAAATAAGGTTACGGAAGCGAACGCGCTCTTTGGGGTCAAGTCCCGATGTCGGCTCGTCAAGGATAAGTATTTTCGGGTCGTTTAGCATAGCTTGCGCGATACCAACCCTTTGAACCATACCGCCCGAAAACTTCTTCATTTTTTTATTTTTAACGTCAGACAACCCAACTACTTCTATAAGTTCGTCTGCTCTGCGTTTTGCGTGTTCTCTGCTCATGCCCTTTAAGGCTGAGATGTAAAGCAGAAAATCGCGGGGCGATTGGTTTTTATAATATCCAAAGTCCTGCGGCAGATAACCGATTATATCTCTGTACTCTGCGTCAAGTTTTACGATTGCATCGCCGTTCCATAAAATTTCGCCTTTTGTCGGAAAAATAAGCGTAGTCAGCATTTTTATCAGCGTTGTTTTACCAGCGCCGTTCGGTGCAAGCAATCCATATACGCCGCTTGAAAATTCAAGCGTAATATCCTCTAACGCCGTGAAATTCCCGAATTTTTTTGTTACATTGTTAAGCAATAACATAATGATTTTCCTCCGTGAGCATTTTATTTATTTGATATATAAGCACCGCCGCGCCTGTTATAGCGAATATAATTGTAATGGCAATCGGCAAGCCCGATAAAAATAGTTCCCAGCGTACCCCGAACGTAAACGGCAACACTAAATTTATAAATACCCATAGAGCGGAGAAAACAGCGATAGCCCATTTACTGCGCGACAGCCGGATAACTGATAACTCGATTGCGCCGCAAAGGAACATTCCCCCAAGACAAAGAGGTAACAGCCTAAAAAAGTGCGCTGTGTTTTCCGCGCTAAAAGCGGTAATTATGACAGCAAACGCCGCACCCGCAACCGAATAAAATATACAACGTAAGGCGGTTATCTGCCGTGATGTATAACGGCACGTTTGTTTTAACTCGTATAGTCCGCAAGCCCGCTCGGTCATTTCCGCGAACAGCACAATAATCAAAAACAACACAGGCGAAAATCCGAAAGCGATAGAATTTTCATAATCCATTGGTGTATGGCGAAATAAAAACGCCGTTCCCAAAAGGGTAATGGACACGAATATCAAGCTGTAAGTCAAATCCCAAAAAATAAATTTCCAACCGAAAACATTAAACATTTTTGATATGCGTTCCCAAAATGTCGGAGGTTTTACAAAGCCTTGTTCCAAAATAAATTCAATACTTTTGTTTTTATTTTTTTCCGTCATTAAATTCACTCCTTAATTTATTTATTAGGCGATAATATTTACTTTTCACGCTTCCCTCTGCTATTCGCATAGTAACCGCGATTTCCGCAAAGGTGTAATTTCCGAAGATATGCAATCGGAAAATCTGTTGCGTGTCGGGCGGGAAATTATTAACGTAATTGCACACCCTTTCGGCAAAATCCTCGTTTTCTATTTGCTTCGTAAAGTCAACTTCATCAATCGGCTCTACATCGTCAAGAGAAAGCGTTTCGGTTATTCGGGCGGCGCGGTCGCCTTTTTGAATTTTGCGTATTAGCCGCAGTTCTTCATTCAACTACGCCCCCCCCTTTCCATGCTTCTGTTTATATATCCGTTTCAAACGGTAAAATAGTTTCAAATCATGCAAAATATTTTCAATTTTTTATTTTGGATTACATTTGCTTGCACATACCCAATCATTTTGAATCTCCATTATAAGAAGCATAACGTCATCATTCCTATTATAGTCGTTCATACGCCATATTGCAAGGATTATTTTGTAAACATCTATAAAACCAATCATAACAGTAGGAAATTTGTACTTACTTAAACGTAAAAAAACAGCGACTTTGGTTTTACAAAGCCGCCGTTTTTTTTACAATGCCCATTATCCTATCGAGCCGTCTGGATGTCGTAACGGAAGTGGTACATAGATTGTACTTGTCATGGAGTTGTTATGAAGCAAAAATTTTATATTTTATTTTTTCCCGGTAGATTAAAATCCCATTATTTTGATGTTTGACTTTATCGTGGAAAAAGATTGTTTTTCTTTTATGCAATATGCCTTAGTAGCTTAATATTCAACACAAGCGCAATCGTTCCAAGAATAACGAACGATAATACCAACCCGATGAGCTGTCCCGGCTCTAAAACAATACCTAAAATTGATTGCGTTATCGTTTGGGAGATTACACATACACCCACGCCTGTTAATAGTGTAAGTAAAACGGAGGTTATATAATATGCCGTTTCCTTTTTCTTTAACAATCCAATTCCGCAATACATGGCAAGCGGTAAGATAATCGCCAAATCAATCGCAAAGGTAGGTTCGGTGGTATATACCTCGATAATTTCCATTGGCTGGCCTGTAATAATCGGCGGGAGAACAAACGGTATCCATACAAGTGTTGAACATCCGGCAATCATCATAAATACGGCAGTACCCGTTAATTTTTTTGAAAACAGCGCTTTATTAAAGGATTTTTGTTTTACCAATTCTGATACCGATAAAATGAAAGCAAACAATGTGCTTCCGAATTGCAAAACGTAAAGTAAAAACAATCTGTTTAAACTAACGCCCATAACAAGGCAAGAGGAAGAATACAACAAAAGGGATAACAACCCGCTTTGTAAAAAAAGCGCATATTTCTTATGTCTTAAAAATGATATGGTGCAAATTAAAAACAACGCCGCAACGATGATAATTGCGTCAGTTCCCTTTGTTGCGCTCGCTTTCAATATTGAATCGTTCGCATAAATACCGTCACCAAATAAAGTTACTTGTTGGCCGTATATATTTTCAACTATTCTCTGTGTGCCGCCAAACGAATAGAACAAGCCAAAACAGGCAGAAATAATCGCCGTCACAGACGAAGTGATAGTTAGAATAATCATAGGTTTTTTCATTGTTCGATACCCCCTCAACAATTCCATTTAAGTTTCGCCGGATTCGGTTCATTTTCCACGGCAACGGCGCGGAGTGCCGCCGTGTAATCAAGGCAGACTTCTTCGGCGATTTCCGCATAAACTTCTTCTGACGTTTCAAGCCCAACACGGTCATAAGCAACTGCCGCCGCTGCGTAAAAGAATAAACCAAGCGAATGTGTCAATGTATGAACAACCGCCGAACCCTGCCCGACAGCCCTTGCCGCCGCTTGTGCGGTTGGGTTGGAATCAAGCTCACGGGCGGCTTGATGGCACTCGTTCAAGATGATGTTTTTGACGATTGGAAACTTTACTTTTCCGCTAAGATAATCGCGAGCGGCGTTCACAGCGTTTCTGGGGCGTTCGTCGCCGGGGCAATGCTTCTCGAAAATCGGTAATAATTTATCAGTAGCATAACTAAGACACCATTTACGGATTGTGTCCTTGCTTTGCGTATCTATCAATTCCCGTAACGCAACCGCTGACGGCGAATTTACATCACCAAGCATTTTCCGTAGCTTTTTAGGCATTTTCTTTATTTCCTTATCCACGAGGATAATTCCATGTGAAACTTAATCGCTCATAATAATCGGCAAAATAACCGCAGTAAATATCATAGCCGTATCATCTTCAATATCAGTCAGAACCTTGTTTATAGCCGCATACGTTCCGCTTGACCGTACTTCCTTCATTCTTGCTTTGAGTGTGGCGGTTTCTTCCTTGTTGAAGTAGCTGCCAAGAAGCCCGCTTTTATCAAGCAAAGTCGCAAGTATTACTGTATCATCTGTCAATTTGCCGTTTTCAAGAAATTCATTGCGGAGTATTTCACCGACTGCGGCAGTCGCTTCCTTTTTGGGTACTTGAACCAAACGCTTCACATTTTTCGTGAAGAAACCCTTTTTTTCAAACTCAACCATTGCGTCAACGACCGATAACGAATCAACGATTGCCGATATATACGCATCTAAGCTATGCTTGTATTTTTCTATAAAATCTTTTATGGTTTGCGGTTTCTTTGTTGATGTGATTTTTTCGTACAACGGGGCAAGGTATGGCAATGCGTCGCCCCACGGCTTTGCATTATCGGCGGACAATCGCTTTTTTTCGTCACGGATTAAAAATCCGGCGCAGAGCATTTCGGCAACACCGCTTATGATTAAACAAGCCATCACGGTTTCGCTTGGCTTACCGCCTTTTTGATTAGCCGCACAAAGGTAATATTCTTGTGTGTGGGATAAGTTTTTCATTTCAAGCCCCCAATTTCCTAAACACTTTTTTCATTATAGAATACAAAAGTTTTCCGATAAACCATTTCATTTTTCCGATTTTTCGCGGATAAACTTTATCCGCAAAGCCCGAATCACGCCAATATGAGAAATCGCAATCCGATAAGGTTGGCGAAATGGAAGAAAGCGCACGAAAACTGTTGTGTACAATTACGCTAACAAATGACGGTTGCGACAGCTTTTTATTTTTTATTTGATTATAGAATTTATCGGCGGCAATACGGACACGTTCTTTTTGCTTATCCGTTAGGGTAAATTTTTCTGTTTGGATTTTCATTGGTAATATAATCGCTTTACCGATTCCCCAATGCCCTAAAACTTGTCGCATATACTTTGCAACTATATTTTCGCCGGCTCCGGCTGTGGTTGTGATAACCATGCCAACCTTGTTAAACAACCGCGGACGGTGGAAGTAATAAGCAAGGTGGTCTATCAGGTTTTTTACGGCAGCGTTAATGTGCATGGCATAACAAACACCGCTTATTATCAGCCCGTCACAATCTTCAATGGCTTTTGCAACCATACCGATAATATCTTTGTGCGGGCAAAAATCATTGCCTTTGCTAAAACAAATATGACAGGAACAACAAAACGGCAAATCTATATCCGCTACGCTGATTTCGTTTATTTCAACATCCCCGTATGCGCATATACATTCTAAAACGGCTTGTGTTACGCCGTAGGTATTGCCCTTACGCATACTGCCGTGGATTACGGTTATTTTTTTCATTCAATCACCTTACTTAATTTTTATTGCGTTCATTCCGTAAATAATCCCAACACTTACACCGACACCAAACCCAATCGGCAGCCAAAATGCGAGATTGTCCGTTAATACGCCTATCGTTACCCCTGCAAGGTTTCCAAAACATATACCTAAACTGAAAGCCGTTGCGTTAAAAAACTTCTTTTCAAAATAAACGAATGTAATCCCTGTTTCGTCTGTTTCTTCCCGCAAACGGGTGTACCCCGCTTTTTTGTAAAAGCTCATATTTCGGTCGCTTCTTAACGCGGTGAACAATTCAAACCTTTTGCGGTGGAGTTTTCCTTCTATTGCCGCAAGCAGACGTTTTCCCAATCCTTTTCCTTGATGGTCGGGATGCACAATCAATTTTCCAATGTACACCGTATCGCCATCGGCGTATGCTCTTACCGAACCGATGATTTTATCATCAAGAACAGCTTTCAAAATAACGCTTTTATGAAATTCCTCGACAAGTTCATCATGCGTTTGTCTTAACGGCTGTATCGTATAATCGTTGTGGATTACCGCTTCGCTTTGGTATGCGGTATATTGAAGCTGTAATATCGCTTCTAAATCTTCTATTTGGGCTGTTATTATTTTTGGTTTCATTTATTCCTCCTGCACCCTCACCATTTCGCTTACTTTAATCCGCGGATTGCAATATCGGTTTCGTGTTTGTGTCTTTTCGCCGTATTCAATAGCCTTTGCCGGACACCAACTAATACAGGCTACGCAATGTTCGCAATGGTGAAGCCATGTAGGTTTATTATTTTCCGGCTTTATATTTCTAACCGGGCATATTTTTTCACACAAACCGCAGCCGTTACATTTATCGTTTGCGGTAAACTTTACGTCAAGCCGTTCGATGTTTTTATACATATTGTTGAACATAATCGGCAACACCGCCGCTCCTTGCTTTTCCGCTTTAATATCGGCGGCAATTTCTGCCAGCCGTTTATCGTTTTTATCAAGTATTGGTTCGACTTTTTTAGAGTCGGAAGGATTGTAAAGAAGCACATAATTGTCCGGCATTTTAATTCCTTTGCCGTAATTTAACTTCAAACCCTTTGCTTTTAATGCTCTGTTCATCGCTGTTATGCTGCCGTGGCCGACAGCACCCATCGTAACAACGGTGAAAATGTATGTATCGGGTTTAATTTCAATTTTTTCAACAAACGCCTTAACCGCGCGGGGAAGGTGTAAGTAATAAGAAGGAAACACAAAACCGATTTTAGTGCCTTTACCGCCAAAAACGCCGGATGGAACGGTTTCTGTTATTTGAACAAGCTGTGCGTTTATTTCGGCAGATAACTGTTTTGCCGCATATAAGGAATTGCCTGTGCCTGAGAACCAAAATATTGTTGATTGATTATTCATTTTTTACTGCCCCCTCGCTTTTTCGGTTTTATTAAATTATAGCTGCGTTCAATCATCTGTTTTACTTCATCATCCGGCACATCGCCGCCCATCGTAACGGTGTTCCAATGCGTTTTATTCATGTGCCAGCCGGGAGTTACGCTTTCAAACGCTTGCCGTAAAAAATCAGCTTCAAACGGGTCGCATTTAAGGTTTATACAGAGCTTTCCGTTCCGTTCATATATCAAGGCGAAACTCTTTTTATTTGTTTTATGCCGCATGACTGTCCATGCGCCCGGTTCGCCCATGCTGTCGAAAGGGTAATCTTCGTAGGCATCGGTGAGCGTTAAGCAAAAATCTATTATATTTTGTCTTGTCATAGTTTTGTTTTATGCGCTGTTATAACCGTGTAGCTATGCGCGTTTACGGTAATTACGGCATCCCCCTTGTAAACGTACCAATTTTTCCCCTTTCGGGTTATTTGGTCTGAATCAGCAATCGCTTGTCTGCACCACACGACAACATCGTGCACATCTAACGTAAGATTTCGCTTAATCCGCTCTGCCCCTAATTTTGTTGTATGGATTTTATCAAGGTTATTTAATATCTCTTGCCAATCGTTTATAACAATTTCAAACCGTTTTACGTTCTTGCCGTCAACCTCAACAAATTCACACCACATTGAAGCAGGGCGAACCCAAGTACCACCCTCACCGTAAAGGGGTCTGTAAATAACCATATCTTCAAGGGTTCGCTGTGTTTCGCAAAACCGATAACCTCATATTGATTGCCTTTGTAATGGCGGTAAATGTCGAGCGGAATAGGGTGCATAATTCATTTCCCTCCACTTTCAATCCCTATATTTTCATAAATACCTTTGCATAAAAACAATTTGCACATAGCCGAATTTTTTAACAGCTTGCTGTCTAAAACCATTCTTTTCAAAGGTTAAGCTAATTTCTTTTGGTGAGTAAAATTTAACATCACCCTCGCTTGATAACGGTACAAAAGGATTTATTAAAAGCCGTAAAATTGACGGTAGATAAATTTCAGCTATATAAATCTTCCCATTTGGCTTCAAGACCCTGCTTGCTTCCTTTGCAAACGCCGTAGGATTTGGAAAATGATGGTATGCAGCACAAACGGTTATTATATCCACAGAGCCGTCCTCTAACGGTATATTTTCACATTCTGCCGTGCAAAATTTCATGTTAGGATTATTAACGGCGGCGTTCTCAATCATTCTGTCAGAAATGTCAATACCGTAGCCGTTTATAGGTTTCTTCGCATTTAGCGCAGACAAAAGAGAACCGTTGCCACAAGCTACATCTAAAACAATATCGTTGCCCCTCAACTCAATTTCCGAAAGTAATAACTGCTTGAATTTTCGGGTAAACTTGCCGTCCGATGTGCTTTCGTAATTATCAGCTTTTCTGTTATATGCAATTTTTGACTTTTCGTTGAAGTTCCCCATGTTTAGATACCCTTCGTTATATGTCGTATTATCATGTGTTCCATTGGCATATAAATAATCCCATTCTTTTCTTGTTGTTCGTCCGTTTTAACAAACCCCAGCCGCTCATACACAGGAACAGCATACAGCGAAGAATTAACAGTAATCCGCTTTACATCGGGATTGTTTTGTAATTCAAAAAGAATCGTATCATAAAGCCGTTTAGCAATACCTTTTTTGTGGTGCTGTTTATCCACAAACATCAAAGCAATGTGAGTTTTATCCCTCGTAGCGATAACTCCAATGATTTCGCCATTTTCGTAATAACCCAAAATCTTTTTATGCCCGGTATGTACGTCATTTGCTACTTCATCGTATTTTATTTTAAGATAATCATTAAAAGATTTATTCCCTTGTTCCGAATAATCCACCGCAACAAACTCCGAAAAAACTCTGTTCACAAGGTCAAGAGCTTGCTTTATTTCGTTTTTGGTAAGTTTTTTAATCATCAACTATCTCTTTCGCGTTCAAATCTTTTATACCTTGTTCCTTGAAACGTCAATTTTCCTACATCACCCTCTGCAAGCATACCGTATTCCTTGTCCGGCACTTTCAATTCCATACGGTCGCCGCTTTCTACTTCAAATGTGGCAAAATATGTTGTTGACGAAGCTGAATGGTGCATTGCATGACCGTGGCCGTGGTGGTGATGGCTGTGATGATTATGCCTGCTGACCGCCATGCGTTTTGCTACAACTTTTGCACCTACCGTAAGAACAGGGGAATTGTTGTTGCTGTTCCACTCCATACCGCCTTTTATTATTTTTACGATGATAAGTCCGAAAACCAAAATGAATCCCAAGACTACAATCACGGGAATAATCGAAAACATAATATCCACACCGCCGCCGAACGGTGAAAAGCCCATATAAATCAACCTTCGTTAATTCTTTACCTTAAAATCATCCCACGAAACCGCCGTCCGAAGTTCCACGCTGGAAGCAACCGCTTCAAAGTGATGCTTGCCAATTTGCTTTGTCTTTTTGTTACGGTGAAATGGCAATCTTATTTTTCTTCCTTCGTTTTCGGTTTTCGTCCGGGTTTTTCTTTTCCCGTGCGTGTCGGCTTGACAGCGTTTTCGGGAATAGCCCATGTGTTTCCGAATTTAACAGCACCTTCGACACGCCCCTCTATACAAAGGCGTTGTACTTGCCGCATTGACATATCCCATCGTTCAGCAATTACATTTGCTTGCACATACCCAATCATTTTGAACCTCCATTATAAGAAGAACAATGTCATCATTCCTATTATAGTCGTTCAAACGCCAAATCGCAAGGGTTATTTTATAAACATTTATAAAATCAATGTAAAAAAGCCGGAGGGCTTTTATCTCTCCGGCTCGTACTTCGTATTTTTTCACTTCATTTCTTTCACAGGGCGCATTTCAATATACCCCCGCCAACCCAACGGCGCAAGCTGCATCCTCGGCGCAAGCTCGTTGGCGTATTGATAGCCGTAGACTTCGGGATTGAATTTTTCAAACTTTTCCATGCAAAGCCCGACAGCTTCTTGGAAATTCTCATCGTCATACGGTTCGCCTTGACATACAAGCATTTTACAGGGTTCAAGGTCAATTACATCAAAGCCATCGGGTATGTTGCCCGCATAATCGGCGGCAACTTCTACGCCGTGGGCGTAAACACTCGTTCCGTTCGGACGCATATTGTCCGGCAGCCATACACCGACAGGCTCATAAAGAGCTTCCTTAATATAGCAAAGAATATCCCACGGTGCGGAATTATCGTTATCGCCGCAACCAACTTCCTCACAGTATTCAAAATAGTGTGTTGCCTTTTCGCCGCGCTTCAAGATTAACTTGCGCGCCGGTCGCTCCATAATTTGTGTAAAAATTGCTATTGTTTTCGTTTCCATTTTCAATCCCTCCGATTTTAATTTGTGGCGGTCAAGATAACGATATGGGATTAACCAGCCGTCCGGCTTCGGAAGATTTGCGTATTTCTTCGGCGTTATCCCAAAGGCGTTTGTGAAGGCCCGTGTAAAACCCTCATGGCTGTCAAAGACAAAATCCAGCGCAATGTCAATCACCTTCGGTTTTCCGTTTCGCAACGCGAAAGCAGATTGAGTCAACCGCTCACGCCTAATATAGTCAAACGGCGATATTCCCGTTTCTTCTTTGAATAATCGTGCCGCGTGATATTGAGAATAGCCAATCGCCTTTGCTATGTCGCTTGACGTTATCGGTTCTTGTAAATGTTCTTTAATATAATTTTGCATTTCCACAACCGCCGCCGAAACTTCCCGGATTTCTTCACCCATCGTTTTCTCACCCCCCTATGCAAATTATTTTACGGATAATCGGATTTATTTTCTTGACTTCAACAGCGGAAAATTATTTTTTTGCCCGGGACGCTTGGGCGAGCAGTAAACGTGCTTTTAGCGTTTACGACCAGCCCATGCACGGCACACAGCAATCCGCGCGCCCGGTGGTTTGTCGCTGTGTTCATCTTCGCCGCATGAAAAGCCTTTTAATATTTCACATGGTATGTCTGTACATTCACCGCAATGAACAAAACCCTTGTCTTGGCAGCACTTCGCAACAGGACATTCGCCCCAAAACGGATTTCCTTTTAATGCGATACAACCGATACAGCCGTGAGATTCTTTGTATGTACAACCATCACAAAGAAGCCCGCAATATGATTGCACCGACAATAATTCATCCATCGTAAACTCCGCGCTTTCGTTATCTACCCACAAGGAAACACGCTTAGTCGTGAATTTTATAATGCAATAATCCGGGTCGGTTTCGCCGCCTGCATAATGTTCTTTGAACCAATCCAGCCAACAGCGACTTTTCGTTTCTTGGTCGGTGAGGATTTCCGCTTCGCCTACAAGCGTGATGTTATTGCCGCCCGTGCAAAAGCAAACGCTGGCACGGTTATCTTTCAGCAAACGCTTTTCTTTATTGCTCCCAATGTTTGTTGAACAATAAATTTCAAAAATGTTTTCCGGCTTTACAGGCGATACCGCAGAAACATTTGGGCAGCCGTTTTCGTCAATCACTCCGAGATAAGCCGTGTCGCACGTTCTGATGATTTGATTTGCTTTTTCAAAAATATTAGCGTTCATACAATTTTTCCTCCTTGATATTTTTATTTTGGATTATTTTCACCGCTTAACAAGTCTTTTAAGGTGATGATTTTACAACCCTTGCTTTCATAATAAATCAGCATTTCTTCAATTTTCCTTTTGTCATAACTCGTAATGCAATCCGATATGACCGTAACGCCATACTTTGATTTGCATAGGTTGAAGCAAGTAGATTTAACGCAAGCAACGGCATCAGCGCCCGTTATGTAAAAATCAGAAATTTCATTTTTGTTAATGAAGTTCGTAAATTCTTCGCTGGTTAAAGCGTTACCTTTGTATTTTGTAAAAATATTTTCCGATACCATTTTTAAGTCCGGCACTAATTCAGCTCCGCGCGTACCCGACTTAAAAGTTCTTGTGCCGTCCGATAAATTTTCATGCCGGATATAAACAACATGAATATTATTTTTGACCGCCCAATCAATAGACTGGTTTACATTTTCTATTATTTCTTTGTAATTCTTTGTTATATCGTTTTGAATATCAATTACGACTAAGGCTTTGTTAAGCATTAAACCTTACCTCCTTGATATTTTTTAATTGGATTGTTTTTACCGCATAAATAATGAACCGCATTTAAGATTTCATCTTTCCGTAGAGCGGCTTCATCTTTTGAAAGTTCAAGCATTACATCCTCAACCTCCGGCGTGTAACGGAATTTTCCGACAACCGTTCCGCAAAACACACCGTCAATCAGCATATAATAAAGCGTGTCGGGGTAAGAGTGATTAAACTTTTCTTTCAGCCAATGCTCGTTTGATTTAACAAGAACATCATTGCGGTGCATGGCATAGACGAATTTAATCGGTTCGGCAGCGTAATTGTTAAGCATTTCAAAATCTTCACGCAGTATATAACCGTTTTCGTTTTCTATGAAAACACCATCATCAACAAGAGCGGAAACCGCCGCCTTAATTTCTTTATCCGGCAATTTATAATACGACTTCACCATTTTTGCATCAAAACAAACAAGACGGTAAGCGAACCTTTGAATTAAGATTTTTATTGCTTCGTGTCTGGTGTATTTTTTCAAATTTACATCGGGGTGCATATCGGAAAACTTGTGCCAACCCCTATCCCATTCACCGTCAAACTGGTCCTCATATATCAAGAACGCTTCTTGTAAGCGATGGAGTACAGGAGTGATTTCTTTTACCAACATTCCGGTTTCTTCTTTCATTTGATGTATCGTGAGCGGTTCACGTTCTATCAATTCAAGCAAAGCTATTTGCCGAGTATTGGGGTTTTCTAACGGTTTAATAAAAACGGCAGTGAATAATTCTAAATCTTCCGGCATAATCCAGCCAAGATTGCCGCCACAAAAACGACCTTTTATTAGTTTGTGTTTTCTTTGTCGTTCACGGTTAAATTCTATGTCGTTAAAATCGGCGCGGTAAGTAAGGCTCGGTGGGTCGCCAAAACCGTTCCAATAAACATTCAAACCCGGTTGTAAATCACGATATAGATTTATGTATTCATTTTCGTTTGCCTTACGGGTTAAATATTGCCGCTCTATACAGAGTGCGTTTGCTTTTTTTTGATTCAACTTACCGCCGCCTTTCTTTTTTATTTTAGATTAACATACCAAACACGACAACAGTATGCCCTGTTTATTTATATTGTTCTAAAATTTTTTCAGCGGCGTTTTTTATTCCATCCGTTATATCTTTTGGTTCTAAAACTTTTACTTTTTCGCCGAAACCGAGCAACCAACTTATCAAATAATCACGGTTAGTAAATCCGATTTCAAGGCGTAACCCGCCGTCCGTTTCGGTATAGCAATCCATACCGTAAGTTTCAATCAGTCGATATTTTTCTGATGGGTCAAACAGCGCAATCAACTTAATATCGTCCGTGAACCGCGCGTTAAAATCCCGCTTTTCCGGCGGTATCTCACGGGGCAAATATTTATTTTCGTCAATTTTCAAATTCCAAAGCCGCGTTAATTTGAACATTCGCCAATCTTGCCGTTCTAAACAAAACCCGAAAACATACCATGCCGTCCATTGGAAAATCACAAAGTACGGCTCAATACGGCGGCGTGATTCGCCTTTATCGTAAAAATAATCAAACTCAATAATCCGTGTTTCAAGCACAGCACGTTTTATAATTTCAATTTTTTCAGTCAACTGTCCTTTATAATATGAAGATAAGTCGATAATCACAGGTTCACTAAGCGAAACCACAGCACCGTTTCTCGCGTGGAGTTTATCCAACGTCCGTTCAATTTGCGATTTTTCCGATACGCTGCCGATACCTTTCAGCGCGGCGATAATGCCGGAAAGTTCGTCCGCGGTTAAAACGCTTTTATCCAACTTGAACCCTTCGGCAATCGAAATGCCGCCGCCTGTTCCTTGCCGGGTAACGACAGGGATTCCGGCTTGGCACAACGCATCAATATCACGCCCGATTGTGCGGCGGTTGACTTCAAATTTTTCAGCCAATTCCGGCGCGGTTACGGTGTCGGTTTGAAGTAAGACGGTTAAAATCCCAAGTAATCGGTCAAGTTTCATTTGCAATTCCCTCCTTGCTACCTAAAAATCTATTATAACACGACAACAGGGCAATAGTATGTCTTGTTTGAAAATATTTGCACAAAAACCGAAGGGAAGTGCGAAACGCAACCCCACGGCAGAGCCAAAAGCCGGAAGAAAAAGATTGGCAAGCAATGTGAAAGGCAAGCCTTTTCACTCGCTTGTCGGGAAGTTTCCCGAACCCTCAAATAAAAAAACCGCGCAACGGCTTTTTTATTTTTAAGCCGCTGCGCGTCTGCCGGCGTTCCTACGGAACGCTTAAAAGATGAAATGCCAAAAATGGCGTAATGAAAATTTTACCGCTCCGAACGGTCGTTGGCTCTGTCCGTTTCGGGTTTACGGCTCAAAAGATGATTAACATTTTGTTGTGCCGTCAATATTTCAACCATGATTTTTTTGGCGGCTTTCTCCCCGGTAATTAGCGTTTTTCTTTCAGCGGAAAGAGCAGCGTATTCTTTTTCCAACGAAGCATAAGGCGGCAGTTTATCAAGGTTATGCTCGTTAAAAAAGGCTTTGGCGGCTTTACACCTTTCAATAGCGGATTCATTTTCGGCGTAGAACTTTTTACTGAATTTTTTTCGCTTGTACTCCGCGTAAATATCTTTGGTCTTGGAATACGCGCCAATGTGTTTTTGCAAGTCGCTTATAATCTTCATGCGTGAATTTACTTCGTCTGTACGGTTGCGTATATTATTATGATTATCTTTCGCTTGTTGCGCCCGCGCGTCCAATGTTTCAAAATCATCAATATTTTCATTTTCCAAATATATTAAAGTATGAGCTGCCTGTTTCGCATTGTGAATTTTTATCCATTGTTCATAACCCGGACTTTTCGGGCTTTTAATGGAATCCTGCATAGCTATAAGCAAACTAAATTTCTTTGGTTGATAGGCGGCTTTTTCTACAATTACTCTCGGCTGCACAACCCGCTTGCCGGATATTCTTTCACGGATGGCTTCCTCGGTATAATCGTTAGTTAATGATTTCAACCGCAGAAAACCTTTCTTGCCCGGCAGACGTACAGAACGGCGGTCGCGCTTAAATTCGCAGTTTTCCGCTTCAAGCAGTTTGATAAAATCTTCAAAACTTGACGGCTTCATTTTTAGAATCTTATCAATAATCACTTCCAGCTTCTCACGGTCGGACGGTTCTTTTTTATCACCTAACCATGTGCCGTAATGACCTTTTGATAATTTCGGGTCTTTAATAATCGACAAACCGTTTGTTACACAGAGGAAGTCGGAAATATTACGAACAACCAAACTCGACAGCCACGGATTAGAAAATTTCTTTGTGCTGTCAAGGTTAGTGGAATTAAAAATGATGTGGTTATGGATATGCCCTTTGTCAATATGAGTAGCCACAACAAAGGCGTGTTTGCCGTTTGTGAATTTCAAAGCCAGTTCATAACCAATCTTATTTGCGGTTTCCGGGTCGGTTTCGCCCGGCTTAAATGACTGTCGCAGATGATATACCAAAACGTCTTTTTTGCCTTGATTGCGTCCTTGCTTTTCGACGTATTCTCTTTTGGACATGATAAATTCCGTGTCAGCCGTCCGTGCATCACAGCCGTAACCGCTAACCAATCTGCCGCCATCTGTTTTATTCGGGTTAATGGCATAATGAACACAGGCGCTAATCGTCTGTGCAACGCTTTTACCGCCATTGGGTCGGCGCGGTTTAATCCATGTTGTTGCTATAAACGAACCTCCCATCATTGTATTTTTCAAAAAGAAAGCGCGGTAGATTTGATTTTCCACCGCGCCGCTCTATGTACTTGCCTTGTATTTTATTTTCCATCGTCATTATTTTTCGGGTCTTTTTGGGAAAACACCGTAAGACTTGGCGGCTCCGCTTCGATATACATTTCCTCTGTATCACGTTGAGCCTGTTGTAAAATCTCAATTACTTGGCTTTGCGTTTGGAAAAGTTTTGTATACATTTGCTTGAAATCCGGCATAAAAACGCCCTCCTTAATGATATGATAATCCCATCATAGCGCGGTCTTTCGGAAAGCGCAGCGCCTAAAATGTAAATTTTTTTATTTTTTCAAAATCTATTGACTTTGACGTAGCGTAATAGTTTATACTGTTCTTGTGAGGTGATTTGAACATGGAATATACCGCGAACAAGTTATCAAAAATGTCGGGGGTCAGCGCGCGGACACTTCGATATTATGATGAAATCGGTTTATTGAAACCCGCAAGAACAGCATCATCAGGGTATCGAATTTACGGAAAAAATGAGCTTGATACATTACAGCAAATTTTATTTTATAGGGAATTGGGCTTCACGCTGGAAGAAATCAAGAGAATTTTATCCGCACCCGGTTTTGATAAAGAGCAAGCATTTCTAAATCACCTTGACGAACTAAACAAAAAACGAGAACGGCTTGATACGTTGATATTCAATGTAACAAAGTCCATTTCTGCAATGAAAGGGGAAATAACCATGTCAGACAATGAAAAATTCGAGGGGTTCAAGCAATCCCTCATAAACGAAAATGAGCAAAAATACGGTGCAGAAATCCGCACAAAATACGGCGATTCAACGGTAGACGAATCTAACGCCGCACTAAAAGGCTTAACCCAAGAACAATACAACGAGAGTGAACGCTTGCGCCTTGCTTGTGAAGAAACGCTGAAAGCCGCGCTTGCCGATGGCAACCCTGCCGGGGAATTGGCGCAAACGGCTTGCGATTTGCACCATCAATGGCTATGCGTGTTCAACCCGAATTACAGCAAAGAATATCATACAGGACTTAGCGAAATGTATGTTGCTGATGAACGGTTCAAGGCATACTATGAAAAAATCGCCCCCGGCTGTGCCGAATTTTTATGTGAAGCAATTAAGATATACTGCGGATAAAACCTATAAATTAAAATAAACGGCGGCCATTTTTATATGACCGCCGTTCTTTACACCTACATCATCGCCAGTTTTTTCATAATGCTTTCAGCCGAACCCCACAGCTTTTCGTAATTGTCCTGTATATCCTTGATGTCGCTTTCGTAAATGTTTCGGGTTTCATTGGCGCGTTTGGCGATTTGATTAAGGTTCCCTAATCCTATCAACTTCGCTTTTCCACGGCGTTTCAAGGGGAAGCACATCAGCCAAACGCTCGTACAAGGCTTCATCTGTTTTTACAGGCATAACCAAACCCAACACGCCACCATTATTATTTTTGACGATTAAATTGTGCGAACGTATATCAAAGCTGCTGTTATCGTCAACATACAAGCGGTTATCGGTGAATTGAAAAGTATCTATTAAACCTTTGTCATACTGAAAATACTGTTTGTTGTCCGAATAAACGTAAGCTGAACGCCTTTCGCCTTTCAAGACATGGGGCTGGTCGTGTAGTTCAAAATTTCCGTTGGCGGTTTTGATGTATTCCATAATACGTTGATTTTCCCGCGGTTCAATGATGTTTTTCGTCCTGCGCCCGTTTATTTGTTTCGATATTTTTTCTATATCCTGTTCGGCGGTTCTCATAATGAAATAGCCGTTGGATATAAACAGCGCACCGTCCTTGTCTGTGGCATAGTATAGAGTTTCCGCACTCGTAAAATTATTGATTACGGCTTGCGTGAGGATAATACCCTCCGGCGTTGAAATCTCTGCCGTTTCTTGCAAAGCGCTTTCAGTGGTAAGATTATCCCAAACCTCTTGAAGCCTGTTATCGGCAAGGGTTTTTTCGTCCGAGGTTAAAAACCGTCCTTCATCCGCTAACTGCGCGATACGCCGTTGTACTTTCGCCCACGGCATTGTAATAGGTTCGGCATCATTTTTTACAATGTGCAGTCCTTCTTTTGAATACGGGCTTGGCGTTGATGTGCGTCCTGCATCATACTCCACTAATAGAAAATCGGCGGTGCTTCGGGCGCGGGCGTTTTCGTGCATATACTCAAAAACACGGATTTTACTGTCAATATCGCCGTTCCACGCAATAATCGCCGCGTCAATGTCCTCTTGTGTAATAGCAATAGGTTGGTCGGCAGTTTCCGTTTGTTCCGCTTCACGGATAGCTTCAATCTGTTCTTCTACCGATGGGAACAAGGTTATTTGTGTGGCTGGTTGCGTTGATACTTGTGGTTCGTTTTCCGTTTCGTTATTTAATTGTAAATCAGTTCCTTGTAAATCACTTTTTCCGCTTGCGCTGTCAAGCTGTTCATGTGCTGCTTCCAGTCTGCCGGATTGGTCGTTTTGTTGGGCGGTGGGTTCTGCGCTGTCATTTCCATCAACAACAGTTTCAATTTTTCGTTCGCTGTCTTTTCTATCATCATGCAATGAGGGAACAGAGTCCCTTGCAGGGCGAATTGTGTGTACAGAATCCTCCTGTGTTGGTTGAGATAATTCTTCCTCAACATTCCGTATTTCCCCAGCGTTTCGGTCGTTTTCGGTATCATTATTTCGGGTATCAGATAATCCCCGTTCTGTTCGTAGGTTATTACGCTCATGGTTTCCCTCTCTTTCCGCGCTGTGTTCGCGCTCATATTTTTTTATACTGACTTCGATTTCCCGCAAAACTTCTTCGGATAAACTGCTGACCGCTTCGCCCAATGCGTAAACGCTGTTGGGGGTATTAAAATCGAATACCGATTGAAAATCCTCGTTTTCGATATATTCGGAAGTATCAATACCGCAGCGTGTCATTAAGGTGAACGCTGTACTGACCGTGAAGGCTTCTTTGAAAGCCACGCCGATGTTAAATTCATCGTAACCGTCTAAAAAACTACCCCCAACCGAGTATCCAATATCAACACGATTATCTTCATAGTAGCGCGCGGCAAGTTCATGGGCAAGGCCGAAAATTACATCACCGACATCGTTTCCTATCATGGCTCTGCCGTTAAACGAATCCCATCCCATGAATTTATTTTTGTCATAGGCTTTATCAAGGGCTTCAACAATAACCGTTTCGTGTTCCGGCTTCATTTCCCATATAAATGGGCGATATGATGTTCTGTAAAATCCGTCTTGTGTGTCGGCTACGTCATAAACATATTTTAGTTTTGGTTCTTCGCCGCTGTTGTCAAGCAAGGCGATACCCTTTGAACCAAGTTTAATGTAACGGTTCATAGGCTATTCCATGTTTCCATCGGCGCACACGCCACGGCATCGGGGCGTTGGGCGTGTATCATCAACTGTTCCTCGAAAGGGTATTTATACAGCCGCCCTGCGGTCGACAGAAACCCCGTCCAGCTTCCCATGCTTCCCGTTACTTGCCGGGTCTGTTCGGCGGCGATGTCAGCGTATAATTGATATTTGCTTGCGATATTCATTCCTCCTTAAAAATGCTAAAAGCGCCTGCTTTGAGGGCAGACGCTTTCGCGGATAAAATATTATTTTTGTTATTAATAATTAACGTGAGTTTGTACCAAGCGTAAATTCTTGTTCTAAAACATATCTGTCAAAATCACCGGGACTACGCCAATACATTATTTCTTTCTCGAATTTGTAATCGCCGTTAGGTAGTTCTCCCAAGTTCCATAACCAGTCAATCACGGTTAAATCTGTCGTTGAGTTGGACGGTATGAAATATGCTTCATCGGTAAACATCCAATTCCAATTTTCAATTATTGGCTCTACAAGTTCCCATGTACCGCTTCTTTGTACAAACAAAGCGTAATGAGCGCTGTAAAGATAATCCGCGTCTGATGTGTTTTCAAAATAGAATGAAAGACCGCCCGTTGTTATTCGTCCTATTTGCATTGTAACGCCATGTTCAGAAAGATTAGCGGGTGAGTTTATCGTTTCCTCCGGCAACGGATGAACAAGCACCCGTGAGCTATCCCTTATAAAGCTGTCTACATCATAATAGCGAATGTCTATTGAATCGTTTTCACCGCCATCCGTGGCGTGAGTGAGTATAGCATACTGCACGATATTCATGTCGCCGGAGCCAACAATTAGTATATAATCAGCATTTTCAATGAAGTATTGCATGACAAATATGCCGCTACCAAAGTCTGTGCCGGTGAAGCCACGCAAATCAGCCATTGTTAAATCCGGGCCGAATTGCTTTGAGAGCGTTCGCACATCGTCTAATGTCATCGGTACTGTTTCTACGTTATTTTCAAAGATGAACGATTCGACAACATAGCGCGCGCCTACATCAGCGAATAACGGCACAGACGATTCCTTGAAAACCAATGTGTTGCCGTCAACGAAATCAAACCGCGCTATAATATCACCATCTTTTAAGCTATACATTTCTTCTGTTTTGGGGTAGATAACAGCATGGATAAGCACTTCGTTCCCCGTAACCGTGTAAATACATTCAGGTAACATATAACTGCTTATCGGCGGCGTTGCCAGCGTTGCCGTGCCGTCATGGTGTAACGTAACGGATAACAGGCGTTCCATTCGCTGCCGTTCTGTCGCGTTTTCAAGGATAAACTGCCGCCACGGAATTTCAGCCGGGTAACTGCTGCTCATAACCCGCCAAACATCATCGTTTTCGACAGCTATCAAGAAATCGTGTCCTTGTCCTCTTAGTTCATATATTTGCCAAGTGCTGTGTTCATCGTGTGCTATGCCAATCCGTTTGCCCCGCTGTGCATTTGGCATAGGTGTCGTGCGATAAACCGTATCGCCCCATATAAGCTGCATATCGTTAAAGAATGAAGCCGGATTATCAACATAAACTATTTCCATTTCAAATATTTCATCATTATCAAGAGATATTGTCGGGGTTCTGTTCAACGCAAATCCCACACTAAGCACAAGCACTAATGCCATTGCCGCAGCGATTATTATTCTTGATGGTTTTTTAAAATTTAACACGTTTTTTATCCTCCCTTTTACGCTTCCCTCACCAAAGGCAAGGGGGCTGTTACCGATTAGCCGCCGTTCTGTTGCCAAAGATAGAAGCGAAAGTGAATAATCCTTTTTCGTTTCCCCACCCATTTCTTTCAATACACGTTCATCGCAAGACATTTCCATATCCACGCCCATTAACAGGAACGCTACCCATGCCAGCGGATTAAACCAATGCAAGCAAAGAACAAAATACGCCATAAATTTTACGATATGGTCGCGTCGCCGGATATGTGTCTGCTCATGCAGTAAGATATACCCTCGTTCCTTTTCGGATAAGCCAAACGGTAAATAAATTTTAGGGCTGAAAAAACCGAGAACAAACGGTGATTTTATATTATTAGCTTCATATATATTTGCTTCTACGCAAGCGGCGTTACGCATTTTATGTTTGAGAACGAAATACGAAATTACGCCGTAAGCGACCATAACGGTAATTCCGGCAAGCCATACATACGCGCCGATTGCCGTCCATATTTGAAGCGGGTTTACGCTATCTCCAAGCACAGGAGCAGGGAGTACGCCGCTGACGGCGTTATTCATAAACGGTATGCCGCTGTCAATGCGGGGAACGGGTTGAAATGCTATGTCCGTTGGTATCGGCTGTGCGTTAAACGGTATTAAACTTAATATGCTTTCTATGGAAAACGGAAACACAAGCCGGAAGCCAGCCACCGCCCAAAGGCAATAAGATATGATTTTCGGAGCTTTTTTTAACGGCAGACGAGCAAGACATATCGCCGCAATGACAAACGCCCCGGTTAGGCTCATGTTTAATATGGTAAGGAATATTTTATCCAATTTCGCCGCCCTCCTCATGTTCATCAATTAGACGTTTCAATTCTTCCGCTTGTTCCGGCGATAATTTTTTGCCGCCGAAAAACGAAGTAATGAATTTCGGAAGCGAACCGCCGAAGGTGTCCTCAACATAACTGCGGCTCTGATGTGCTATCAACTCGTCTTGGGTTAGTACGACCGTAACATTTGCGTTATCGTTTTTGAAAACGCCTTTATTACAAAGTTTTTTTAGTACGGTGTATGTTGTTGTTCGTTTCCAATCCATTTCCCTTTCAGCTATTTTAACCAATTCCGGGGAAGTTAAAGGCGCTTCACGCCATATAATAGCCGCAAGTTTTTCCTCTGCTTCAAATAAAACTATTTTTTTACTCATGTTTAATTCGCCCTCCCTTGTCTATCGTCAATAGACTAAGTGCAGTCTAACATGGATAGACTGTGAATGTCAACAGGAAATATTTTTATTTTTTCAAAATCAAAAAAAGCGCCTGCTTTAATCGGACGCTTTTTAATCGGGTTATGTAAGGATTGTGCGTTAATTACAAACAATGTTTATATTTTAATTATTGTGTTTTTGCACCAACTAAATAAAATGGTAAACGCTTCTTCAAAATCATAATCATTGCTTTTTCCTATTTCCAATGCTTTTGCAAATACTTTCAAATCATCATCGGATAAACAGGAAAGCAATTCGTTTTTGGTTTGAACAAACACTCCTGTTTTCATAAAATAAATATTTTGCAAAATAAAGAATACGGATTTATATGCAAAAGGCAGTTTTTCTTTGTTTTCATTGCTTGCGGAATGAATATATCCATGACATAAGCCGTGATAAAGATTATTAAGGCTCATCTTGATAAAATTTCTTTCGTCTTCCTTTGTGTGCTTCGGTACGAAATCTAAGAGCTTCCCGTAATAATCTTTGGTTGTATGGGTCAAGTGGCATATTTCATAAGGATTCCAATTTGCAAGTTCGGCTTTTCCGCAAATAAACCCGTAAGCCTTATCGCTGTTTCCGTTTGAACCAACGGCTTTTTTGTACAGCTCTAAATCATTGATTGATAAATCATCAATTATAACCATAATATCAATATCGCTGTTTTCGTTGGCTTCATTTCTTAAATAACTGCCTTGTAAGCCAACATACAACAAGCGCGAATTAAAACTACCTTCCAACAAAACAACCAAATCCGCATACGCTTCTGATTTTAACCATTCATCACGGTCAATCCCGAAAATTCCCTTGTGGTTATTTATTTCCGATGAATCAAAAACCATTTCTTCGCTGTTGTCATTGAAAAGCAAATAGATAGTATTGTCTTGCATATACAAATCATAGGCTGTATCTACTGTCAGCGGAAGCATATCGGCTCTTGTGTAGCCGTATAAATCTCGTTCGGAAAAACCTATTGCCGGGTCGGGCATGAATAAAATATCAGTATCTTTATCCCCCTGTTGTTCGGTGGTTTCCGCTTCCGGCATAATCGGTTTCCCGTCTTTATCAAAGTTAATCCGAACATCATCACCGTTTATTTCAGCATTTGCTCTTTCGGGCATATACCCTTGTTGGGCGATATTATTAAACCAATCGGAAGAAAAATCGTTAATCTGCCGTTGCAAGTCTTTGATAACGCTTTCTCTGCCATTGCCGTCAATGCTGTGTCCGATACCGTCCTCTATACGTTGGTAAAGCGGAGGGTTAGACTGTTGAAACTCAACCGCATTAGCCGTTTTTGCTTCACGGTCAACTTCCATTACAATCATAGGGTCATACATTAAATCGCCGTTTTGGGTATAGGTGTGCATGATGGATAACTGATTATCGCCAATCCATTCAACGGACAACGGCATAAAACCCGCCCCTGCTTCAAGACGCATATAACTGTATTCACCGTTTACAATTTGAGGGAACAATTCCGCAAGTTTTTGAAAGTTTTTATTTTCTGTGGTATTTGTGCTTAAATGTTCAGGCATGCCGGGATGTGACTAGCCCCATTATTGCGGTAACGCCTACAACTGACACCGCCGATATGATATAGCTCTGCGGGTATATAGCCGCCGCAACAACGAAACTACTGCCTGAAAACTCGTCCTTAATAAGCTCTAAAAGCAAATTACCAAATAGGAAACCCAGCGGTATCGCCAAAACAAGCTGCAACACCGTCTCCTTGGCGTGCGCCGTCAGGATGCTTTTGTGCGGATAACCCATAACACCCATGAACATATACTCGTACTCCCGTGCGGAAAGATTTATCAGCCCCACGGAATACAGCACGGTGAATCCAAGCAAAACGGCACAGGCAATCATAAACCAAATAAGCACTTCCATGCTTTCCATGATGGAATCGAAGCTGGTCTTGTCGTCTTCTATCGTAACAAAATCAATGCCGTTCGCTTCGAGATAATCGGTGAGCGCCGCCGTATCCGCGCTTGTAATCATGATTAACCCACGGAGGAAATTATTCCTCCGTGGGTGCTTCGGTAGGGGTATAATCTTCTGCTAATTCTTCTGTTTGATTTGAAATAACTTCGCGCGGACTTGGTTTGAATAATTTGTCAAACAATACTTGATTTCGTGCTTTTGCATCTCTTAGCAATTTATCATAGGATATTACTTCAAAATATGCGTTGTAGTTTGGATTGAAACCAAAATAACCATCGCCGTCAGGTGTTAGGGTGAATGTGCTTCCCTTAGCCGCTTTTCTCATGCTATCTGTTAAATCTGCAACAATGTAACAATAAAAAGCAGTGTTTTCAACATTGCCGAATGGTCTGCCATTTGCCCTCTTTCTCTTGCCTTCCAGTATTTCGTCCATATATCGGCATACTTGGCGTATGGGGTCGGTATCGGTGCTGTTTAATCCTCCTCTGTTTGGTTTCTTAAACTCAATAATTGTGATTGCATTAAAGGGTGGCTCGGTAGCCCCCGCAAACAAAAACGCATCGTTAAAAATCGCAATATCCATTCGGCTCTCGGATTGAGAGTCAATAGTCGGTAATTCTTTCATTTGTTTTTCAGATGCCAAAAAATTGTGATATGCAAGCCGTTCGTCTATTATCCATAAATTCATTTCTTCAAAATCAATTTCGTCAGATGTATAGCGCATCGGGCAGATAATAGCATGAAGTTTATCTTCGTTTTCGTATGTGCCATCATCGTTTCTTTCAATCGCTGTTTCTAATAAATCCAAAATAACTTTACGCCTAATAACGTATTCAGACAAACTGATTCTGCTAATGGCGGTAACTTCCTTGCAGTATTCCTCGTATCGGGGCATTATTTCGCTTGGTGAAATTCCTTTTGAAGCAAGTTTATCTTTAATTTCTTCACCACGTTGTTTTGCTTCCATATCCCATTTCAATACCTCTGCGTGAAGTGCCAGTTCCAAATCGCCGTCTGAAAGATTGGGCTTTAGCTCGTTCATTACATCAGGGCGTTGTCTTAGCAATAATCTGTATTGCGGCTTTTTACGTGCAACAAAATCATTTACGCGCTTTTCTTTTTTGGCGTTTATTTCGTCAATATATTCTTGAAGATATGAAGAAATGAACTCCTTTGCCGCATCAACCAATTTTCGCTCTGGCATATCGTTTTCTATTTCATAATTATCTTTATCGGAAAAATGAAAGTCAGTTCGAGAATTGTTCACTTTTTCATCAAGGTACAAGCCTGTTAGATAACCGCAATAAAAGAATCCTTTTTCACTACCATCATCAATTTTCCGTTGAAGATTTGGAAAAAACTTATCCAACTTTATAGAGCGGACTTCCCTGTTATTGGCACACAAGTGAAGTTCGTGGGTGTTTACACCTTCGGGGACTTTAATGTGGTAAAGAACAAAATTGTTTTCATCAAGGTCTATATGGTCTTGATGAAGCGAATCTTTAATATGGGTTTCGTAATAATGGTTAAGGTTTATCGGGTCGCCAATATTGTCACGCAACAAAATGCGCGGGCATTTATCAAGTAAAAAGTATATAAGGCAATGTTCAACGATTTTTTTTGCTAAAACGTCTAATGATTTTGTACACTTATTGCTATATGGAGGATTGAATCCAATAAGCCGTATAGTTGTGCTTCGTTTTTGCGAATCCGAAATGGTTAAATTGTCATCAGGTACAACGCCGTCAAACGAAAATTCAAACTCACGCTTATTCCAAACATCATTTTCAATAAAATTGCTTAAAACCTCAACTTTATCAAATGCTTTTAACCACAAGAAACGTCCGATGCCTTTACACCCCTTTTTCCACTTCAATGAAGAATCAGCAGTAAGGAACGAATTGTAGTTAGCAGAATTGAATCCATGTCCGTTGTCAGTTACCGCGAACGATTCGAACGAAGTGATTTCTGGTTTATATTCGGCAGGATTTTCATGATTCATTTGAAACTGTTGCGCATCTTTGCGTTCAGCATAAATCTCAATAAACCCATCGTTTATGTTTGAATCTTCGATGGATTGTATAGAATTAACGATAGACTCAAATAGAGGCCACAAATATTTTGAATCTGGCAACGGCGTGTTGTTGATTTTGCCTTTTATGTCTACCATGAAATTAGCCATGATAACCTCCCAAAGCAATGCGGAGTTTTATTAGAGTCAACATTTGAAAAACCTCCTGCTTTCTCAATTTCAAAACATCAACTGGAAACGCTACGCTTCAATCTGCGACTTTGCAACTTTTTCCATATTCTTCGGCATTGATTGCAAAGTTCGGCATCAATCCCAAGAATATTTACAAGCAACTTGCTGTCAACCAAATCAAGGGCAAGCTCTATATCTTCATTTTTGCGGATTATTTCATCAACTTGGGAAAGCAACTCATTTCGCAATTCAAAATCCAATTCCTTGATGTTTGGAACAAGTATATTGCCCATTTCGCCCGGCAATATTTCCAAAACGCCTCCACCATAGCTGCGTCCGCATATTTCTGTGAAAGCAAATGAAATGCTGTTATAATATGATAGCAAAATATTTTCTGCGTCTACGCCATCATTAAACTTCATTCTGTGCATTGTGTCTGTAGAAACTGCGCCACATCTGTTCAACACAAATTTGGGATACAAATTATTTCGTCGTAAGAAAAAGGCATCAGGCACCCATACGGACGGAACAATGTACCACCGTTCTCTTATTCTGCACTTGTACCCTGTGTGTTGTTCTTCAGCTTCACCCAAAGAAATATAATCTTTATGCTTCGATGGATATTCGTTATATGGAGTGTCAGGGAATTTAACCAACTTTGCTTTTTTCCCTTGTTCGACATTTAATTTCCAATCATTTTCTGAAAAATATATACCATGTGCATGGGAGCTTCGCCCGATAAGCGGAAGTGTAACACCATCAAGCTCATATATCTTTTCTATATCTCTTGAAATCGAAAAATAGTCGTTGTTCCCAGTGGTAATGCCGACATTTATAATGCCAAAATTTTTTAATGGCGAAAACCGCTTATCGTTTTTCAAACGCTGTACAATTTTAGTTTCTTCAGAAGAAACAAAATATTTCGTCCATTTTTCGTGAACATGCAATAACTTCTGATAACCATTACTATCCAAGTCAAGCGAGTTGAAGTCATCAAGGTCATTCATTTCTATTATGCGAATACCTTTTTCTTCTCCCTCCTTTTCTCCAACGAAAACGAGAATTTCCTGTTCAATTTCAGGAAAGATGAGTTTTTCAAATGTTATAAGCGTTATCTTTGAAAAATGATTAGACAGGAATTGGCGTAAGTCCTCCGCATAAGCCACTTGCAAAATTTCAGCAGGCACGACAAATGCAATTTTCCCATTTGGTGAAAGCATTTGTGTACAAGCAACCAAAAATCCTACCCATGCGTTAATTAGCTTATTCGATTTCATTCCATGAGATACAAGTATTTGTGATTGGATTTCACGTTGTTTTTCAGTAAGGTATTGGTAGCGGATATAAGGAGGGTTGCCGAGTATTAAGTCAAAATACTGCCGACCATGAAATTCGTTATAAAATTCAAAGAAATCCCGATTTAACACAGAAATATTAGGCGCATCATTATATCGTGCTTTCACTTTGTCTGCTTCATCTGCTTCTATCTCAACTGCCACTACACGACGGTTAAGAAAACTTTCGGTTTGCAAGCAATCGAGAAACACACCGTCGCCGCAACTTGGTTCTAAAATTGCGTGAATATCTTCATACGAAAATAAACCGACCATAGCTTTTGCGAGTTGTAAGGGAGTGTAGTATGCGCCTCTTAATTTTTGGCTTGAGCTATTTGATTTTAGTTTCATAGCCTACCCCCCGCTGGTTGAAACTCAAGTTTGTAAACTCGTTCAACCAGTCTTTCAATTTCTGAAATTATCTTTGTCTTTTGGCGTAGCAATATTTTTTCAGTTGCCTTTGCGGGGGTGGTTTTCAATTTATCATTAATTTCATATATTTTGCGCATTGACACTACTACTTCGTCATGTAATGCCTTTTGTTGAGGTTCATTGAAGTCGAGTTCCACAAACGGGAGAGCCTGTAATACAAAAGTCCCTCTTGATGTAAAACCTCCTTCAAAATCACTGCCGATTATTTCTAAAATGCGTTCCGTGTATGGACTTGAGAACCATGCTTGTAAGTATTCAAGTGCATAGGGGCTTTCCGTCTTTTTTGTTACAGCACAATAACCAGCCGTACCGCCCGATGCAATAAGCATATCGTTGTTATCAAACGCATACATCGGCTCTTTGCTTAACACGCCCACTATGAGCTTTGGGGTATTAGTAAATGCGGTTAATGCCTGTGTGCGTCCATATTGATACCAAGTTTCTTCGGTAGCATTAGGCACATCTCTAATGCCTGCGTTAGAAACGCATTTGGGAACTAATCTATCATAATATACTTTAAGGTAATCATAAGCACCCGAATACGTAGACTTCATAACGTCAATCGGAATGAGCTTGCCATCGCTGTCATATGGAAAAATAATCAGCTTATTTGTATTTACTATGCTGTATGAGTTCAAACCCCTTTCATCTTTCTTTGTTGGCTTGAAATAGGGTCTGAGGATTGATTTTTCAATAGTAAATTCTTTGCCATTTCTTAAGACAACAAAACAGCTTTCCGTTTCGGCAACTATCATATCATCGGAAAACCAATAGATGTGTTTCGGTTTTTCTGCGCTTGTTTGTATCCCATTAAAAATTTCAGCGTGTTTAGTAATTGAAACGGCTACATCATCCAGCCTTTGCAACAAACTTAAAAACTCAAAATCAGTCGTCAACCTCCACGGTAGTTTTCCTAAAGTGTCGCTACTAAGCGTAATAGACTGAACCTGCTCACCCGCCCAAAGTTGAGTCGCCGAATCAATGCTTGAATATATAAATTC
>Ga0131853_10002325_pt1 | contig 34065 bp, 31 predicted proteins | sample TergutLab28metaG_FD_92764 | JGI IMG/M metagenome (GOLD analysis project Ga0131853, IMG submission 92764) | Labiotermes labralis P1 segment gut microbial communities from Petit-Saut dam, French Guiana - Lab288 P1 (version 2) (version 2) | ecosystem: Host-associated > Arthropoda: Insects >... | reverse complement strand
TCTATTATATTCAATTTTTCACCGGGCGAGGCTTTTATTACATCATTAACTAGCTCTAAAAATCGGTTAATTTGTTTATATTTATCATACTTAGACTTGATTATTTTGCCATCTTTAGTGAAAATTCCAAGGTCAATTAGCGGCTCAACGACAAGATTTTCGGGAATTAGATACTGCTTTTGTTTATTATGCTGTAAGTTTTGTTTAGTATCAGCTTTTTTTGATTTTGATTTGATTATTTTTACGTCATTTTTAGACGAGAAAACATTGTAGTCATTCGAAACTGTTTGGATGAGAAGCTTTTTAAATCCATATTCAAAATACGAAGCGATAATGTCAAAAAGTTCAATCCTGCTGACATTTTTATGAAAAGCTTGCTTTTCGGTAAATAACTCAAATTGCATCAAAATATTGCCCTTAATTTCAACAGGCCGCCCTATTATCTTTTTGTAGATTGAACCTTTGGGCGGCTCGTGAAATACGAGCTTTATAATATCAGTTAGTTCTAGCTTATTTATTAATTCATGAAGCTGGTTCAACTGCTGCCTCCTATTTTAGCACAACGGCGTTTTCACCTAAATAGTTTTCAAGTTCAAAAATGAGCGGCTGGCTTGGAGTTATCCAGTACTGCTCGTCAACTAGCTGCTTTTCCTTCGTATCTTCAAAATAAACGATAACAGGTACACGACCGACTCTGCCCGATAATATTTTCGTAATTTCAGACAAGGTTGCGAGGCTTCCTTTTGATATTTTGAGCCATAATTTTTGACTGGAGACAGGCTGTTCTTGAAGCGGAGGAATACTATTTGGCGATTTTCCGACCGTATTTTCATCTTCGCCATGAAAAATGATTTCACTTGCGATAACTTTCGCGTCTTCTTCATCCTTAAGAGTGACGCGTCCCTTGACTGCTATGACATTATCAGCTTGCAGCTTGTTCCCATATGATTCATAAGTTTTAGGAAATACGATAACTTCGGTCGTCCCGTATATATCTTCAAGTGTAATAAACGCCATTGGCTTATTATCTTTTGTATATTTGACAGATTTATGTGCTATTATCCCGCCGATTGATACGTTGTCGCCGTCTGTAAATTTACTTTGAGTATCCACTTCATCATCGGCTTGCTTAATAAAATCTCTGCTGCTTGCATTGACGTGGCTGTTAATAAAATCTTCGTATTCTGAAAGAGGATGACCGCTTACGTAAACTCCCAAAACTTCTTTTTCATGCGCCAAAAGCTGTTTTATCGGGTACTCCGTCAGTTTCGGCAGTTCATCTTTAGTATGTATGTTTGATTCGTCATCATCAAGCCCGAAAAGGCTTAATTGTCCTTCCAAATTGCGCTTTTTCTCGCTTGCGATGCCGTTTAAAATATCGGGATAGGCGGTCGTATACTGCATACGATTTCCGCCCAAAGAGTCAAACGCACCTGCTTTTATAAGGCTTTCAAGGCAGCGTTTGTTAAGCTCTTTGCTTGTTAAGCGGTTAATAAAATCGGTCAAACTTTTGAAATTTCCATTTCGCGTGCGCTCAGACACGATAGTTTGTACGACCGCCTTGCCGATGCCTTTTACTGCCAACAGCGCGAATCTAATTTGACCGCTTGAGACGCTGAAGTTTTCGCCGCTTACATTAATGTCGGGCGGCATAATTTCAATGTTTATTTTGCGGCAAACGTTTATATATTCTGAGACTTTATCGGATGAATCCATAACAGATGTCATAAGCGCCGCCATAAATTCAACAGGATAATGTGTTTTAAGCCAAGCCGTTTGATAGCCGATAACCGCGTATGCCGCAGCGTGAGACTTGTTAAACGCATACTTCGCAAAGTCGGTCATATCCTCGAAAATGCTTTCTGCAACTTCTTTTGGTATGCCGTTTTTAATACATCCGGGTACGTCATCGCCGAGGCCGTGAACAAAATTTTTGCGTTCTTCGTCCATAACGTCTGCTTTCTTTTTAGACATAGCGCGTCTTACAAGATCACTTCTTCCGAGGCTGTAACCCGCTAAATCTCTAACAATTTGCATAACCTGCTCTTGATAAACGATGCAGCCGTAAGTCGACCTTAAAATCGGCTCGAGTTTTGGATGCGCGTATTTAACGCGTTTCGGATTGCGCTTGCCTTTTATGTACTTGGGGATAAAATCCATAGGGCCGGGCCGGTAAAGCGAAATACCCGCTATAATATCTTCCATGTTTTCAGGCTGGAGTTCTTTCATAAACGATTTCATTCCGCCGCTTTCAAGTTGGAAAACCCCTTCGGTTTTAGCAGCTGAAATAAGTTCGTAAACCGCTTTGTCGTTAAAGTTAATGTTGTCAATATCAATTTTTTCACTATGCGTTCGATTAATTTCATCAACGGCGCTTTGGATAACGGTAAGCGTCCTCAGCCCTAAAAAGTCCATCTTTAACAGGCCAAGCTCCTCAAGATTGCCCATAGTGACTTGCGTCGTTATAACGCCGTCATTAACGTTAAGCGGAACGTATTCTGTGACGGGCTTATCGCAAATTACAACGCCCGCTGCGTGAGTTGAAGCATGTCTCGGAAGCCCTTCAAGTTTTAACGACATGTCAATGAGCTTTTGGGTATCTTCTTCATCTTCATAAGCGCTTGAAAGCTCGGGGTTCATTTTAAGAGCCTTTTTAATGTTCATGCCGATTTCAAACGGGACCATTTTAGCTATACGGTCAACAGCAGAGTAGGGCATTGCAAGCGCGCGCCCGACGTCGCGAATCGCCGCTTTTGCCGCCATCGTACCAAACGTTATAATTTGAGCGACATGATCAGCACCGTATTTTTCAACGACATAATCAATAACTTCCTGCCGTCTTACATAGCAAAAGTCAATGTCAATATCCGGCATTGTTACGCGCTCAGGGTTCAAAAATCGCTCGAAAAGCAAGTTATATTTTATAGGGTCAATGTTAGTAATACCAAGGCAATATGCAACGATGCTTCCTGCCGCCGAGCCTCTTCCCGGCCCGACGCTTATGCCATTATCGCGAGCGTGCTTGATAAAATCCCATGTTATCAGGAAGTAATCAATAAAACCCATTTGGTTTATAACGTCTATTTCAAAGGCGAGCCGCTTTTCTACAAATTCAAGAGAGGAAAGATGTTTATATCTTTCTTCAAGCCCTGTTCTGCATTGTTTTTCGAAATATTCAAGCTTAGTAAACCCTTCAGGCACAGTATATTTAGGCATTTTGTATTCGTTAAATATAATTTCAACGTTACAACGCTCGGCGATCTTGACAGTATTTTCAAGCGCCTCTGGCACATGTTCAAAAAGCGTGTGCATTTCTTCGGGTGATTTTAAGTAAAAACTGTCGCCATCAAAAGTCATTCTGCCAACGTCATTAATCGTTTTCGCTGTTTGGATGCAAAGGAGAATATCATGTGCTTGAGCGTCAGACGCGTATACATAATGCGAGTCATTTGCACAGACAAGCGGTATGCCTGTTTCTTTAGAGATTTGTATTAATTTCGGGTTGATTGTTTTTTGCTCAGAAAGGCCATGATCTTGAAGTTCTATGAAGAAATTGCCGCGGCCAAAAATATCGTCGTATAAAACAGCCATTTCGAGCGCTCTTTCATATGAAACATTAAGAAGAGGCCGTGCGACCGGCCCCGCAAGGCAGGCGCTAAGTGCGATAAGCCCTTTGCTGTACTCCCGAAGAAGGTCTACATCCACCCGTGGTCTGCGATAAAATCCTTCTGTAAAGCCGGCTGAAACAAGCTTCATAAGGTTTTGCAAGCCTTCGTTGTTTTCAGCCAAAAGCACCAAATGATAATGGAAATTATCTTTGCTATTTTCCCTGCTAAAGCGCGAGCCGGACGCTGAATAAACTTCACAGCCGATAATAGGCTTAATGCCTATCTCTTTTGCTTTTTTGTAAAAATCTATGACTCCATACATTACGCCGTGGTCGGTTATCGCAAGCGAATCCATGCCAAGTTCTTTCGTTCGCGATAATAGCTCCGAAATTTTTGCTGAGCCGTCAAGCAGGCTGTATTCCGTATGGACATGTAAATGAGCAAATTGTTTTTCTGACATTTATTTACCTCTTTTTTCTATCAGCTACAAAGCTTTTCAAGCTCGTCAAGTAATAAATCATTATCTTCGCGGCTTAAAATACAAATTCGAATGAAGCTGTCATCTAAATATGGAAACCCTGAAGCATCGCGAATCAACAGCTTCTTTTTAATCAGCTCCGAAAAGATATAAGATGATTTAATTTCGGGGTCTGTAATTTTAATCAAAATAAAGTTTGCCTTGCTCTCGTATGGCTGTAACCATTTGAACGCTTTAAGCTGTTCTATAAGCCTTTTACGTTCAGATGAAATAAAGTCTTTCGTAACTTTGACAAAATTTATGTCTGAAAACATTTCAATACCCGCCGCAACGCTTAAACTCCCAACAGACCATAAGTCTCTTTTAGAATTGACCCTTTCGCGAAGTTCGCTGCTCCCACACATTGCATAACCAAGCCTTAATCCGGGTACTGAAAAGAATTTTGATGTGCCGCGGATAACAAAAAGATTATTATACTTTGCTACAAGCCCTGTTGCAGATATGTTTTCGCCTTCATTTGGAAATTCGGCATATGTTTCATCAATCATAACAGTTATGCTTTTTTGCTTGCAACGAATGATTATTTCTTCAAGTTCGCCCTCGTTCAAAGCCATTCCTGTTGGATTGTTTGGATTGCAGATTACAAGCAGGTTTGTATCATTGTCAAGCCTTTCAAACAACTCTGCCGTATTAAGCTTAAAATCATCTTGCGGAAGAAGCGGGAATAGCAAAATCTCGCCGCCAAGCTTTTTAATTTCCCGCTCATATTCAGAATAAGCAGGCGAAATTATCACTGCCTTTTTTGGGCGAATTGACCTAATAAACGCAGAAATAAGCTCTGTTGAGCCATTCCCGACCATTAAATGTTCGGACAAAACGCCAGTGTATCGCGAAATGCTTTTTCTAAGCAATTCATGCTCTTCATCAGGGTACTGCGACACAGACTCAATATTTTCTATAATGGCCCGCCTAACGCTGTCAGGAACCCCAATAGGATTAATATTTCCGCTGAAATCTTTAATTTCTGCTTTGTTAATTCCGAAAAGTCTTTCAATTTCGTCTAAATTACCACCATGTGTTAACTGCATATTAAATGTTTACTCCTTTATCACGCCGAACCATAGGCAATCATGGGTGTACTTTATTGCAGGATTCTTTGCCGCCAGTGTAAGCGACGTGTTATTGTCTGTATTAACTTGGAAATAGGGCGCTTTCCCTTTTTTAATCAGTTTACCCGCTAAATCACTATATACAAGCTCGGCCAAACCTCGTCGCCTGAATTTTTCCTTAGTATATATTGGCCCCATCGACCCGTCATCATGCACTAAACACCAACATGCCAACTCATCATCGATTCTCACGCAGGAACTGTCTCTTTTAGAGATAGACTCCCTATGCGCTTCTAAAGACCAATCTCCTCGAAATGTGTAAAACTCGTCTACAACTTCGGCATCTGTTATAGCTAAAGGCTCGACAGTATAAATATCGCTTATAACAGGCATAAAATTATCGCTGATTGAAGTGCAGTAAGCGTAGCATTTGCAATGGCTCTCCCAAAAGGCGCTTTTATCACGAAGAAAAATTTCCACAATATTTGCGGGCACGCCTGAAAACTCTTTTTCGCCAGCATTAAGCGAAGCCCAAAATTCATCCAAAAACTGCCTTTTAGTGGTTGCTAGATAAAAGAAATTTTGATCAGGATTACTTATGATAACGCCTTCAGTAATATCATTATCGTATATATAGACAATCCAATCAGGATATGTCTCAAGCGCATTCAGTGCGTTAAGCTGTGGGTAGCCCGAGCTTTGTAAATATTGAACTATTTCGTCATTTTTATCTATAATTTTAATCATACTCCCTATTATAGTTTCTATCCTTGAAAATTGCAAGGAAATAAGTAATATGCTCACTAAACTAAAAAAATGTCCGAAGAAAACTCGGGATTTTCTTTGCAAGGCAAGAAAGCAATGACAACGCGTGCCAAAAGGCACGCTAGGAAGAGCTGACGCAGCATTGCAAAGAAAAGGCAAGTTTTATTGGATATTTTTTTGGTTTAGTGAGTATAAGCCTATTTAAGTATGAGCTCTAAAATCTCTGTCAATAATCTAGCTACAAAACATTGAATTTGGGGTGCTTACATGATTCAAAAGATTAAAGATCAAATAATTAAAGACAAAAAAATAATACTTGCCGCTTTCGTATCAGGGCTTGTGTTTACGACCTGTGTCGCTTTTTTTACGTTTTTATATGCCGAAAGAATACAGGGCGGAATCTCAGACAGCGTTCTTCGCTTTCATGTTCGCGCTGACAGTGATGATTACGAAGATCAAGTTCTTAAAATGGAAGTTAAGAATGCCGTTTTAGAGAGTCTGTATGGTGGACTTCCAAATGCGGCAACGCGAGAAGAAGCAATTGCTTATGTTGCGAAAAATATTGATAAAATAATTGAAACTGCGCAAGAGCTTATAAATTACAATGGGTTTGATCACTTAGTTGACGCGTATTTAACAACCGACTTTTTCCCAACAATGACGTATGGAGGGGTAACCCTCCCACCGGGCTTTTACGAAACTTTGAGAATTGATATTGGAGCGGCGGCAGGCGAAAATTGGTGGTGCGTAATGTTCCCGCCGCTATGTTATGTTGATTTAAGCATAGCAAAGCTTCCCGAAGCTGAAATGGAGGCTTTTAGGTATATTTTAACAAGCAGTGAATATGAAATTATAACAGCCGCGGGCACTGATATAGAAGTCAGATTTCGAATCGTTGAATGGTGGCAAAATCGTCAGTCATCATCCGATAGAACTCCTCGTCCGACAGTCGCGCAACATAGATAATCGCCCCCTTAGAAAGGGGGACGCGGCGCCAAAATAGGGGAATGATTTAATTGGTGCCGCAATAATTACATCCTTTTTCTGTAAACCGAAACCATCGAAACCATAACGACAACTAAAACGATCAAAACGCTGATAGCCCTTATATCTCTAAGGGCTATTAATATTGCGACTGCGCCGCAGAGTGCGCTTAAACCATACAATAGAATAACTGTGCTTCTGTGAGACAGCCCGGCGTCGATTAATCTGTGATGCAAATGCCCTCTGTCCGCCTGCATAATCGGCTTTCCTTGAACGTAGCGGCGTATCATCGCGAAGAGTGTATCAAAAATCGGAAGTGCGAGAACTAAGACAGCTATAACAATCGAAAATAACGCGTAGCTTTTAAAAACGCCCATAATTGACATTGTTGCAAGAGAGAACCCTAAAAACAGAGCTCCCGTATCGCCCATTATTATTTCGGAAGGGCTGAAATTTCTTGGTAAAAATCCAAGACATCCTCCCGCAATAGCCGCCGTTAAAACAACAGCGTAAGGGTTTATAGCCATAATACAAAGGATTACAAGACAAATCGCACAGATGCTCGATACGCCTGCGGCAAGGCCGTCCACGCCATCAATTAAGTTAACCGCATTTGTAATGCCGACAATCCAAACGAACGTGATGATTATACTGACTGCGTTCATATCACTTGCGAAAAAGTTAAGCGGCAAAAAGTCGAGAGACATGCGCGTTCCCGTGAACACAACAATAAGCGCTGCTACCATTTGAACAAGCAGCTTTGTTTTTGATTTAAGCTGATATATGTCATCAAGAATGCCTAAAATGACTATAATTACCGCGCCTATCGCGAAGCCAAGAAACTGCATGCTCATAATTTCATATACAAACGGGGCCATTATAATCATTGTTGCAGCAAAGCCGAAAACGATCGCAAGCCCACCCATCCTCGGAACAGGTTCCTTGTGTAGGCTGCGCCGTTTTGGGTAGTCAATGGCGCCCCATCTTTCGGCAACTTTTTTTACGTATGGCGCCGTAAAGATTGCTACGCCAAACGCTGTCGCAAATGCCGCGATATATAAAAGCCAATTTTGCTCTTCCACATTACTTACCTCTAATCTTCAAAATCTAATTTTAGTCCTCTATCATTTTAATTCTGTCCAAATGCCGTTTTTCTCCCGGAAATTCTGTGAACAAAAACGCATTGACAACTTCAAGCGCTGCGCCTGCGCCTATGACCCTTGCGCCTAGCGCCAAAATATTAGCATCATTATGAAGCCTTGTCATTTTGGCAGAAAATACATCATGGCAAAGGGCCGCGCGGATTCCTTTTATTTTGTTTGCGGCAATTGAAATGCCTATGCCTGTCCCACAAATGACGATTCCTTTTTCACACTCTCCCGATATGACAGCCTCGGCAACCTTTTTTCCATAAATAGGATAATCTGCGGAGCTTTCGTCATATGTTCCAAAATCCTTATATAAAACGCCAATTTTATCAAAAAGTTCCAATATCTCTCCTTTTAGTAAAATACCTGCGTGGTCTGAACCAATTGCAATCACTTTAATTCTCCTAACAATTTGTCTGAAATAATAGTTATGAGCTCAAATAGCTCTTTTGCGCAAGACATATAACGCTCTAAAGAGCCGCCAAACGGGTCAGATACATCCTGTGGCGCTACTTGACCAGAGTATTCGCTAATCGTAAAAGTGTTATGCTCTTTATCAGGGAACCTTGAGACGACAAATTCTTTGTGGTTTTTTGTCATAGTAAATATATAATCTGCGTTTTGAGCGTCAAAATCTGTAAATGGCTTTGCTGTATGATTGTTTGCATTAATTCCCATTTCATTCATAACAGCAACAGCGTTTTTAGACACCGCTTCACCTTCAAGCGCATATATACCTCTTGAAGAGGTAGTTATATTGATCCCTTTTTTCGAAAAAATATCTTTCGCTAAAGCTTCTGCCATTGGGCTTCGGCAAGTATTGCCTGTGCATATAAAAAGCACATGCTTCATTTTGGTCGTACCTCCGAAATTATATTTTAATATATTTAGATTTTACACTATAATCTGTTAAATGTCTACAAGTTTATGTAAAAGACGAGCTTTGCGAGTATTGACAATTTTCGACGGCAATAGTATTATTTATTGTATAAGATTTATTTGGGGAGATTTTCGGACATGAATAAGCGAACTCAAAATACATATAAAAAAATATTAATTACTTCAATTTGCGCATTGATTTTACTTATGTCTGTGGCGGTAATGCTAGCTGTGCAAATTTGGCAGGATAATGTTGCTATCGCCGGTGTAACTGAATTCCCGGTTGATTCTATTAATATTGATTATGAAGAAGATAATTATGATAATGAACCTGACGTAATTGAGGCTTTTGCGCCGGAAACACTTCCCGAGCCGACATCGCCTAAGCCTGATATGCCATCATCGCAAATTGTATTTGACACTGTAATACGAAACGGAAGGATAATTAATCCCGAAACTAATTCTGATATAGAAGGCATGAATATAGGCATTTTGGATGGCAAAATTGCCGCTGTTACCTTCGAAAATATAAGCGGGAATATTGAATTTGACGCAACAGGTCTTGTGGTCGCGCCGGGTTTCGTTGATATTTTGTCATTTGATCCAAATTTTTTCGGTGAAAACTTTAAAACTTCCGATGGCGTAACGACTATTTTGCTTATGCACGGCGGCACAGGCGACGCGGCGCAGTGGCATCGTTGGCATGGGCGCAATTCATATGCGATTAATTTCGGCACGTCAAATCTTATGACGACCGTAAGAGGACGTTTAGGCTATGGCGCCGGAACTACTATGACTAATCCGAATAGCATTAATCAGCTTGTCTCTCTCGTTGAAGCCAATATAGCCAGCTATGGCGCGCTTGGAATATCAATGAGTCCCGAATACGCACCTGGTATACAAGGAGCGGAAATACTTGCAATGAGCGAGCTTGCCGCGAGGCTCGATGTTGTCACCTATTACCACCTTCGCTACTCGAACCCCGAGCGAAGCTTGTATGGAATAAGAGAAGTCATTGATATCGCTAGACAGACAGGAGCGCCTGTACATATAATGCACATTAACTCAACGGGCGCGACACATGTCGCAGAAGAAGCGTTTGCGATAATTGAAGCGGCAAGGGCGGAAGGCATTGATGTGACTGCTTGTGTATATCCATATACTGCTTGGGCGACTTATGCCGGTTCGGCGCGCTTTGCCGGCAATTGGCAGGAACGTTTTGGGCTGACTTATTCTGACCTTCAATTTCCGAACACTGTTGGCGGCTTGACGCAGGCGCAGTTTCAATATGCGCGAAGCAACAACAGACTTGTAATCGCGAACAACACGATGCCGGAGCATGAAATACGCCTTGCTATGACAAAGCCGTATGTTTTTATTGCAAGCGATACGATACTTGCAGAAGGCGGCCGGGTGTCAAAAAAGCGCGGCGCCGGAACATTTTCGAGAACGATCAGTAAATACAGCCGTGAATTAGGCAATATTTTTCATATGGAAGCAATTTCTATGGTATCATACCAACCTGCGAGAAGGCTTGAAAGCGCGTCTTACGATATGAGAAGAAAAGGACGCATTGAAATAGGCGCGGACGCTGATATTACAATTTTTGACTTTAATACGATAATTGATACATCGACGAATGAAAGAGTTGCTTCGCATTCTGAGGGTATAAAATATGTATTTGTCGCGGGGGTTTTAGTGTATGACAATACGGAAGGCGACAACAGATTCACAAGCGCGAGACCCGGCCGCCCTGTCATGTCAAGGTTTGTAAGCGCAGATATTAGACCGCAGTTTGTTAATCAATCGGTTGAGATTTTGGGGCAGACTTTTAACACAAGCGCCATGCCGCTTTTTGACAGATATTTCATTGATGTTAGAGAGATTGCGCGTTTGACAAATAGTTCATATGAAATTCACGAAGACGGCACAGTTCGAGTTTTAGATTCGATACTTTACATCGGCCGACCTGATTTTATAAGCCAAAACAGGCATCATTGGATGTCACATGAAGCGATTATCCATAGAGGTTCGGTGTTTATTTCGGTTGATGATTTGAGGCTGTTTGAATGACGGAGCTTATAAGCTCCGTCCTAAATTGGATTTACCCGCAGCCATGCCCCGTTTGTAATGAGATTGTAGCGGATAATTATGGCATCTGCGAAAAATGCCATACACATAATCTAAACCGTATAAACAATAATGATGGCGATATTTGCTTAAAATGCGGCAGACCGAACGAGCATAGCGGGATGATTTGTGATAACTGTACAGGTCAGCGGTTTTACTTTGAGAGAAGCTTCCCAGTTTTTGCCTATGAGCATTTACTCAGAAAGGCCATACATAGGTTTAAATATTCGTTTAACCCATATTCTGCGGCGGTTTTCGGCAAAGAAATCGGCAATTCGCTTTTAAAAAGCGAACATGCGAGGTTTTTTGTGAACCATAAAAATGATTTTGCAGTTATTTCTGTGCCGCTTTATAAGGATCGCTTTAAAATCCGCGGATATAATCAATCTGAAATTTTAGCGAGGGAAGTCGCGAAAATTTTAGGCATGCCATTTATTAAAGACTTTGTAATACGAACAAAAAATACCGCGCCCCAGTCAGAAATTGTGCAGCTTGACCGTCGCGCGGAAAATGTTAAAGATGCTTTTGCAGTGAGAGCCCCTGAGCGTATAAAGTCTAAATATATCTTGATTGTTGATGACATTTACACGACAGGGACAACACTGAATGAACTGAGCCGGACTATTCGAGAAATGACCGGCAAGCAGAGTTTTCAGATTTTTACCGTAACTTTAGCTATTACATCTGGTCCGAAGATGGATTTGGATCTTGATTTGTAGTAACGAGCTCAATTGCCGCAGGTTGGTTAAGTTCCTTTTTCTTGCCGACTATCATCGCAATTCCAAGCACGATTATCGCAAATGCGATTATAAGCTGTGGTATGCTGTTTATGATGCCTTGTATCCGCCAAAAGTGGAGATCAACTTGTGGTAATAGTCTTCTTGCTATTGAAAATGCGTTGTTAGCCAAAAGATAAATGCCGAGCAATGTTAGAACGAAGCCTAATATAAGCCTGTGCTTTCCTGCAAAAATCGGGAACGGTTCGGGCAGTAATATGTATCTGTCCGTCACGGTTACATCATATGCCGGGAATGTTTTGTTAATGCAGTCGAAAAACGAATAGAACCATATGATTGGCAATGCAAACAAAATAAATTCAAACCGCAGCAAGGCAGCGAACATTATAACCCCGAAAAACATTGTCATAAACGACAGACCCATTTTCATAAAGCCTAAAAACATATGTCCCGCTCCGGGTAGCATAGAAAACATAATCGTTAAAAATTTATTGCGTGTGCTCAAAATTTACACTCTCCCTAAAAAATATTTGGTTTCTAAATTGCTCAATCCATGAGCTCATTTCATTTGCGTTTTCCTCGATAGTAATGCCTGTGCTAAACTCATAAGTCACTTCATGCAGACCTGAAAACAAGATTACAAGCGCAAAACAAGCGGCGGCTGCAACCTTTACGCAGTATTTTAAAAATTCAGAATTTTTTCTTGCTTGCACCCTGCGTAAAACTAATTCTGAAAGCCCGTTTGGCGGCGAAATCATTTCAAAATCCTTAAGTTCAAAATCACTCATTTTGCTCACCTCGGTTTCCTGGTTGGTTGGGCGGGCAGGACATGCAGTGCCTGGTCAGCCACATTTTTGATAATTTCTTCTTAGCTCGATAAAGCCTTGTTTCAAGCGTTCTAATGCTGATTCCTGATTGCAGTGAAAATTCTGAAAGCTTCATATTTTCGCAGAAATACTTAATTGCGACAGTTCGATACGGTTCTTTAAGTGAGTCGCAAAGCTTAAAAACCTTTTCGGACTGCTCTTTCTTAATTATGTAGTCAGACGGTGAATCTGTTAAATCAGGCAAATTTGCGTAAATGTCATCTTCTGATAGGTGGATCAATTGAATTTTGCGTTGAGAGCTTTTCAGATGGCTTTTACACTTATTAACAGCAATTTTTGAAATCCATGCTTTTTCATTTTTACCGTCGAAGCTATGTATGTATCTGTACGCACTTATAAAAGTTTCCTGCGTTAAATCTTCGGCGTCAAAATAATTTTTTGTAAGCGAAAAGCATATACTAAAAACTAATCTCTCATAGTCTTTAATAAACTTTTCAAAGTTACCCGCATAAATAATCATCACCGCCTGTACCGAACGCTCTTAATATATAAAACAACTAAAAATAAAAAAACACTTCAAAAATTTGAAAAAATGTTGTATAGTTATGATGTAGTATTATAAACGAATTTTAGGGAGGAAAAAATATGCTTTTTATGGAAAGTCCACTCGGGCTTATGCTTATGCTTTTATCGCTTGCAATCGCTCTTTTGGCGCAATCGGGCGTTAAAAGCGCTTATAACAAATATTCAAAAATTCGCACGGTGGGAAAAGTTACCGGCGCAGAAGTCGCTCGTAAAATAGTGGAAGGCACGGATGTTGCTGTCATAAGGCATAATGGCGGCGAAATGAGCGATCATTTTAATCCTCGGACAAATACGATAGCGCTGTCACCTGCTGTTTATGACGGGGATTCTATTGCGGCGCTTGGCATCGCCGCTCATGAAGCGGGTCACGCACTTCAACATGAGCATGAATATTTCCCGATTAAACTTCGAAACGGAATTTTGCCGCTTGCGCAAATTGGCACAACAGCTGCAATGCCTCTTGTTATCGCAGGGATATTTTTCTCGACGATGCCGTGGTTAATTGATCTTGGTATAATATTTTTCATTTTTGCTTTAGCGTTTCAAGTTATTACTCTTCCTGTTGAGTTTGACGCATCGAAAAGAGCTGTTGCGCTTTTAGACGGCGTATATTTAACAGCTGATGAAACGCATGGAGCAAAAGCAGTGCTTCGTGCTGCGGCAATGACGTATGTAGCGGCTGTCGCAGTGGCGCTGCTGCAGCTTGTAAGGCTTTTGATGCTTGCTAACAGGCGGAATTAATATGAATGCAAAGCAAATTAAAAACTTCACTCTAAAGCAATACACGCCTGAGCACATCGAAACTTGCGTTTCGCTTTTTTTCGATGTGTTTACAAGTGCGCCGTTTAATTTTCAGATTCCGAAAAATAATATGCGCAGATATTTAACAGATATATCAAATACGCCGGGTTTTAAAGGGTATCTATATTTTTCAGGCTATAGACTTGTCGGTTTGTGTTTCGGTACTGTTTTGAGCTATTTTCAAACTACAACTTATGATATTAAAGAAATCGCAATTACAAAGCAGCTGCAAGGCGAAGGTGTCGGCAAGGGATTTCTTGGTGAGATAGAAAAAGATTTAGATGCGACCGGCGTTAAAGCTATTACGCTTTCAACGCAAAAAACTATTAGAGCATTTGAATTTTACGAAAAAAACGGCTTCACAATATCTGAACAAACTGTCTATATGAGCAAGCCGTTATAAAGGATTGATATTAAATGTCGTATACTGCACTTTACAGAAAGCTTAGACCTTCCCAATTTGGAGAAGTTGTTGGTCAGGAGCATATTGTTACAACGCTTAAAAATCAAATATCCGGGGGGCGTATTTCCCATGCGTATTTAATGTGCGGCACGCGCGGCACGGGCAAAACATCAACCGCTAAAATTTTTGCGAAGGCTATTAACTGTGAAGCGGTTAAAGATGGTGAACCTTGTAATGTTTGCGCGTCATGTGAAGTGATAAATTCAGGGAAAAGCATGAACGTTATTGAAATTGACGCCGCAAGCAATAATGGTGTTGACAACATTCGCGACATCCGCGACGATGTTAAATATATTCCGTCGGAAGGTAAATATAAAGTTTACATAATTGACGAGGTGCATATGCTTTCAACCGGTGCATTTAACGCGCTTTTAAAAACGCTTGAAGAGCCTCCGAAGCATGTCATCTTTATACTCGCAACGACTGACCCGCAAAAAATCCCGCCGACTATTCATTCAAGATGCCAAAGGTATGACTTTAAGCGCATTTCATTAAATGAAATGATCGAAGCGATTAAAGGCTATATGCTTGATGAAAATATTATAATTGCCGATGATGCTCTTGGGTACATTGCGCGGATTTCCGATGGTGCAATGCGAGACGCGCTGAGTATTATCGACCAATTAAGTGCATTTCACTATAATGAAGAAATTACGCTAGATAAAGCGCTTAAATCGACAGGCGGCGCGGGAAAAGATGCTTTGTTTGAGCTTCTTTACAAGTTCCACAACAGACAGACTGCTGAATGCCTTGAAATGGTTAAGTCGCTTGTGTCTGATGGGCGGGACTTAAACCGCATAGTAAATGAACTTTTGGAGCATTGCAGAGATAATTTGGTAGCTGTTAGCGTGAAAGGCACAACCCTTGCCCTCGATTACTCATCGGAATATATTGAAAAATTACGTGAGCAAGGGGAATTAATTGGCAAAGAAACTCTCATTTACTATATAGATGTGTTTTCGGGCATACAATCAGCTGTAAAATATTCTCAAAACCCGCGAATTTTGCTTGAAACAGCATGTATCAAAATTTGCAACCCCCAAGCTGATGATAATATATCGAGCCTGTTTTCTAAGGTGAAAGCATTGGAGGCGCGGTTTGAAAGCAACCTCGTTATGACGAATATATCAACTGAGCCGAATCCTGAACATGCAAAAAAATTAGATCCGGAGGCAAAGCTGGTGTCGTCAAAGCCAAAAGTTCAGCATCAAAGCGGAAATTCTGCCGGTGTAGTTTTAGCCGCTAAAGCGGTCACAACTGTTGCCGCCGCCTCTCTTTCTAGCTCATTAGATGAATGGTCAAATTTCGTTTTGAGTTTCGGCAACAGCAACAAAAACGCCTTTATAAAAAAATTGATTGACAAATCGAAAGCTGTGTCTCTTAGCGAAAATACATTATACATTATGGCTCCGGACAGCGTGTATAATATGCGCAGCATAGCAAACGGTGAAACTCTGATTTTAGAAGCGGCGAAGGTATTTTTTAATGTGGATGTTCAATTTATAAGCGAAAGTGAATACGACAAAAGATACGCAGCCCTGCACGGTTCAAAGCCTGCTAAGCGATATGATTTTGAAGATATTTTAAATTTTAAGGTTGAATTTGTCGACAGCCAATAGCTGTCAACCAACATTTGCTAGGTCAGTTGGGAGTGAATATAAACTTGGATAAAATAGTAATAGGTATTGACGTAGGAGGGAGCATCACAAAAATCGTTGGTCTTCGAAGCGGCGACCTGATAACACCGATATCTGTCAAAGCAACTGATCCTACTGCGTCACTTTTCGGCGCGTTTGGCAAGTTTGTCGACGCAAATAATATTAATCTTTCTGATATAGATCAGATTATGATTACCGGTGTCGGCGCTTCGTACGTCGATAAAAATATTTACAGAGTGCCGACTGGTAAAACAGAAGAATTTCGTGCGAACGGTCTCGGAGGCTTATATATGACAGGCCTTGAAAAAGCAGTCATAGTCAGCATGGGAACAGGCACATCAATAATAAGTGCGCAAGGGGATGAGATTAAGCATTTGGGCGGCACAGGCATCGGTGGCGGAACGATTATCGGGCTGTCTGATATTATGCTTGGAATCCGCAGTATAAAAGGCATAATTAAAAAGGCTGAAGCGGGAGATTTGAGAAATATTGACCTTATGGTCAAAGATATTTCAAAAGTCAGTCTGCCAAATCTGCCGCCTGATACAACGGCATCAAATTTTGGAAATGTGACGGATAAGCCGGCAGAAAGCGATATTGCTCTTGGCATACTTAACCTTGTATTTCAATCAATTGCGATTTCTGCTGTTTTTGCGACAAAAAGCACGGACACAAAAGACATTGTATTAATAGGGAACTTAGCAACGCTGCCTGCTTGCAAAGATGTTTTCGAGTCTGTCAAGCTATTAAGCGATATTAATTTTGTAATACCCGAAAATGCTGAGTTTGCAACTGCTGTAGGGGCTGCGCTCGCATACATAAGAAAAAGGGGGTCAGGTTTATGAAAAATTACAGAAAAGAACTTAAATTTCACACAAAATCAAGGCGGGAGTTTATAAATATTACGCGCGATGTACAGCAGGCTATTAACGAAAGCGGCGTAAAAGAGGGGTTGGTTTTAGTTAACGCTATGAACATAACGGCCAGCGTGTTTGTTAACGACCACGAAATTGGGCTGCATCAAGATTATGAACGTTGGCTTGAAAAATTAGCGCCCGAAAAACCGTATAGCCAATATGATCATAACGGCTATGAAGACAACGCAGACGCGCATTTAAAGCGGACGATAATGGGCAGGGAAGCGGTTTGCGCAATAACTGACGGTTCTTTAGACTTCGGCACGTGGGAACAAATTTTCTACGCAGAATTTGATGGAAAAAGGGAGAAAAGAGTGCTTATTAAAATTATTGGAGAATAAATTTAATAAAAAAATTAAATAAAATACTTCACATTTGCGATTTTAAATTGTATAATGAGTGTTTGTAAAGTTAATGATCCCCCGATTGGAGTTTGAAAACCAAAACTCTGATCGACTCCCTTAACAAAGAGGGTTTCGTCGCCAAAATATTTGAGTGATTTAATTGGCGGCGTAATATCAAATCATGAAAGGAAATTTTACAATGAGGAAAATTAACAAAAAGCATGATCATAGAAAACCAATTATGATTACAATTGCGGCACTTGTAGTAATCGCGCTTGGAATTTGGGGCGTTGTTTATTTAACTACCGAAAGAGTTACGGCGAGAAATATTTCAAGTTACGTAACCTTAGGCCAGTTTTTAGGTATTGAGTACGAGCCAATGTCAACAGAAGTGACTGATGACGATATCGAAGAGCGCATAAGCTCAGTTTTAAGTGATATGGCCACGCAAGTTGAAATTACTGACAGGGCAGTCGTAGACGGCGACGTTGTAATGATAGACTTTGCAGGATTTCATGACGGATATCAATTTGATGGCGGGACGGCTGACAATCAACAGCTTAGCATAGGTTCAGGACAATTTATACCCGGTTTTGAAGAGCAAATAATTGGTCACTATATAGGCGATGAATTTGATATTTATGTAACTTTCCCCGAAGATTATCATGCACCTGACCTTGCCGGGGCAGATGTTGTTTTTACAATTAACTTATTGTCAATTATGGGAGAGGTCATCCCTGAGCTTACTGCTGAATTTGTAAGCGAAAGCTTTGATGGACTAACAGTCGCACAGTACAGAGACAGAATCCGCGAAGAATTACAAGCCGAAAGAGATCAAGCGGCTGAACACGGGCGCATTAATTCCGTTTGGGCCTCTATAATGGAAAACGCGACAATTCATAGATTGCCGCAAAGCGAGCTTAATTTAGCCATGGAGCGTTCTTTGGTTGAACAGGAGAACTTCGCGGCTATGTTTGGCATGAATCTTGCATCTTTCTCGGCAGATTTTTACGGCATGACTCTTGCGGAGTTTATTGAGTTTGAAATAAGGCCGCAAGCGGAGCAAGCTGTCAGTCAAGATTTGGTTTTAAGAGCTATTGCTTTTAACCAAGGCATTAATGTATCGGATGCCGATGTTAACGAAGGCGCAGCGAGATTTGCCGAGGAGTTTGGCTTCGACAGCGCAGCGCAGTTTATTGAATTAAACGGCAGAGATGTTATAAGGCTTCAGCTTATAACCGAAAGAGTTTTAGATCTCGTAATGGAACACGCGATAGAGTTATAGATAGGTCTTATCGACTTTAAAAATAGAGAAAGGTATTACTGTGTATATTGATTACTGGCATCAAATAACTGTATTAATTTTACTTTTGGCGTGCTCTGCATTTTTCTCACTTGCGGAAACCTCTCTTGCAAAGCTTAGCAAATTGCGCATTAGAAATATGCAGAATGAGGGCGTTAAATCAGCCAAAATTATACAGAGTATCGTTGAAAACCCAAATAAGCTTATAAGCACAATTTTAATTGGAAACAGCATAGTGACTATTTCTGCTTCAACTTTAGCTGCTTCGATTGCTGTAAGCGCGTTTGGAAATAGCACTATGGCTATAGGTATAACGACAGTTATACTGACTGTTGTTGTTTTGGTGTTTTGCGAAATTACGCCGAAAATTATTGCGCAGCAAAGCGCTGAAAAAATCGCCGCAATTGTGGTAGGGCCGATTCGGCTCTGCCTTTGGCTTTTTACGCCCATTTCCGCCGTGCTTGGCGTTATGACTAATAAACTGGTTAAAATGATTGGCGGCGGTGAAACAAATGACGAGCCGGGTGTTACCGAAGCATATATAAAAACAATGGTTGATGTCAGTGTCGAAGAAGGGGTTTTAAAAGGCGATGAACAAGAAATGATAAATAATGTCGTGGATTTTGACAACTTTGTAGCAAAAGATGTTATGACTCCGAGGACGAACATCGTTGCTATCCCGACTGATGCCGCTCTTTTAGAAATTGAGGAAATTTTCAAATCCGAGCGTTTTTCAAGACTTCCGGTTTACGAAGAAACATTAGACCGGATTGTTGGAATTTTGTATTTAAAAGACTTTGTTTTTTGGGATGAAAGCAAGCCGTTTGACATAACAAACTGCATGAAGGAGCCATTTGTTACATACGAAACAAAGCCAACGAGAGATTTGCTTTCAGCAATGCGTGGCGCGTCGACTCATATGGCTGTCGTTTTAGACGAGTACAGCGGAACAGCAGGCATTGTTACAATGGAAGATTTGATCGAGGAAATAATTGGTGAAATTTCGGATGAGGACGATGAGGATGAAATTGATATTGAAAATATCTCAGACACAGAATTTTTTGTGCTTGGCGAAACGCGCATAGATGAAGTTAACGAAGCGATTAAAACAAATATACACTCTGAAGATTTTGACTCAATTGGCGGCTATGTCATGGGGCAAATGGGGCGGATTCCGGAAAAAGATGACAAAGTTGAAATCGACGGATTTACGTTTATCGTTTGGGAAATTGACAGAAACAGGATTGAGAAGCTTAAAATTATTAGGGAATTAAATGACCGTGAAATTGTGAGCATAGGAGAATAATTGATGAACGTATTTTTCGTGTCTTTAGGATGCGATAAAAACTTGGTTGACAGCGAGGTAATGCTCGGTATTTTGTCTGATAACGGGTTTTCAATAATTGATGATGAGACGAAGGCGGATGTTATAATCGTTAATACATGTGCTTTTATCGCCGACGCGACAGAAGAAGGCATTAATATGATTATTGAGATGGGTAATCAAAAATCAGAAGGTGCCTGTAAAGCGTTAATTGTAACAGGCTGCATGGCAAAGCGTTACGAGGCGCAAATGTTTGATGAGCTTCCCGAAATTGACGCAATCGTAGGGCCTAAAGATTATGAACTGATTGCTGATGTTTTAAAAAGAGTTAAAGCGGGTGAGAAGTCAATCGCCCTTCTTTCAGAAAGCAATGAAAACGACGACAAGCCTAGAAGGCGCATTTTGAGCACAGCAAGTTACTATGCCTTTTTGAAAATTGCGGAAGGCTGTGACAATCACTGCACATACTGCACAATACCTGCAATACGCGGAAAGTATAAAAGCCGTCCTATAAAATCACTTATTGAAGAGGCGAAATCTCTTGCAGAACAAGGCGTAAAAGAACTCGTCCTTGTCGCACAAGACACAGGCTACTACGGCAAAGACATTTACGGCGAATTTCGCCTTAATGAGCTTCTTAAAAAATTATCCGAAATCGAAGAAATCGAGTGGATAAGAATTTTATACTGCTATCCAGAACGAATTGACGAGAAGCTTATTTCTGAAATGAAAAGCAACGGAAAGGTGTGTAAATACATTGACATGCCCATTCAACATGCAGATGATGAAGTTTTAAAGCGAATGGGACGGGGATGTCTGTCTGAAGATTTGCGAAAAACTATTAAAAACCTTCGAGACGCAATGCCTGAAATATCTATCAGAACGACTGTAATAGTAGGCTTTCCGGGCGAGACTGATGCTCAGTTTGCAAATTTAAAATCGTTTATAGAGGAAGTCAAATTTGATAAACTAGGCGCATTTGCGTATTCGCCGGAAGATGGCACAGCCGCTGTGAACTTCACCGACCACATATCGGATGAAATCAAAGCTTGGCGCAAAGACTTGGTTATGCAAAAGCAACAGGAAATATCTTTAGGTATTAACCAAAGCAAAATCGGCAGAGTTTACAAAGTTATTACCGACGGTTATTTGCCTGATCGAGGCGTGTACGTTGGAAGAAGCTATATGGACAGCTTTGAAAATGACGGCATGATATTTTTTACGTCTGATAGCGAGCTGCTGGCCGGGGATTTTGTTAGCGTCGAAATAACCGCCGCGTTTGATTATGACCTTATTGGCGAAATTAAGCCTCAATAGCGACAGCGTGGGCGATAGACGGGATGCTTTCGCCTTGAAGCGCGCTCGTTTGGCTCATAAGCGCCCCGGTTGGGATGAATAGCAGCTTTTTAATATCCCCTTTTATAAGTTGTTTGTAAAAATGCCCTGCGAACGTCACGGCGGCACAGCCGCAGCCGCTCCCGCCGGAGTGTGTGTCTTGCATTTCTTTATCGAATATCAAAATGCCGCAGTCCGTGTAATTGTTACCTAATTTGTATCCTTCATCCTCTATAAGCTTTTTGACCAGTTCATGACCTATATAGCCTAAGTCGCCTGTCGCGATTATGTCGTAATAATCGGGCGACCGCCCTGTATCTTTAAAATGCGCGCATAAAACGTCAATCGCTGCCGGCGCCATAGCCGCGCCCATGTTGTTTGCGTCTTTTATTCCCATGTCAACGATTTTTCCGGTTGTAATATGCGTTATATAAGGGCTTGAGCCGCTTTTTTCTAAAATGCACGAACCACTGCCAGAAACCGTCCAAGTGCTCGTCGGTGGACGCTGCGTTCCAAGCTCAAGCGGGAAGCGAAATTGTTTTTCAGCGGAGCAAAAATGGCTTGAAGCTCCCGCTATTATAGTGTCTGCATAGCCCCCATCAATAATCATAGCCCCGAGGCTCATAGCCTCTCCAATCGTTGAGCATGCACCAAAAAGCCCGAAAAATGGTATTTGTAAGTCTCTAATCCCAAAATTCGTACCCATGCTTTGGTTTAGCAAGTCGCCCGATAAAATATATTGAATGTCATCCGGTGTTTTGTTAGCCTTTTTCATAAGGCTCTCGAAAGATTTTTTCGCGAAAGCGCTCTCGGCCTGTTCCCAAGAGTCTGTCCCTGATAAAATATCTTCGAGAATTATGTCAAAATTCGCTTTAAGAGGGCCTTCCCCTTCCTTTGGCCCAACGACTGATGACGTTGCTGATATGCTTACGGGAATTTCTAATTTTATCGTCCTTTTGCCTAATCTTTTATGCACGTTAAGCCTCTCCTATTTTATAAAATAATATATCACGCCAACTAAAACCGAGCTTAATAGACCATATAATATGACAGGCCCGGCAACGATAAACATTTTCGCGCCAAGACCTAAAACTAGCCCTTCTTTTTTAAACTCAATCGTTGGCGCTGCGACTGCGTTTGCGAAACCTGTCACAGGCACGATGCTGCCTGCGCCGGCGAACTTCCCAAGCTTGTCATAAACGCCAAAACCTGTTAAAACAACACCTGCTAAAATTAAAATGACAGTTGTGTATGTTCCGGCAATATCTTTTTCAACGCCTTGTGAAGTTATTATGTTCATAACTATTTGCCCTAAAACACTTATAAGCCCGCCGATAATGAACGCCTTTATACAATTAGTCAAAATAGGGCTGTTTGGCGAAACTTCCTTGACCAATTGGCCGTATTTATCTTTACTTGCTTGCGATTGATCCATAGTATCCCCCTTTTATTTTGGTGTGAAAAATCCATCAACTGTAAAATATAGTATCGCACCTGTAAATTTGCCGACAGCTAATGCGAGAATAAAAAATGAAAGACCTTTATCAATTTTAACACGTCGCGTCAATATTGGGATTACGTTAACGACTTCCGCCAATGACATTGCGAGACAGGCGAAAAACACACCGCCGAAAAATCCGGCAGCTATTGCCGTGAAGCTTCCAAGCGGCAAGTGATAGTCAATTACCATAGCCGATGCGCCAAAAATCGTTCCGAAAATAATCGCCTCTTCATACAGCATAATGTAGCGCTGCGTGCCTGTTTTTTCGGCCAAACGTTGCACTATGCCGAGTATGGAAATAAACGCGACAAGCGCACCCGATATTAAAAGTCCCATGCCTAGTCCCAAAAGTATCGTAAGGCCCTGCTTAGCGATTGTCATTTTGAATTTCCTCTCGTTCCTGTTTTTGTGTGCTTAGCTTGTCGATAATCGCATCGTTAACGTCATTTTCATAAATCGGCATTTCGACTTCAATCGGCGTCAAATCTGTCGTGAATCTTTTGCCGAAGAAATGGTTAAAAAACACGATAATGCCGACGCCAAGCCCAATAGCGTAAGGTATTTCAATCAAAAGCGGACTGTCTGTTCGAACGCGAAACAGCATAAAGTAGAAATTTTCTAATATAGTGCTCATTTCAGAATCGGTATGAAAGCTCATTATAGCCGCAAGCGAACCGATAAACAGCGTCAAAGTCACAAATCCAACTTTCAGCCATTTGACATACCTCTTCTCTTTTGATTTGTCTGCTTTGTATTCAACAATTGTGTCCATTTCGCCAAGGTTCTGCACGCTTATATCGGGATAGGCTTTTTTGATAGCTTTAACGATGTCCGTAACCGAAATTAGGTAGAACTTTTTGTCAGATTTATCTTCTGCTTTTTTACTGGTATCCAAAAGCACCAATTTTTTGACTTTATCGGCGACGTCTTTTGTCGCGATAACTTCTGTTAAGTCTTCGATTAGAACTTTATCTCTATTTATCATAGACGCTTTTTTCGGCGGTTTAATGTAAATGTCCAATATGAAAAACCATCCTTAGATTTTTAGATCGTTTTGTTGTTGATTTCAAATATTATGGACAGAAAATAAAAAAATATGATAAAATATTGTTTTAAAAAAGGGATACCCATCCTTACCGATGTACAACATGGTTTTTTGTTTAAATTTTTATCTCTGCTTTTGTCAATGGTTATCGGAAAGAAGTCCGACCGCCGAAGGCGGCTTTTGCCGAAGGCAAAAGTAATGAAGCTCTTGCCTTGCACACGCAAGGCTGCGACCTTTTTTCGCGGCAGAAATAAAAATTTTAAGCAAAAAACTCTTTGACCTTAACCTCCTTAAAATTTGTCTTATTCGAAATTTGAGGACGACTGCGGACTAATGTCCGCCGAGGACGAAAATACAGAAGAAGCGAATTTTAAGGTGGTTAAGGCGTGCTGTACATCGGTAAGGATGGGTAAAGGGGCTTAAAGTATGAAAGTGGCAGTATCTTACAGCGGCGGGAAAGAAAGCGCGCTATCTATTTATAAAGCTGTTAATAAAGGACATGATCCAATCATTTTGATAACTACTTTTAACATAGACGCGGATAGATCACATTTTCACGGTCTGCCGGAAGATGTGCTTAAAAACGCTTCAAAGTCGCTGAATACCCCGCTTAATCTTATAAAAACAAGCGGAGAGAAATATGAGAAAAATTTTGAAAAAGCGTTGCTTGAAGCTAAAAATCAAGGCGCAGAAGCCTGCATTTTTGGAGATATTGACATTGAGGAGCATTTAAAATGGTGCAGCAAAAGATGCGAAAACGTTGGAATTGAGCCGCTTTTTCCGCTTTGGGGGCGCAGCCGAAAAAGTGTCGTACATGAATTAATTGACAGAGATTTTATAGTAAACATTACGATTGTTAACAGCAAATATTTAAGTGATGACTTTTTAGGCCAAAAATTAACGAAAGAACTTGCGGATCAGATCGCTGCGAGAGGCGCAGACATTTGCGGCGAAAACGGCGAATATCATACGTTCGTCTCAGATGGCCCGATTTTCAAACAGTCTATAGATTTCCGGTTTGGAGAAAAATTTACAAAAGGCGGGTACGCATTTTTGCCTGTATTATCAAAAAAGTAAAAGTTGGTGAATTTTGCTGTTTCCAGGCTGTACATTATATAGGAAAGGCAGATGCAACACAAATATACGCTTTTTCAGAACCCATAGCCTTTGCTGCATGAAAAATATAACTATTGATGAAAATACCTTCTTATGATATTATATTTTTTTACTGGAAGCGATGATTTTAAATTTATACACTTGGAGGATATGCCCGTGATCAACCTTACAATTAATCGAGAAGCGCTGAAAAGAACCATTGAACACGCGCGTTTGCGTAATATTTTGATTCCTACGTTTAAACAGATGCGTGATCCTAGTGTGATGCCTTCGCAAATCAGGGAAAGATTATCAAAAGTAGGGCTTTGGGATATTGACCCTGTAAATTTGTTTCGCGTTACTTGGCATAATGAGCCAAAAGAGCACGGAGGGTTGTTTGGCGGAGCGAATTATATTGAGTTTCCTTCAGAATTAACAGGCGTTAAAGCGCGCATTGTAGCGCTTGTGGGCAAATGGTTTCCGACAGGCTGCCATAAAGTCGGCGCATCTTTTGGCTGTTTGGTACCTCGCCTTGTTACAGGCCAGTTCGATCCTACTTATCATAAAGCTGTTTGGCCGTCTACAGGTAATTACTGCCGCGGCGGAGCATATAATTCAGCGCTTTTGGGCTGTGAGTCAATTGCTATCCTTCCAGAAGGTATGAGCCGTGAGCGTTTTGAATGGCTTGAAACTATTGCGGGGGAGATTATTGCTACGCCCGGTTCCGAAAGTAATGTAAAAGAGATATTTGATGAAGTTAAGCGTCTGAAAGAAACTCGTGATAATGCAATTATTTTCAACCAATTTGAAGAGCTCGGCAATTGCTTGTGGCATTATCACGTAACCGGCCCTGCCATGGAGGAAGTTTTTGAAAAGATTTCCGCTACATTTAAGTCGGGAAGCAAATTTGCCGGAATCTGCTTGACGTCTGGTTCTGCCGGAACTCTTTCATCCGGCGACTATATAAAAGATCATTACCCGCATGTTAAAATTGCTGTTACAGAGGCTTTGCAGTGTCCAACTCTTTTAGATAATGGTTTTGGTGACCATCGTATTGAAGGTATAGGCGATAAGCATATACCTTGGGTTCATAATGTTAAAAATAGTGATTTGGTTATAGCAATTAATGATGAGAACAGCCAGAACCTATTGCGTCTGTTCAATGATCCTGCGGGAAAGGCATATTTAAAAGGTGAGTTAAAACTTCCTGCTGATTATGTTGACAAGCTTTCTTGGCTTGGAATTTCCGGAATAGCGAACGTTCTTTCGTCTATTAAATTTGCTAAACATTTTGAATTTACAGAAAATGATATAATCATGACGGTATTAACAGATTCAGTAGAAATGTATGGTTCTCGATTGGCTGAACTGAATGAGGAAAAAGGCGCATATACAGAAGCTCGTGCAATGGCTGATCATGAGCGTTTCATGCTTGGTCTTTCTACTGACTACATGGAAGAGCTTACCTATCCCACCAAAAAGCGAGTTCACAATTTGAAATATTACACATGGGTAGAGCAGCAAGGCCGTACTGCGGAAGAATTAAATGCTCAGTGGTATGACTATGATAACTATTGGAAAAAAATGCACAATCAAGTTGATGAAATAGACGCGCTAATAGAGGATTTCAACAAAAAAACCGGGCTGCTATAGCTTTATAGGGGGAACTATATGAACAGTAAAGCTTTAGTCGAGCAAATGACAGAGTGGAGAAGATACCTGCATGCTCACCCGGAAACCGCATTTGAAGAAGAAAATACAGCAGCGTTTATAGCAGAAAAACTAGCTGAAATGGGTATTGAAGTTCATAAAGGCATCGGCAAAACAGGTGTGGTTGGCGTTTTGAAAATAGGCGGCGGTAAAAAGTCTGTAGGGCTTAGGGCCGATATGGATGCGATTAACCTAAATGAGCTTGGTGATGCTCCATATCGTTCAAAATATGCAGGAAAAATGCACGCTTGTGGGCATGATGGGCATGTAGCTATTTTATTAGGCGCTGCCAAACTTATTTCAGAGCGAAAAGATTTCAGCGGCACAGTAGTCTTTATATTTCAGCCTGCTGAAGAACCTGGCTATGGTGCGTCTGCGATGATTAAGGACGGAATTTTAGAACGATTTCCAATGGATGAAATATATGCGCTGCATAATTCTCCCGAAATGCCTTTAGGTACGTTTCACACTCGTGTCGGGGGAATTATGGCAAGCGAAGATAATTTTGTCATAAATATAAAAGGCAAGGGTGGCCATGCTTCTGCACCTCATATGGGCACAGATCCGCTTGTCATTGCGGCTGAGATTATTTTGGCGCTTCAAACAATAGTCGCTCGTAATATAAGACCGCAGATTCCGGCAGTTGTATCGTGCACAGAACTTTATACGGATGGCTCTCGCAACGCTATACCGACTAATGTAACGATAAAAGGCGATACTCGAAGTAATACGCTAGAGGTTCAAAAAATCATTGAAACAAGAATGAGAGATATCTGTGAAGGCATTTGCAAAACACATGGGGCAGATTGTGAATTTGAGTATACATACGAATTTTCACCTACTGTAAATTGGGGGTGTTGTGCAAAAGAGGCGATTGAGACTGCAAAAGCTTTAGTCGGCGAAAATAATGTGGATTCTAACAGCATGCCTTCAATGGTTTCGGAGGATTTTGGCGCGTTTACAGAAAAAATCCCCGGTTGTTTTTTATTTTTAGGGACTATGCCTAAAGACGGGCGCTCGGTTGCGTTTTTACATAATTCGCTATATGACTTTAATGATGATGTGCTTGAGGTAGGCGCTGAATTTTTCGCGGAGCTAGTTAAAAATAGGCTTTCATAAAGATTATAAAGCAATAGCTAATGTGGCAGGTTATAAGCTATAAGGCAGTGGCAGTCTTTTACTTATGTATCGCTTTCATCCATGATTTTACCCATTATTTTCTTTCGGAACAGCAGAATAAATATAAAAAGAATAAGAATTAACGCTGCTGTTATAATGGCAACTATATGGTTGTCTCGTGAAAGGTGCTCTCCCAAAAATGCGGCGATTTTTGGTTTTTTGATTTTTTCTAGCCGCTCTTTTGATAACAGCTTCTTTCGCTGTGAACTGCGCTTTCTTTTTAGCCTAATCAGCCCGTGAAAATGACGCACTGAAATAATTACGAATAGATTGCCAATTACAAAACGCAATAGAAAAACCGCCACGAATTTTGCTCTGTGACGGTTTTTCTATTGCGTTATTTATTACTTATCAAATGCAGCATTAAACGCATAAAGATTTTTACTATTCATTCTATCCCTGGCTATGTTTAGAGCTTCGCCGAAATTATCAATTTAAGTAACTGGCTTCAAAGCCTGTTGTGGTGCGGGTTTTAGGGATATTGTAATTGGCGTAAAAATGTGTGAAATGCTCATTGTTTCACTTGATTGTATAAGCCCATTTCTCCCTTTCTTTTAGGATAACAAGTTTCCTGCATTAAAACAGGGCATCTTTTATACGATCTTGAAGATAAATTTCGCTCTGCATCTCCACTATAGAAATCGAGTTGTCAAGATATCTCTTTCTCGTCAGACTCTGAGGGATAAAGTTGCCATATTTGCCTTGGTAAATCAATTTGTCCGAAACCGGAAGCGCTTCAGCAAAAAATGAGTCTGATTTTATCTTGGCAAGCACCGAGTATACTTCGTCAGCACTACTAGCATTAACACAAATAAATATATCATCATTCGAGCTTTCCGTTACTTGAACACCGTACATCTGGAGTGTATAATCCAAGGCATTAAACGCCCTTGATCCAAGCCAAGGGAAAATCGCAAAGCGTTTAGGTGACAGCATGACAACGTCGGTTCTATGTTTTACTCCAAAGACATCCGATTGCCTAATGATATTTCGTATTTCGGAAAGGCGATTAGCCGCGCTTTCGTGCAAGTATCCGTATTCTTCACCCGAGACTAACACCTCACGCATTTTTTGAAGAACCTTTGTGTGTGTTTCACCAACGTAAGCCCCATCCCAATTAACAGTGCTTTTTCCGCCCACAAATTTAACGTACAAAACTTTTTTGTCGTCATCGATTTCTAAAATTTCCCATGTTTTACCATTTAAAATGAAACGTTCACCAACAGGAAAGGCTTGATTTAGCACACCGATCTCTTGTACTCCGTCACGAACTGAATATTCAACTGGCACTACAAAAACAGAATAGAACTCAAAATTATTAGTTAGCCATTCGCCTTTTTTACCGATAGCCAACTTGGATTCTTGAGTTTTTTCAAGCACCTCGATTTCGATTAAATGCTTAATGAGCTCTCTGTAATCGTCTTGACTGATGTGAGAAAATGTCTGCCCGCTTAAAACCTTCTGCGCAAGAAGCTCCGGAGAGGTATCACCAAAGCTGTACAATACGCTCATAGTTTGGTGAAATAAAATGTGATAGGGAAATTGCTCGACTCTAAGTGGTTCTAACCAGTTTTCACGATATAGCTCAATTAAAGCTATGCACTTAATAAAACCCCAGTTGATTGACTTATAGAAGACCTCGCCCTTTGGCGAAATATCTTCATTAAAAACAAAACACATTTGCGACACACCACTACGTCTGCCACTTCTGCCAAGCCTTTGGGAAAGACTGGACACCGAATGAGGGGAACCGGTTTGTACAATGCGTTCTAAATCACCCAAATCAATTCCAAGCTCCAATGTGACAGTAGCGCCTGCAACTAATGGTAGGTCAGATGTCCTCAACTGCTCTTCCGCATACTCTCGATTTTCTGCAGAAATACTACCATGATGCACATGGAAAACATCTCGTTCTTTCTTCTTTTCTGCAATCAATTTCAATCTATTGATGTTCTTTTCAACTTCAGATCTTGAGTTTGAAAAAATAATACTCTTTTTCCCTCTTGTTAATTGATACAATGATTCAAAATATGACTCCCAGCTCTCATCGTCAATTTTTTCTTTGTTCGTATAAAAATGGCTGAGCATTAACTGCGCTTTCCTTCTGCCCTCGTTTACCAATGGCGTGGAACACTTGCGTTTCGTCCCATTATTAAGCCACTTTTCGGCAACCAAAACATCACCGAGAGTAGCTGACAAGCCGATTCTCCGAGGAGTATTTCCAGTTAAGTTTTGTATTCGCTCTAGTATCGATGACAGCTGGACACCTCTATCTGACGCAATAAAATTATGAACCTCGTCAATGATGACAAAACGCAAGTCAGAAAATAACTTAATAACACTCTGTTTACGCTTCATAAGCATCGCTTCTAAAGATTCGGGCGTTATTTGCAATACGCCTTTAGGCAAGCTCAATAGTCGGCTTTTGGCCGTTTGAGAGGCATCGCCATGCCATTTGGTTACAGGAATATGCGCTTCATCCAAAAGCTCCTCTATCCTTACAAACTGATCATTAATTAATGCCTTCAGTGGCGCAATGTAAAGAACACCTACCGAGGCTGGTGGCTTATTATATATTTCAGTAATGATTGGTAAAAAAGCCGCTTCGGTTTTTCCTGATGCAGTTGGCGTAGCGATAAGTAGATTGTGGTCAGTGTTAAAAATAATATCACAAGCAGCCACTTGGACTTCCCTCAATTCTTGCCACCTGTTGCGATATATATATTCTTGTATAAATGGTGCTAACTTATCGTAGACGCTCATACGTCAAACCCCTTAAATTCATCATGAATCTGCTCTTCATCGTCATTTGCCGAAGAATATTCAAAATCATCTCCCCCCAAAATATTCTTCATATTTTTCTGTGGGTTTTGCAATATCAAGTTAAGCACTTGAATGAAATCCCGAATAATCTCACGAGGTGTAATGTTTTGACTTGCCCCGACGCGCGCATACTCGCTCTTAACAAAAAATGCGAGTTCGTCTGGAGTCAGTTTTGGCTCATAAGTATATACCTGCCCATGAATTTGCTCAATCTTCTCAATTAATACATACATTTCGGTTGGCTCAAGTGTTTTAAGCCTAATTATTGGAGAGAGCAAATCCCTTGTGTGCGAGTCAGAAAAACGGCTACTCTCCAATCTCGACTTTAAAGCCTCGTAACTAAACAAGCCCCTCCGAGTGTCTTCGATACCCTGAGGAGTTCCACCCATAAGAACACCTAGATATTGTGCCTTACCTTGCATAATATCATTATATATCGTCAATATCTTCTCGTAGTTGTACTGCCGCGATACTGAATGTGAAATCTTCGACACATTAACAAGTTCATCGACAATCATAAGCATTCCTTTATATCCAGCTCTCACCACAAATAAAGCAAGCAACTTTACATACTCATACCAATCATCATCAGAAATAATAACGCCAACACCAAGCTCTGACCTTGCCTCGGTTTTAGTGGCGTATTCACCGCGTAGCCATTTCAGCGTTCTATTTCTAAGTTCATCGTCTTCATTTACGGTCGCTTTCCAATATAATGAAATCACTTTTGCAAAGTCAAATCCGTTAACAATCGTCTGGATTTCATCAAGAACTTGAAAAATCTTAATTTCAACTAATGAGTTGAGGCTGCTATCATCAGATTCGATGAGGTTTTCTTTCATAACCTCTGTTTTAATAGATGAGACCCACCGCTGAAGCAAAAGAGCTAATGCCCCTCCTTCTGGAGAGGTCTTTGTCGCAAGATTTTTCATTAGTTCTTTGTAGGTTGCTAAACCCTCACCACTTCTGCCTGTCAATCGGCGTTCTGGAGATAGGTCAGCATCAATTACAACAAAACCTTTATCCATTGCATAATTGCGAATTGCTTGCAGTAGAAAACTCTTGCCAGCCCCATATTTACCTACAATAAACCTGAAAGATGCCCCACCAACTTGAATTGATTCAATATCGTGCAAAAGGGCATCTATCTCATCTTTTCGACCAACAGTTATGTGTCCCAAGCCAGTTCGAGGCACAACGCCTCCGCTTAAAGCGTTTAATAATGTCTTTGCCACCCTAAGTGGAATTGGAGCGTTGCTCATCATTTATCCTCCAGTAGCTCTAAAAGCTCATCGCTGTACTCTACATAAACAGAATATTTCCCATCAAATTCTTCGATTAAGTTGTCGCCTATAATTTCAAGTGCCTTCTCGTTGATCTGTTCTACCGTAAGCTCAATTGATGATACCCCGACAGTTGATTTGTTGTGCAGCAACAAAAGCAAAGTAGCGCTTTCTTGGGCGTCGAGTGCTTTTGTCAATCCTGCAAGGCCAGCTAAGGTGCTTGTGTCATCATTATCTTCTACTTGAGCATCATCAACTATCGTGACATCTGCAACATCCTCATCTGTATTGAGTTTTGCCGCCGTTAGAGCCTGCTCCTCTCGGATACGTCCAAGCTGACTCATATCTATTTCAACAGGGGCAACTTCAACAATTTCACCGCCTTTTATGGTTACATTGTTTTGCTTAATAAACGCTTGAATAGCGTTTGATATGACATGCTCAAAATCATTACTTTTGATGAGTTCATAAGCCTGCCTTTTCCAACCTGAAGTATTCTTTAGAGATCGGCTGCCTGTGAACTCTGTTCTAATGTCACTTATTGACTGCGGCTTTAAGTTCTGTTTTCCTCCGAAAACCTTTCTCATCTGTATTTCTATGGCTTTGAGTATGTAGCCTTTCGTTTGTGGGAAAACATAAAAATTTAATCTTCGATCAGACCATTGTCCATTCTTGCATTCATAAACCTCGTGTTCGCTTAACTTTACAAGCGTATTTTTTGGACCTTTGTACACATATACAGCATTTTGCAGAGAAGCCCAATAACCAGATTGAGCCTCGCCGACAAACAAATCAACAAAGTTGAGATTGTTCTTACGAAACCATTTATTCAGATATTCCAAGACATAGCTCAGGCATTCACAAATAACTTTGGTGTTGCCCTTCTTATAGAATTCTCTCTGCGACATTCTATATGTCGAATGTAACTCTATAAGCTCAAGATCCCATTTTCCGTTTTTTATGTTCTCGACATGAGTATTCTGGGTGGTGTGTGGAAGTGGATATCGACTAGCAACTTCTTCAAAGCTAATTCCGAGAGTTTTGCTATGGATAACATAGTAATCCTTAACCCAAGAAATCATATAACGATCAATTTTATCGTTATGCTTTCTAAATTCGCTCCAAAATGAAATCAGCTTGTTTAACCCATCCACTGCGTCAGATACTTCAACATGATTTAGTAGTTCGTAAATATAACAAAACGCATAGGACAGCGATATTTCTGTAATATTTCCTTCTCTAACTTTTGTGCGCCATGTAAAGTATGTGCGTAGCTGCTCATTATCCATACTCTCATAGGTTGTCCAATAAGCTTCAAGTGGTTTTGCGCTCTCGTAGTTATCGGTAAAACTTTTCATGAACTCAGCTTGTTGCAAAAATGATTCGGGACCAGAGCTACTCCCGTAGAAACTGTACGGGTCTCGATTATTTCTGTGACCTATTTTTCTCATGCGAGAAAAAGTGTCGTACGGTTCGTTTGTTTTTTTGGCAGGAATACGCTTTGCAAGCGACTCCGACTGATACTTCTTATTTGATTCAATCTTATCTTTGCTAACAACTTCGATGGTGTGTAGCTCCATAGGATCAAAGTCGTCCCCTTTGGTAATTGTTTTGGTGTTAACCATATTCCTATTGACTTCAAAAGTATTATGGTTTGCTCTGCTTGAAATTGGTTGGACATCACCTGCTAACCTGTTTGAAGACATCGGTTGTGTGTTCACATTTTGCTTACGGCGATATCCTATCACAAGAAAACCGACAGTGAGTACGCCGAAAATTACGAAAGCCACAGGAAGAGATGCATCAGAAGAAACACCTAGGCTCTCTAAAAATGCCGAAATTAGAGCCACGGCGAGTATGCAGATTATACCAACTACAAGACATCCCTTCAGCAAACAAATCGAGCCCCTTCACTCATATCTTACTCACTACTCAACAACCCATCTTCCGGTTTTCCTCGAACCCTCACGCCGAAGCAATCCGGCATCTTGATATTCCTTCAACTCACGAGAAATCGTCCGCTGCGACTTACCT
>Ga0131853_10002324_pt1 | contig 34076 bp, 31 predicted proteins | sample TergutLab28metaG_FD_92764 | JGI IMG/M metagenome (GOLD analysis project Ga0131853, IMG submission 92764) | Labiotermes labralis P1 segment gut microbial communities from Petit-Saut dam, French Guiana - Lab288 P1 (version 2) (version 2) | ecosystem: Host-associated > Arthropoda: Insects >... | reverse complement strand
ATCAACGTTTTATCATTATGGTGGCCGGTGCGGTCATGAATGTCGTGTTAGCTTATGTGTTGGCGTTAATCATCAACGGTGTATTAGGTGAGCCAGTGGGAACAAGTGCGCAGTTAAGCGGTGTTAATGTGGGTGCGCCTGCTTATGAAGCGGGTATGCGCGGTGGTGATCGCATTTTAGAAATCGATGGCATGGAAGTGACGGATGGCACGACGCTTTCAGAGGCGACGCAAGAAGCCGGTGCGCATGAAGTATTAGTTGTGTTTGAACGCGACGGTGAGGTGCACGAAGTTTATTTAACACCGGTTGAGCAGCAAGGCCGGTATTTTCTAGGCGTTGACATTATGATTTATCGCGAGCGCTCAATCATGGGGACGATTCGTTCGGCGAATGCGCAAGTGATTGAATTTTCAACGCTGATCTTTGATACACTACGTATGCTAGGCACGGGTGAGGCTGGTGCCGGTGATCTTGCCGGGTTTGTCGGCATTGCCTATATGACCGGTCAAGTAGCCGCACAAGGATTTTTAGCTTTGTTAAGCTTTGCCGCGTTAATCAATATCAATTTAGCGATCTTTAATCTATTGCCGTTTCCAGCATTAGATGGCGGACACATTACGTTTATTGTGATTGAAGCGATCATTGGAAAGCCGGTTAATTCAAAAATTCAAAACGGTGTCACCATTGTCGGATTAGTGTTATTAATGGGGCTAATGGCGTTTACGGTGTTTAACGATGTGTTTAGATTTATCTTAAATTAATGAACGAATGGGGGAGAAGGACAAAGGTACAAGGAGAAAAGAGCAATGAGGAAATCAATGAAGAAACGAAGTTTTATCGTGCTATTAACGACGATCATGGTTGTGTCGCATTTAGTTGCACCTGTTGTCGTGACAAACGCGGCTGAAAATTTTGTGACAGAGATGGCAGCACAAGCCTATCTGTCAAGCCCAAGCGAGGTAGCGGCATTGAGCTATCTCAATCGTGAGCGGATGCAAGCTGGGCTTACACCACTTGCGATGCACCTTGATTTAGCGAGAGGCGCGCAAATCCGATCTGAAGAACTAGCGACGTTGCATAACCATACTAGACCTTGTGGTGACACATGGTTATCGATTTTCTCAGAGGTAGGAATTGGTTCGGAGCGTGGTTGGAGCGGTGCGACGATGTCTAGAGGACAAGGGGTGCCACAAATACTTGTGGACAATTGGGTGAACAACACTCAAAATCGAAATTTGCTTTTTAATTCTCAGGCGAATTTCGTTGGTATTGGGAATCATGTCACGTCAGCAAGCCGCTTTGTCAATTACTGGTCTGTGCTACTTATGACGGGTCCTCAAATTAGTAACATCCACGTCTCACACGCGGCATACACGATACCACTAGGTGGGCAAATAGAAGATGCAGATGCTTTAGTATGGCTGGAGCTAGCCAATGGGACGGCCGCTTTTGCGCCGGTGATCACGGAAATGATTTCAGGGCTTGATCCTGATACACCGGGCAGGCAACAAGTGACCGTTCATTATCGCGATTTTTCTGCTGATCTGATCGTTCAGGTAGGTGGCAGAGTTAGAGCAACCATAGAAGGTGGCAACGGTGGTGGACTCTTCTCAGCAGGCGCAGTCGTACCAGTAAATGCGATTGTACCGATTGGTTACCGCTTTGTTCGTTGGACAGGGCCAGCATCTGTCAACTTTGCTAATGCCAATCAGATGAATACGACGTTTGTGATGCCACAAACTAGTGTTACGATCACGGCGGAATTTGAACGGCTGCCACTTACGCAAGGGTGGGCATTGCCTCAATCGAACATCACCTTACCAAACAGACGGTTAACAGAGGCTGAAAGAGCGGATTGGGTTTCTGAATACTGGGACATGGGTGGCCTTTTTGATTTTGAAATCGAAACCATGCGTTTAGTTAATGTGGAGCGCGTTAGGCATGGTTTGGTGCCTTTGCAATTTGATCATTCATTGGCCATGGCGGCTCGTTTCTATTCGCAGACGATGGCTAATTTGAATACAAACTTGGGGCACAACGAAGGGCCGTATCGCGTTGAAGGGGCTACTAGTGGTGCTTCAGCTAACATCGCAAGAGCTTTCGGTGGCAATTTGATTTGGAGCGGTGGTAGCGGCGCAGCGGGTCATCGCACACCTGAAATGCTGGTGCAAGCGTGGCTGTCTTCTGACGCTCATCGTGCGCATCTTTTAGCGCCCGCACACCGATACATGGGAGCTGGAAGTCACGTTGGCGGTAGATGGGGAGGGTTTCATTATTTGTTTTTAAGCGTGAACCCTTCGACTCATCTTTCAGAACTTCCTCCGGCACCAACGCCAGAGCCGACAACACCAATGCCAACGTTACCGGTTGAACCAACAATGCCGACAACACCAATGCCAACCCCACCACCAACCGAACCAACCGCTGCGCCTACTCAACCGCCAACTGAGCCAACCTCAGAACCAACCAACACGGCGATCATGAATAGCACAGTCGCTTTAAGAAGTGGCCCTGGAGCAGGGTATGCCAGACGTGGTAATGTTGATGCCGGTACCGTTGTGACATTACTTGAGACATCTGAGAATGGCAGCTGGACTTACATTCAAGTTGGTGATCAGACTGGATGGGTAAGAAGTATCCGTTTTAGCGAAATTTAGCGTAAAATGTGGAGTTGTCGTGAGACAACTCCTTTTTAAGAGAACGTTTTCTTCTTTGAAAAGCTAGACAACGCTTGTGAAAACAAGTAGAATACTACGAATAATAAATATGAAGGAGGCGTTCGGAAATGTATCGTAAGAGCGTTGGTTTTTTTAGTGTTGTTTTAATGGGCCTACTGGTTGTGTTAACAGCCTGTGGGAATGGTAATGGAAATGGCGGTGGAAATGGTAATGGTGGCCATGGCAATCCAAATCGCTTGGTTGTCGCGATGGAAGCTGATGCTGTGTCGCTTGATCCACATTTATCAAACGTAACCATTTCGAGTCAGTTTAACGTTCAGATGTTTGAGACGTTGGTGAGGCTAGACCCTGAAACAGGTGAGGCGTTGCCGCTTTTGGCAGAGTCTTGGGAAAGGTACGACGATTATTCGTACACGTTTTATTTGAGGCAAGACGTTTACTTTCATGACGGTCAGCAGATGACCGCAGCAGATGTGGCATTTTCGTTAGAGCGAGCAGCTAGTTCTCCGGCTGTTGCGGCGATTATGGAGGATTTTGATCCAGCGAGCGTTGTAATTGTTGACGAGTTTACTGTGCGCATTGGAACGCTTGAGCCGTTTGCGCCGTTTATCAATAATATCGCACACCCTGCAGCGGCTATTTTAAGTGAGTATTCATTTCACTCATTGGGCGAATATGGATTTGGCGAAAACCCAGTTGGAACAGGACCGTTTGCTTTTCATAGTCGGGCAGCAGGCGACTACGTTGAGTTTAGAAGGTTTGACGATTACCACGGTGATCTGCCTTCGTTTGAGGAATTACAATTGCGCGTCGTCGTGTTACCAGATACGCGTTTGATGTTACTTGAAACGGGTGAAGTAGACGTGGCATTCGTTGGACGTACTCAAATGGCACGCGTTGATGATCATGCCGGCTTGAACTTGGAGCGCATGACCAACTACCAGATCTTTTATATGGGAATGAACACGCAGCGCATTGACGATGTACGCATTCGCCATGCGATTAGTTATGCCATTGATGTGGAAGAGATTCATGCGACGTTGATGTATGGCATGGGTGAGATTTTAACAGGCCCGCTAAGTAGCAACGTCTTTGGCGCAAGAACGGATTTGCCAGGATTTGGTTTTGATCCTGAACGAGCGGTTGAATTGTTAGAAGAGGCTGATTTTGATTTCGATCGTACGTTAACACTGGTTACAAATGAAATTCCAGAGCGTTTAGAATGGGCACAAGTCATTGCTGCTCAACTAGGACAGATTGGTGTTGATGTTGAAGTGCGTCCGCTTGAGAATCCGATTTTTATTGAAGAAACAGCGAATGGGGATCATGACATGTTTATTTTAGCATGGACGACGGTAACGGGTGATGGGGATTACGGACTCTTTCCACTTTTCCATACCTCTAATCATGGCGCACCAGGGAACCGCACGTTCTTTAGCCACCCACGAGCTGATGAACTGATGGCATTAGGACGTTCAACCTTTGATCCTGACGCGCGTATGGCATATTACCACGAAGTTCAACAAATCATTCACGATGAAGCGCCGTTCATGCTTTTAGCAACGGGAGAATTAGTACTTGGTGCGCGTGAGGGTATCCGTGACGTTCAAGCGGCGATGGGCCCTGCTAACCATGTTAGGTTTGTTTATGTCAACATTGATGACTATTAAAATAACGAGTAAAGGCACCTTTGAGTGTCTTTTTTGTTAGCCAAAAGCAATGAAAGAAAGATGGAAAACATTTACTTGAAATTTTTTCTTGCAGAAAAGGGTGATGCGTGGTATATTTTTTAGAAATATTTTTATGCTTGGTGCGAGGATGAGGATAACGAGTATAGAACACCAGATGAACGCAAAATATAAGACAAGCCTCAAGTATTAAGACAAAGAAGGACAGTGATTTCATGAATGAGAACTTGACAAGAAGATACGGATTATTTACGGCGATTTGTTTAGTGGTAGGAACAGTCATCGGAAGTGGAATATTCTTTCGAAACGATCGCGTCTTTGCTGCTGTCGGCGGCAATATGTTTATGGGAGTTGCTGCATGGGGAATCGGTGGGTTAGTCGCCTTGTCTTTTGCTTATGCCTTCGGAACACTTTCTGCTAAGTACGAGGATGCAACCGGGTTATCGTATTTTGCTGAAAAGTTAGTCGGGAAAAAGTTTAGTTACATCATGGGTTGGTACATGGCAACGATGTTCTTCCCGCCAATTACCGGTGTGCTGGCATGGGTTTCGGGCCGCTTCACGGTCATCCTTTTAGGATTTGATGTCAACCCGGATTTCAGCGCGGAGACTTACATCTTTGCTCTATTTTATCTGGTCATTATTTTCGGAATGAACGAGCTGAGCCCGAAGTTGTCAGAAAAATTTCACATTAGTTGTACGTTCATCAAAGTTATTCCACTGATTGCCATGGCATTAATCGGAACCATCATTGGTCTGGTAAACGGCACGACGATGACGAACATCCAAACGGAATACATCCCGGCAATTGATGGGAATCCCTTTTATGTTGCCTTAATCGCAACGCTGTTTGCTTACTTAGGATGGGAAGTAGCGATGAGCCTTAACAAAGAAATCAAAGACGTGAAGAAAAACTTGCCAAAAGCAGTTGTGATTGGGATGTTAATTGTGACAACCATTTACGTGGGGTATTTCGTTGGGTTATTTGGCGCTGCGCCTGTAGACTCGCTAACCAGTGGTGCTGGGGTGATGGCGGCCTTTTCTAACCTCTTCGGTTCAGCTGCGGGAACCATTCTCTTTGGCTTTATCATTATCTCTTGTTTAGGCACCTTAAACGGGCTGGTCATTGGTTCAGGGCGCATGTTTTACTCGCTATCTACGAGCAACACGGGACCGCGTCAAGAGATTTTTTCCCAGCTTGATCGCGCAACAAAAATGCCGGCAAACTCAATGGCATTATCGTTAATGCTGATCGGCGCTTGGATGCTTGTCAGTGCCATCAATCACATGGGATTTTGGCAACTATTAGGATTTGCTGAGGATTTTAGATTCCACATTCAGGATTTAATGCCAATTAGTTTTAAAGTCTTTATGATTCCGATCTTCGTAGGGATGATGATCAAGGAAAAAGAGCTCAGCTTCTTCAAACGTTTTATTTCGCCAGGATTTTCAGTGTTGGCTGCGGCGTTCTTGATCTATGCCATTATCGACACACAAGGCAGGGGCGTGCTGGTTTTTGCAGTCGTGTTTGTTGTGATTACCATCATTGGATTGTTGCTTGAAAAGTCGAAAGATAAAAACATAAGTGAAGTTTAATTAACAACCCGATATCAATACTACCGAGGCACCTACGGGTGTCTTTTTAGTTGTTTTTTCTGTTGAAGTTTGATAAAATATAAAGATTGGAACTGTAAGAGGAGTGTGTGCAAAGTGAATGGCCATCAAGAACATCAATATTTAGATTTGATTAAACATATTTTGAAAAACGGTGAGCATAAAAGCGATCGAACCGGAACGGGGACCACCAGTGTGTTTGGGCATCAAATACGCTTTGATTTATCAGAAGAATTCCCTTTATTAACAACGAAGAAAGTACATTGGAAATCAGTCGTGCATGAGCTACTATGGTTTGTTGCTGGGGATACGAATGTGAAATATTTGCAAGATAACGGCGTGCGTATTTGGAACGAGTGGGCAGACGAAGACGGAAATCTTGGACCGGTATACGGCCATCAGTGGCGTAGCTGGGAAGCGGTAGACGGGCGTGTGATTGACCAATTTTCAGATGTGATTGAGCAGATTAAAACGAACCCTGATTCGAGGCGCTTGTTGGTTAATGCTTGGAACATCGGCGACTTAGATAAAATGGCGTTGCCGCCTTGTCACATGATGTTTCAATTTTATGTGAGTAACGGAAAATTATCTTGCCAATTGTACCAGCGCTCAGCGGACGTGTTTTTAGGCGTGCCGTTTAACATTGCTTCTTATGCGTTGTTGACGTTGATGGTCGCGCACGTGACAGGTCTAAAGCCGGGTGAGTTTGTGCATACGTTTGGTGATGCGCACATTTACGACAATCACACCGAGCAAGTGAACGAGCAAGTTTCAAGAGAGCCGAAGCCGTTTCCAAAGCTTAAGATTAATCGCCAAGTAGATTCGGTGTTTGATTTTAAATTTGAAGACTTTGATTTAGTGGACTACGATCCACACCCTTTAATTAAAGGAAAAGTCAGTGTTTAGAAGCGGGAATTTTGCAATTTTGTGAAAAATGGGGTATAATAGTTTGATGAATCAAAGCAATTAATACAAGGTGGTACGAAAACAATGATTTCAATGATTGTAGCATTTGATGAGAATAGGTTGATTGGCGCAGATAATAAATTGCCATGGCATTTTAAAGAAGACTTGCAATATTTTAAAGAAGTGACCATGGGCAATGACATTTTCATGGGGCGCCTGACGTTTGAGTCTATTTTGTCGTATCGCAATCAGCCGTTACCAGGCAGGCATCATTATGTGGCCACTCGAACCGCAGATTATAATTTTGAAGCTGTCACGACCATTTCAGATGTGTCATCCTTTATCGCTACATACCCGCAAGACAAAGAGCTCTTTATTATCGGTGGTGCGAACGTTTATGAGCAACTCTTACCGTTTGTAGACCGGTTGTATGTGACTCACGTCAAGCACGCTTATGAAGGGGATGCGTGGTTTCCTGAGGTAGACTGGGACGAATGGGTTGGAACGAAAAAAAATGAGACGGAAAATCTCTGCTTTATGAGGTATGAAAGGAAGACTACTTAATGTTTAGTATATTGTTGTGGATAGTAGCCGTTATTGTGGGGATTGCTGCGTTGCTTGGGTTGATCGTTGTGTTGTTAAATCTGTGGTTTATCGTGCTAGGCAAAGATAAATACACGGATGCGCAAAGATGGGGTGCCATTAAATGGATCGTATCGTGGGCAGTACCTTTGCTTACTTTTTCACGTACAGAGATGGAAGGTCTTGAAAAATTAAGCGATGAGCAACTTAAGACGGGCGTTGTCTATGCGAATCATCAAAGTATTTTTGATATTTTTACTTTTGTTAAAACGGTGAAACGACGACACGCGTACATTGCAAAAGTGGAGATAGGTCGCATTTTTCTACTGAATCGTGGCATGCGATTGATTCGTTGTGGTTTTTTGGATCGCGATAATCCGCGCTTGGCAGTTCAGACGATGTATGACGCTACTAAAGCAGTGACAGAGGGGATTTTGATGGTCATCTTTCCAGAGGGAACGCGTATTATTAATGGCCCAATGGGGGGATTCAAAGCGGGTAGTTTCAAAGTGGCAGTGAAAGCAAAAGCAGCCATTGTACCGACGACGATTTATAATAGTCACATGATTGGAAAAAGATGGCCGTTGCCAACGACCGTGAAGATTAAAATTCATGACCCGATTCCTTATGAGGATTATAAGGGGATGAGCACGGCGGCGATTGCTAAGATGGTTGAGGGGATTATTAAGGCGGATTTGTTGTAGGGGGGGATAAGCTGAAGGTAACTTCAGCTTTTTATATAAAATGGAGGAATGTGGCATGTTGAACATATTATTAGTGGAAGATGATCAGAATATTAGTAAGTTGATGCAAGCGGTGCTTGAGCAAGCGAATTATCATCCGATTCCGGCGTTTTCGGCGGAGGAGGCGCTGGATGTTTTGGATCGGTTGAGCGTTGATTTGATTGTGCTTGATGTGATGTTACCGGGAATGGACGGGTTTGAATTTGCGAAGGAGTTGCGTGATCACCGCATGGAGATTCCCATTTTAATGGTGACGGCGCTTGGGGAGATGTCGGACATGGCGAAAGGTTTTACGCAAGGGGCGGACGATTATATGACCAAGCCGATCAACGAGGAGGAGTTTGTCCTTCGCATTAAGGCGTTGCTTAGGCGAGCAAAGATTTCAACGGATCACTTAGTAGAAGTCGGACAAACAACGCTTAATTACGATGAGTTTTCGGTTGCGTGGGCAGATGAAAAAATAACCTTGCCAAAGAAAGAGTTCTTGTTGTTATTTAAACTGATTTCTTACCCGGATAAAATTTTCACGCGCAGGCAGTTGATTGATGACATTTGGAGCTTAGAAAGTGAGACGGATGAGCGCTCGGTGGATGTGCACGTGAACCGCATTCGCGATCGTCTAAAAAGCAACGGTGATTTTGAGCTCGTCACAGTCCGCGGGCTTGGTTATAAGGTGGTTACTAAATCATGAGACGCTTTAGAGTCAGAACACTCAAAGTCAGGTTAATCATCTCGGTTTTCGTGATGATTACAGCGGTTTATGGTTTGATAACCATGATGATGTTGCTGGCGTATTACGCCGGGCTTTTTACTTACGAGAACACCCCCTTTACAGGAAGGGTTGGCTTGTTTATCCTCGTCGCCATTTTTTTCTTGATCAGTGTGGTGATTGGGATTATCATTTTCTATCGTTTCAATCAGCTATTTCTACATCCCTTGGTTGAGTTGTCATCGGCGCTTAAGCAGGTTGAAAAAGGAAATTACGATGTTTCAGTTGATACAAATGTGAACGTTAGAGAGCTTTACCGTTTGATGCACGGGTTTAACCGGATGGCGAAGGAGATTTCGAGTGCCACGTTGTTGAAGAAAGATTTTATTAGTTATTTTTCACATGAGTTTAAGACGCCGATTACGTCCATTCGTGGGTTTTCAAGGCAGATTAAAGAGCGCGAGCTGGATCCGGAAAAGCAAAAGGAATACATCGATATTATTTATCGTGAGTCAGACCGATTGATTGGAATGTCGAGCAACGTGTTGACGTTAACAAAGCTGGAGCATCAGCAGGCGTTGACGGACATTGAGCCTTATGCGCTGGGGGAGCAGTTGCGACGGACGGTTTTGTTACTGGAGAAGCAGTGGACGGAGAAGGACTTAACGTTGGATTTGGACATTGAAGAGGTTGAGATTAACAATAACGAAGAAATTATCAAACAAATCTGGGTTAACGTCATTGGGAACGCGATTAATTATAGTGCTCAGGGCGGTAAGTTGACGATTAGCTGTAAGTTGGATGGCGAGTATGTTAAGGTGCGTGTGCGTGATGAGGGGGAAGGCATGCCGGATCGTGTACGCGAGCGGATCTTTGAGAAGTTTTATCAAGGGGATGCTTCGCATGGGTCGCGGGGGAACGGACTTGGGATGTCGATTGTGAAGCGGATTGTTGATTTGTGTCGGGGGCGGATTGTGATTAAGAGTCAGGTTGGGAAGGGGACGACGGTGATTGTTTACTTGCCAGTTAGGTGTGATGTGTGATAGAATTGGGTGTGTGAGGGTGCGCCTTTTTGGTGATCAGGTGGGTGTGCGCTTAAGTTTTGTTTAGTGTGGGCGCCCTTTCGGTGATTAGTTTGATGCGACTCTTTAGTTTTTGTTGGTCGTTGCGTGTGTTTAGTGCTTTGAAGCTACCGCGCCTTTTGGCTTACTGAGGTAGTGATTGACTGTTAATTGCAAGCAATTAACAGCCAACCACTACCTTGTATGTTGGGTTGGTTTTGGGGCTGGGTTTGTTGAGTGGGTATGAAAGAGAAAAAGTTGGGAGTGTTTAAATTGAAAAAGAAGTTAGCTATGTTAATGTTAGTTGTACCGGTGTTAGTGTTGTTCGTATTAGTTGGTTGCGGCTCGGATGAGCCGGCGGCTGGTGGGAATGCGCAGGAGGAGGAAGCGACGGAGGTGCCGGTGGTGACGGAGGCTGAGGATGAGGTCATCGAGGCTGTGCCTGGTGGGCCGCTGTTTATCGATATTGATTTGCGTGAGGTGGATGAGGATAATCCGTTGGTTGAGTTTTACATCGAGGATCATGGGTTGATTGTGATTGAGTTATTCCCGGAGTATGCGCCGATCACGGTGGAAAATTTTATTAGCCTGATTGAAGACGGGTTTTATGACGGGTTGACGTTTCATCGCATTATTGCTGGGTTTATGATGCAGGGTGGTTGCCCGGAGGGTAGTGGTTTTAGCGGGAGTGGAGAGCAAATTATTGGTGAGTTTGCTGATAATGGGATTGAGAATCCGATTCGCCACCGACCGGGTGTTTTATCGATGGCACGTGCGGCAGATTTCAATGGTGCGAGTTCGCAGTTTTTCATTATGGACGGCTATGCGCCACATCTTGATGGTGTGCACGCTGCGTTTGGACGTGTCGTTGATGGGATGGATGTCGTGGAGTCGGTGATCGACAATGTGGTCCCAATTGATGGGAACGGGTCGATTGATCCTGAGGATCAACCGGTCATCCGTGAAGCTAGGGTTGTACATTAATCATTTACTGCAAATAAAAAAGCCGTCTATTACGTTTAGCCGGCTTTTTGCATAAGTTGGTCACCTAAGACGATTTTGTTGATCACCACGTCCAGCTCCTGACTTTTCGCAATCGTCAGTGGGTGTGTGTAGCCAAAATGATCGGCGTAGTGTGCCATCTGTGTAAGGAGTCTCTCCTTTTGTTTTAAGAGGTCTAGCATGTCAAAATCTCCAGTCTAGTTTTCTCCCCAGCGTGGCAACCGCAAAGTTCCCATTGCCTCCCCTCTTAAACACAGTATACCGCAAAAAACGGGAAAAAGAAAGGAAAAACGTTCGACAAAAAGCGACGTTTGAGGTGATAGTATGAAAAACATCGGAGTAGATATTGTTGAATTCGCAAGAATAAAGCGCATCGGTGATGTGGAAAAATTTGTCGATAAAATTTTAAGTGAAAAAGAAAAAGCCGTGTATGTAACCCTCAAACACGACCAGCGGCAATTGGAATACCTAGCCGGCCGCTTCGCCAGCAAAGAAGCGATCTATAAAGCAGCCCCCGATTTATGCGCGGGTAAGGGCTTCATTGATTTTTCGATCCTGAACGATGAAACCGGTGCGCCGTATTTAGCTGAGCCGCCGGCCGCCGGGGTGATGCTTACCCTAAGCCATTCTGAACATTACGTCGTTGCCTTTGCAGTCCTTATATAAGTGTGGGCGATTGAGTGATTGATCCCTTTAAAAATCATAAGATTTCAGATTAGGGTTACTCACAAGCTCTTTTTTTTGTAACATTCGTGAATATATTGCATAGACCTCTCATAATATTGATTATCAACGATAATTGGAGGCGTGCAAACGATGAAAAGATTAAAAACGAGAAAATTCAGGATAAAGAAAAGGGTGGTTGGTGCCGTTGTGTTGCTATTAGCGATTGCAGGTGCAGCCGTGTTTGGATTAGTAGCATGTGGCGATATGTCTGAAGCAGATGTGGTTAGTAAATTGACTAGCAACTTAGAAGAGTCAAAGGGTTATCTTGCGACGGGCATGATGGAAGTAGAGAGCGAAGGTCAAGTGCATACTTATTTGATCGAAGTCGCGTTTGCACAACCGGAGTATTATCGTGTGACGATGCGAAACGAAGCAACGGGTAATGAGCAAGTGATTCTTAAGAATGACGACGGGGTGTTTGTTTTAACGCCAGCTTTGAATAAGCAGTTCAAGTTTCAAAGTGAGTGGCCATTAACGAGCTCGCAAGTATATCTGTACCAGTCATTGCTCATGGATATTTTAAGTGCTGAGACGACGGTGTTTGAAGTGTTAGAAGAGGGCTATGTTTTCACCATTGGTGCGACTTACCATGCAAACGGTGATTTAGTTGAGCAAGTGATGCATTTTGAGCGCAAAGGGCTGACGCCGACGTTAATTGAAGTCCGTGATTCAGAAGGCGTTGCGCGCATGACGATGCAGTTTAACGATTTCGAGTGGAACCCGACGTTTGATGAAAATGCCTTTGTCGCGGAAGCGATCATGGAAGTGGCGCAGGACGTTCTGGGAGAAGGGGTGATTAGCGTTGCAAATGTCGAAGAGGAATTATTGTACCCGACCTATCTGCCAGGTGACTCGCAATTAATCGATAAAACCACGGTTTCAACCGCGCACGGTGAAAGAGTCATTATGAGTTTCGCTGGGGATCATGAATTTACCATCATCCAAGAGTCGGCAAGGGTACGTGAAGTCTTTGCACCAGAGCATGTGATGGGTGAGCCGGTGATGGTGAACGGCACGGTTGGCGCGATCAGTGACAATACGTTAACGTGGCAGCGAGGCGGTGTTGAATTCTTCTTAGTATCGAACACGTTGGATCGCCATGAGCTGATCACCATTGCGTCATCGATCACGGAGGCGTATGAGAAGTAAGGTTTTGAGGTGATGAACATTATAGGAGGGCGCTATCAGTATGAGATGGCGCCCTTTTTTGCTGATTGCAACTTTCGTGTGCAGAAAAATCAATACTTTCCGATATTTACTGCATTATCAACGCTGAAATGAGTTGCTCAATGCGTGACAATACAGTAAAATCAAATTTTTCCAATATTTACTGCATTATCACAACATAAGTGGCTACTTTTAACCTCCGAAGTGTGCCTAAGTCGTTAACCTCGATCCTCTCACACACGATGACTCAAACCAAGAACAAAAACGCATAATTTGATGAATTTTGCGCAGACTTCTTTATAGATAATACGTTCTAGCAAAGGAGACTATCATGAACTGGAGATTTTGGAACCGTCGTTATTACCTAGCGACCATTTACACACTCATTATCATCTTAATTAGCATCACCTATTGGAAATCTTTTGAAAGCACAAAGACGTTGACGATCATGCCTTTATTATGGCCGTTTATTATCGGTTTGGCAGTGGCATTTTTATTGAATTTTTTACTGCGATTTTACGAGCGCAAGATCACAAAACGGGCGTTTTCTCTGCTGGCTGTTTATGTCACTGTTACGCTGCTTATCTCAGCTTTCATTTTCTTTTTAGCGCCGCAAGTCACACGTGCAATGGAGCATTTTATTGAAGAATTCCCGGATTACAGTGAAATGATTGTTGACGAGGTGGAGGTGCAGCTTTCTCGCTTTGATTTGACCGATGATCACGTAGAGGTGGTTACAACAAACATGAATCGTGTGATTGATCGGTTTGTTACGTTTAACAAGAACCTGGTACCTACTTTAATGGAACACGTGGTCGTGATTGGTGAGACGTTGACGCACATTGTGTTGGGGATTGTGTTGTCGATTTATATTTTAGCGTCGAAAGAGACGTTAAGGAGGCAGTTTAGTAGGTTGATTCAGGCGTGTGCAGGGCCGGAAAAATCAGAAACCATCTTGACGTGGCTTAGAAAAGCGAATCGAATTTTCGCCAAATTCTTCGCAGGGATGGCGATTAATTCGCTGATTGTCGGCGTCTTAACGATCGTCTTGCTCTTTATCTTTCGCATCCCCTTTGCCATTTTGATTGGCTTCATTGTGGCGCTCACTAACATTATCCCGATTTTCGGTCCACTCATCGGTGCCGTCCCGTCTGCCGTGATGATCTTTTTCATCAGCCCGACAAAAGCGTTGATTTTCACCGGCCTTATCCTTGTCATCCAGCAAGTCGATGCGAACATCATCACACCGAAAATCTTGGGCGATAAAATCGGAATTTCCTCCATTTGGGTGCTCGTTGCCATTCTCGTGTTCGGTTACTTCTTCGGCATTGCTGGCATGATTCTCGGTGTTCCATTCACAGCACTACTCTTCGAAATTTCCAGGGAAATAATTTCAGCAAAAATCGACAAAGGTGCGCATAAAGCCGATAGCAAGCGGGTATCATAATGACAACTATTTAAAGAGGTAGATAACATGGAACGTAACACAGTAAAGAAAAAAGTGAGATGGTCATACGCGATTGCGATCCTTATTCTTTTGTTTTTTGCAACCACACGCGCAAGGGCAAACGAAACAACCGCAGCAGAGGAAGAGCAAAGTGTCACAAACGCACGTCAAGCGATCTATGAAGAGTTCGCTTACGCTTCCGGAGTGCCGTGGTACGAGATTGCCGCGATTGATCAGTATGAACGAAACATTGCGACGTTCATCAAGGGGCCGGCTAATGAACTTGCTTATGAGACGATTTCCATCCGTTTTAAACCAGAGATTTGGTCGGGGCAATTAGCGCCAAGCGTTTATGAAGACTGCTTAGATACGATCGGCTTATTTGGCGGCCTCGGCCTCGATGGTGACGGAGACGGGCTGGCAGACATTCATAACGAGCAGGACGTCTTGTATACGCTGGTCAACTACTTGCTCGGATTCGACGATTTTGAAGCCGCGTTGCTCGCGTATTATCAGAACGAAGAGGCTACCAGAATCATTCTCGGTATTTCACAGTTATTTGCGCACCACGGCACGATTGAACTAGATGAACGTTCCTTTCCCGTGTCCACTTGGAACAATTACAGTTACGAAAACGGCTACGGTGCTGCTCGCGGTTGGGGGGGGCGCCGCTCACACGAAGGCATCGACATTTTTGCGGATTATGGCGTACCGGTGTTAGCGACGTCGTACGGCATCGTTGAAGTAGCCGGATGGAACAAATACGGCGGCTATCGCATCGGTATTCGCGACATCTATAACACGTATCAATACTATGCCCACCTGCAAGGCTTTGCCGAAGGGTTGGGAGTTGGCACATTAGTCGAGCCAGGACAGGTTATCGGATCAGTTGGTTCTACGGGTTATGGAAAAGAAGGCACTAGTGGGAAATTCCCGCCACACTTGCATTTCGGGCTTTATAAATACGACGGCAGCAAAGAATGGGCTTTTAATCCGTATTCACACTTAAGACGCTGGGAGTAAAATCTCAGCGTTTTAAGTATGCTTTTCAAATATGAATTAGTATAAGGCTAGAAAAAATGACAAGATTAGTGTATAATTAAAGGGTTGTGCTAGAAAATTAAGGCACATGAAAAGGAGAATCATTATGTCACTTACAGCTGGAATTGTCGGGCTTCCGAACGTGGGGAAGTCAACGTTATTTAACGCGATTACAAAATCAGAAATTGAAGCCGCGAACTACCCGTTTGCGACGATTGAACCAAACGTGGGGATTGTCACGGTGCCGGATGTGCGCGTTGACGCTTTATCTGAACTCATAAAACCTGAAAAAACCATTCCTACAACCTTTGAATTCACGGACATTGCGGGCCTTGTTAAAGGGGCCTCAAGTGGCGAGGGACTAGGAAATAAATTCTTGGCTAACATTCGTGAAGTGGATGCGATTTGCCACGTTGTTCGTTGTTTCGATGACGAAAACATCATTCACGTTGACGGTGATGCGGACGCTGTCCGTGACGCAGATGTCATCAACTTAGAGTTGATCTTAGCGGATATGGAGCAGGTGGACAAGCGCTTGTTGCGACTCAATAAATCAGCCAAAGCAGGGCTGAAAGAAGCCAAAGCAGAAGCCGAGATTCTGGAGCAAATCAAAGCCGGATTCGAAGCGGAAAAACCGGCTCGCGCACTTGGGTTGCATGAAAACGACATCGCCATGATTAAGCATTTATCGCTTTTAACGCTCAAGCCGATTTTATATGTGGCAAACGTAGCGGAAGAGGATTTAGCTGATCCATCACAGAATAACCACTTCGTAGCGTTAAAAGCACACGCAGAAAAGGAGAATGCTGGGATTGTTGTGATTAGCGCTCGTATCGAAGAAGAGATTGCGACGCTTGATGACGAGGATAAAGTGATGTTTCTTGAGGATTTAGGCATTAAAGAAAGCGGCCTGGATCAATTGATTCGTACCGCTTATGACTTGCTCAACTTAAAGACTTATTTCACGGCTGGGCCGAAGGAAGTTCGTGCTTGGACGTTTAGAGATGGCATGTTGGCGCCACAGTGTGCGGGGATTATCCACGGTGATTTTGAGCGTGGCTTTATTCGTGCGGAAGTCATGACATTCGAGGATTTAATCGCATTTAAATCTGAAGCAAAAGTGAAAGAAGCCGGTAAATACCGCTCGGAAGGGAAGACTTATGTGGTGCAAGACGGCGATGTGATGCTGTTTAGATTTAATGTGTAGGCGTTATGGCCTTGAACCCTTCGGGGTTCTTTTTTTATCATAATCGCATGAAAAACAGCCAAACTAAGAGGTGGGGGTTTTAAAGATGAAACAAATAATTAATAAACGTATCAATGCTGTTTTTCTTGTTAGTATCGCCATCCTTTACTTGGCTTTTCTGGCCTTGGATATTTTCTTTCTCCCGCGCTCGATCGAGTCGCGGTATTTAAAATTCGCCAGCATTACACTCTGTTTTATGTTGGCGACTTCGCTTTACCGCGACTCGGCTGATAAGAAAGATAGTGGGCTGGTGGTTGTCGCCATGATTTTTACGATGCTGGCCGATGTTTTCCTGCTTTTTATCGGGGCGAAGATAACGGGTGTTTTCTTTTTTTGTCTCGTCCAATTGACTTATTTGTGGCGGTATAACAAGCGATTTTTCACTGCCGGTCTTGTTTGTGTTGCGGCGGCCATTGCCGTGCATGCGCTTGCTTCGTTTCAACCGCTTTACGTGATCGCTGGGTTGTATGCGGCTTTAATCGGGATTTGTTTTTTGTCAACCTTTCGGACCGACCTGCCTAAATTCAACGTGACTTGCGTGCGAATCGGGATGGTGTTCTTTATTTTATGTGACATTCACGTGGCGTTGTACAACCAATTATCAAGCAGTTCTGATTATTATCGGTTTGTAGCGGTTGCGATGTGGTTATTCTATTTACCAGCGCAATTATTCTTATCGCTAAGTGCAGCTCATTTACGATTCGACAAAACGGATTGTTTCTGATAAAATAGTAATTTCCAAAATGAATTAACAGGTCTTGAAAAAGGAAGCGATGGTAATGAACAACGAGAATAGAAGAAATATTTTCACACTTTCAACGCTGATTGATGCGTTGGATAGTATGGGGATGGGGGTTCTAGCAACACTGATTGTCGGGACGATTTTGCGTCAGATTGCCACATTGCTCGGTGATAATTTCCAGGTGTTATTCACGATCGGAACTTATGCACAGGTGTTTATGGCAGTTGGGGTGGCAATCGGTGTGTCGCATGCGCTGCGAGTACGTCCGGTTGTGATGTACGGAACGGTGGTGACGTCGATGATGGGTGCCGGTGCGTTTAGCCTTGTTGACGGTGCGGTGTCGCTTCGCGTGGGGGATCCGGCGGCGGCTTTTGTGACGGCCTTTGCAACGGCAGTTGTGGGAAGTTTGATTGCTGGTCGGACGAAACTTGATATTATGGTGACGCCAATTGTTTCGCTACTCGTAGGTGGCATGGTTGCGTTGCACGTCGCGCCTTGGGTCACAGAGGTGACTGATTGGATTGGCGTTGCTGTCACCACTGCCACAGAGATGCATCCGATTTGGATGGGGATCATCGTCGCTGTGATTTTCTGTTTTATTATTTTATCGCCTCTATCCTCGTCAGCTCTGGCGATTGGATTGGGATTATCGGGGCTCGCTGCAGGTGCTGCACTTGCGGGAACGGCGGCTTCGATGGTAGGCTTTGCGGTGATTTCATTTAAAGATAACGGGCTTGGCGGCTTAGTATCGCAAGGGATCGGGACGTCGAAGATCCAATTCGGGAACTTCGTTAAAAACCCGGCGATTTTTCTACCAACGATGTTGGCTGCGATGATGACCGGCCCGCTATCCACGGTTGTTTTTGGGATTGAAACGAACTCGCTTGGCGCAGGGATGGGGACTAGCGGGCTCGTTGGACAAATTCAAACGGTGTACGTGATGGGCGTCGATGCGCTATGGAAGATTGTGCTGATTCAAGTGTTGATTCCGGTAGCGATTAGTGTGCTAGTCTGGCGCTTCTTGTGTCGCATGCGCTGGATCAAGGACGGCGACATGACGTTGCCGCAGGGGTAACAAAAAAGAACGAGGCTCTGATGTGAGAATCGTTCTTTTTCTAAATTATTAAAGCATCTCAGCGCGTAGTTGCTCGTTTGTTTTGATTGATAGCAATGCTGGTGCGATGTCGAATACCGTCCTTGCCCCAGACTCGCCTTTTTGATTCAATCTATAGGCTGCGCGGGCGTAACAGACGAGCACTGCAGATGTGAATTCCGGGTTTGAATCTTCCGTTAGCGAGTATTCAATGGTATGTTTATTGCCGTCTAGCCCGGTTTCGCCACTTCTGATCACGAAGCCACCGTGTGGCATGGCGCTATGTTTCTCCTGTAGCTCATCTGCAGAGATAAAGGTGACGGTTGTATCATAATCTGCAAAATAATCCGGCATTGTTTTAATCGTTTCCGCAATTGCCGCTTGATCCGCATCTGGTTCTGCCACCACGTAGCACTCGCGTAAATGCTTATCCCGCGTCGTCAAAGAAGCCCCTTGGCCAGCGCGTGCTTGATTCACAGCCTCTTCAATGGGAACCGTGTATTGAACCGCATTCGCAACCCCTTTTATCCGGCGAATCGCATCAGAATGGCCTTGGCTTAACCCCGGCCCCCAAAACGTAAAGGTCTCTCCCTTTGGCAACACCGCTTCGGCGTATAACCGGTTAAGTGAAAACAAGCCAGGATCCCAACCGGCAGAAATGATGCTGATCGTTGACCCAACTGTTGCCGCTTTGTTTACATGGTCAAAGTGTTCCGGAATTTTGGCGTGCGTGTCGAAGCTATCGATTAAGTTAAAATGCGCCGCGATCTGAGGCGACTGTAAAGGCAAGTCCGTTGCTGAACCGCCACATAAAATCATCACATCGATTTTCCCTTTGTACGTTAAAATGTCAGCCATGTGCGCAGCTTGCACGCCTTCTGTTATTAACGTCAAAGAACTGGGGTCGCGTCTAGAAAAAACCGCCACTAATTCCATATCTGGGTTTTGTGCAAGTGATAATTCAACCCCACGCCCTAGATTTCCGTATCCGACAATGCCAATTTTGATTTTTTCCATGCGATCACGCTCCTAATGAATTAATTTAACCATTATATAAAACTGTTGTGGTTTTGTAAAGGGGCTATTCAGAAGGGAAATGGTTCTACGAAAGGCGATATTTTTTAATCTAGTGCTATAGAATCACAAAATTACCGTTTATTAGCAATAAAAAGCTTGAAAAAATGATGAATTTTGTTGAAAAGGCTTGAAAAACGTTGAAAGGACAGCTATAATTGACATAAGGGAAATGTCATTATTGCGATTACGAAAAAGAAAGGAGTGCGAAGAGATGAAGAAAAGATCAAGGTTATTTAAACTAGCGGCTTTCTTGTTAGCGTTAGCTCCAGTGGTTATGGAAGCATCAAGGAGTACAATATTTTTCTTTGGAGAACCTGAAATGCCAGTAAAACGAAAATAAAAATGCCCTTGTATGGTGTGATTGTGCCGGGGGCATTTTTTATTTATCTAATTTTCTTCGCTGTCTTCCGCAGAGATGTCAATTGAAACCGTGACATAATGGCTGTTGTATTTTTGTTCGTATTGGAAATAAGTTCTAATTTGAGCGTCAAACTCAACGCTCTGGAATTTTTTGACAAGCTGTTTTAGTTCGTAAAGGCCATCTTTATCCGAAACACTGCCTTGAAGCATATGACGCTGTATGTCGCTTAACGGATCTTCGCCGTGATAAGGGTTACTGACGGTTAAGATGAAGTTTTTTGTTAATACGACTAAGCTCACTACGATAGGACCTTCATCACCATGCTCCAAAGCATTATCAAAGAGAATGTCGAGCATGTACATCAGTTGATAGAAAAAGATTTTTTCATGTGCTTTATAGTTTAAATTGAGGACTAAGGGATTATCTTTATTCGCTTCTGATAATTTTCGATTAAGTAAGTTTTCTAATCGTTTTACGTGATTAACGACTGGCTCTGGTTGAGATATTGTTTGTACATCTGGTTGTTCAGCTGTTTCTTGTGGCACGATAACGGTTGTGACAACACCGTAAAAAAGGATGGTGAAAAAGGTGATGGCAGTGAGTGCATTTTCTACAATTGAATTTTCTTCTGCATTCAAAAAATACATTAACCCCAAGCCACTTACGAGAAGAGAAAAGACAATGATTTTAAGAAATAATTTCTTCTGAATGACGGCATAGAAAGCATGAAATTGTTTAATTTTCAAAAGGCAAACAATGACGATTAAAAAAGTGAGTATTTGCATAGCTAAGATAGACACAGGTTCACTTAAATCAAACAACAGTACCCTGAATAGCAGAAAACTAGGTAGCTGGGCGGTAGAAACAAACAGAAATGTAATACCAAATAAAATAACTGCGTTTACTATTTTATTTTTGGTGGTGTACATAATGAGGATTAGTATGGTAGCATGAAAAATGATGAGGTTCTTAAAGTGAACATTGTTAAAGTAGGAAAAACTTCCAACGCCAATTGCAAAAAGAAGACTGGTTATAATAATCTGCATGATTCGTTTTCTAGAGAATTCTTGCAAATCAATTTTAGGCATTATTAAGCTATGAACAACGGTATACATCATAAGGACATCAATCAGCTTTATGATGATTAAGACAATTAAATTCCCGGATACACTAGACATTTTCATCAACCCCGTTTCGTTATTTTTATATCAATAGTTAAGTTTAATAAAATTGTAAACTATTACAATAGAATTTGCAACATTAAAATGCGAAAAAATACAATATTCACTCGTTTGTTTTGTGACTTTTGCGGTAACAACATGCATTAGATGTCAAATTGGGCTTTAAGCGTCGACATGACTTTTCTTAAGTGGTCAGCGGTTGCCTTTAATTCGAGCGCAAAAGTTTGGATGGTTCTGCCGTTCATCGCTTGTTTAATTGAATTTGCGAGCTCGTCGTACGATGTGGCTAATGTGTTTAAGATTTGAATAATGGCCATTACGGCGTTTTTTTTTGAGGTTAATTCACTGTGTGAATACAGGGCTTCTTGAATATCTGTCAACAAGCCTTGGGAGATGCCGGTGAGCGAGTTTCGGAAGGCGATGGCGTGTTTGAGGGTTGTTTCAAAGGCTTCTACCCATAATGTTATTTGGCTATTAATGGTTTCGATGTCGCCTAGGATGTCTTTGGGAATGTAATGGCTAAGTGGGAGGCGGATTTGCGGGGTGGTCGTTTCGCTGTCAACGGATGTGACGTGATGATGGGTTAGGGCGTGCCAATGAAAAAGGGTGCGTTGCAAATCGTCGCAACGGGTAAGGATGCGCTGACAGTGATTAATAAGGGTGTCGTTTAATGGTTGTATCCGGTGGGTGATGCTTTGCATGAGGTCGCGGTGTCGAAGTTCTGCTTGTGCTTGTCGTGCGCTGGTGATGCTTTCGCTTTCTGCTAATCGTGTGGCTTTTTTCAAAGGATGTCGCTCTGAAGCGATGAGTGTGTTTGAAGATGCAGCGCTGGTGTCAATGTGAGAAGCTGTGTAAAATCTGAAGGCGAGTTCTTGGTCGAGCTTTTGGGCATTCATCGCCATCATTAAGGCGTTGGTTGCAAGCTCAGCTCCTTTTAGTGATCCGGTGCCGATGTTATGCTTCATCGTTGCTAACACGTCTTTGATGGTTTGGGAGATGGCATCGGTTAGCAAGGTGCTTCGATGGTTGCCGTAGCCACGTAAAACGTCTCTTATATGTGCGACTAGTGCGTTGAAGTTTCCGGCGTAGATTTGCGAGGGAGGTGCACTACTTTTAAGGGGGAAAAAAGAAAAGCTGGATGGAGCAACGTGGTTTTCAAGCGGATTTTGATCGACTTCTTTATCAAGTGTTTGCACGGCTTGTTGCACGTTAAGAAACGCATGGCTCAGGCGTTGTCTAGACCAAGCGACGCCTTCAAATAGCCAGATGGTTGAGCCATCGGTATCGGGGTGCCGAGTGATAAATCGACTGATGAAGTCAGACGGCAACGACGCTTGTTTTAAACGGTACCAGACACCGCTGTTCAACTCTGAGCGACCGTAACTTCGTGGGAAGGCGTCGTGCAGTTTGTCGTAACCACTGTTGATCAATTTGTTAAACGTTTGATCAACCAACCGAGTTAATCGGTTTGTCCGATCTGCGGCAACGCCTTCGTTGCGTTGATAACTAAGTTGGCTCAGTTGTTTGATCGCTTCGAAGCTTTCGTTGTTCAACTGTAACAAGCGATGTGATATTTCTTGGAAAGCAGCGACGTCTATCTGAATACGAATACCAGCAAACGGGTTTCTTGGTAGGCGAAAACGAGTAGGAATCGTAAATTCACCACGACTAAATTGAATTCTCAATGTCGCAGCGTTGTTTTGGGCGGCTTCAAATTCATCCCACACTTCGCTTATAAAGGTTTGGTTACTAGTGAGTCGAAAATTAGCATTCGCGTGACCGGTGCCGTGAGGCACAACGAAAAGGCTACCGATAAAGATGGGTGCTAATAAATGAAACAACGTGCCGAAGGGACCGTTTCCTTGTAAAAAATCATCGTGTGTGACAAATAGGATGGGCTGCGTGGTGGCATTTTCGACAATCGCCGTCAGCCAGTTGCTCGACCACAGGCCAGAGACCGCAGAAGGGTTAAAGACCAGCGAAGGAACGTCATGCATCATGCCAAGAATGGCAGCGCAAGCACCCCCTAATGAATGACCGGTGAAAAGGTGAACGTTCCCCAAGTCCGTTAGCCAGTTATTCACACCGCGCAAGTATAATTCAGAAATGCCGCCACTTACCAACATATCGGTGTTAGTACTGATGTCATCTAACGTTTGCGACCGGTTGCGCAAATTAGTTCCGGCAATCCCGACGACGATCTGTTCTTCCGCATTTTTGAACGCAAAGGCGTTGGCAGTCGGAAAAAACAAGCTGAGATCAATTGGTTCTTCGACGCGTGAGGGGTCTAGTGGGTATGTCCAATCCCTCACCGGCGGCGGTCCAGCGATGGGAGGTGAAAAATGAAAATCAACTAGTGCTAGGCTTGTTGGAAAGGCTGTGAAATCGGCTTGTCGTCTGAGCCACTCGTTGTTAATATAGTCTAAAAGATGTTCCGGTGTGACGTGATCGAAACTGCCGCGATACAGCGCATCTTCAAGCAAATAAACAACGCCTTGAATCCAAGTTGCTTCAATCGCTAAGCACTGTTCTTGTGTGTGTTTCATTTGGCATCACTTCCGGTTTGATCGTGATCGTTTTGAGCGTTTATTTTCATGGTGACTTTCACCGCTTTTAAGCCTAACCAGATGATGAGGGGAACGTAAAAAGGGAGTGCAAAAGCGAAAAGATAACGCCCATCCGCAGACAGCAGAATGTCTAGGGTGATCATAAAAAGAAGCACACTATAAATAGCTAGCATTCCTTTTCTTATGGTGTGTGCGAAACCTTTCATCGCTGGTCGCCTCCGGAAATTTTGTATCTGCTAACTTTACCATGTTTTTTAAGTTTTTCCTAGCTGTATGATGACATTGATTTTGTGAAAATCATGACATTTCGTGACATTTCATGACTTTTTGTGATTCGACTTTAACGAGCCTTTTACGTTAGGTAAGAAGAGGAACGGTTGGTTGAAAATTAAAAAATCATGTTTTTTCTTACTCTTTTATGTTTTCGCATGATTTTAAACGATTTTATTGCAAAAAAATGTTTGACAACAGGGGTAAAATTTGGGATAATATTGTGATGGTATTCGGGCAATTGCAGCTTTGAAATGATTTCATTCGAAGATAGTAGAAAAGTTGAGGAAAGTCCATGCTCACACAGTCTGAGATGACTGTAGTGCCCGCGCCTAGCGAAACGATAAGCTAGGGAAACTTTTAATAAGTTGACGGCTGAGAACAGACCTAAACCGCCAGGCACGGTCTTAGTATCTTTAAAAGTGCCACAGTGACGATGCTGACGAGGAAACTCATCAGAGTGGAACGGGTAAACCCCGCGAGTGAGAAACCCAAATTTGGTAGGGGCACCTTTATCGCAGAAATGAATGTAGATAAGGGACTGTCGAGGACGCTTGTTCTGGTGCAGTAGACAGATAATTGCCACTTTCATTTGGAGGCATCTGAATGAGAGCACAAAACATGGCTTACAGAATACCATTTATGCTTTTATTTAATTGTAATAAAAACCAGTTCCCCAGACTAAAATCATGTGATTTTGGTAATAATGAATGTTAAGGTCAATATACCCGAAGAAGTTGAAGAACCTATCAGGAGGTGCTTAGCGTGGATTTCTCTAACGAATCGCGTAATTTGCAAATTGCTAACTACTTAGAAACATTAAGACTAGAACAAAACATGACCATTGAGCAACTATCAGATGCAAGTAATATTCCGACTGTCCATTTAAAATCAATCGAAGAGGGCCGTTTTGCTAGATTTGATGATTTTTATTTGAAAATGTATTTAAAGAAATACACGCAAACGCTTGGTGTGGATTTTGAACAATTGTACGCTTATGCCCTTCAACAGCCGGTTGAGGAACTTCCTGAGGCAGGAACCATTGATCTGACGGCTGTCGAGGCGGCGCCGAATGCTTCAAGTGAGGCGCAGTCTGTTTCGATTGAAACACCTGCTAGAGACGTTAAAAACCAACGGCCAATCACGAAAGTGGCATCACCTGCTTTACTTTCCTCGTTGCAACAGACGCCGAGCAAGTATAAACCAAAGAAAAGCTTTGCGAAAGTGTTAGTTGTGTTGTTTTTGATTGCTTTGATCGCCGTCTTTTTGTTCTTTGCGATCGATTTCTTTAGAAATGTAGGCAATCGCAATGTGGAGCCAGAGGTTCAACCGCCAATTATTGATGTTCCTGATGACATTACGGTTGGCCATGACGATGACGAAGATGATGAGTTATACGACGATGAAGAGATCACAGAACCTGAAGAAGTGACGGAACCTGAACCGTCGCCTGAGGATGATACGCAGATCGAGTTTGATGAACAAGATGGGATCAATCAGCGATTTAACGTTGTGACATCACTGGATGAGGTTGAGTTGCGCATTGAACACCATTCTGGGGTTAACTGGGTAGGTGGTGGCTTCCTTAGCGGTGCACCATTAATCAATGCTACTTATGGTGAGTCGAACGATTTGGAAGAAACGTTCTCTGTTGAGAATAACGATGTTTTCAGATTAACTGCGGGTGCTTTCCAGACGATTGAAGTCATTTTCATCAACGGTGTAGAAGTACCATTTGTTCCAAGCGATGTGATTGGTCCGCAAAACTTCTACTTTACTTTTGAGATTGATTAAGGAGTAGGGCGATGAACATTGCAAACAAATTAACTATTTTACGAATCGTCTTAGTTCCGTTTTTTATCCTTTGCTTTTACTTGGCGTTTTTGGATGAGCCATTGGTGGTGGCGGGCTTTGAGACGACTTATGCGAATGCGGTGGCGTTGCTTATTTTCTCAGCAGCGGCGGCAACGGATTGGCTGGATGGCTATTTAGCACGCAAGTTAGATTTAATCAGCGATTTCGGTAAGTTTATGGATCCCCTTGCGGATAAGATGTTAACGACCGCCGCGTTCTTGGTTTTTATTAACCAAGGCTTAGTGGCAAGCTGGGTTGTGTTCATTATTTTGACCCGGGAATTTATCGTGAGTGGGTTGCGCATGACCGCTGCTTCAAAGGGCGTCGTGATTGCAGCAGGTTGGTCAGGCAAGTTTAAGACGGTCTTGCAATTTATCGCGATCATTGTGTTGCTCGCTGATCCGAGATTGACGGTTGTTAATCAGGTTTTAATTTATGCGATGACCGTTGCAACGGTCTATTCGGGTGGCGAATACGTCCTTCAAAATTTAAAAGTGCTGCGGTAGTGGCTTGACGATTGGAAATGTCTAGTGATAGGCATTTTTTCTTTGATGCTTGAAACGATCTGATGATTGGTGAACGATTTAGAAGTGAGTCGGTTGGGGAAAAGCCACTGGAAACGTAGAAAACGTGTTTTAGTGGCTCTAATCAGTCAGATTGACCCAAGAAAAGCCACTGGATCGTGAGATTTTCGATTTCAGTGGCTCCCAGAGCTCAAAAACGTTCAATAAGAGCCAATGAAATCTTGTTTTTCGCAAACCAATGGCTTTTGGATATCAATTTTGAGTTAGGAAGTCAAAAAACTCTTGTAAAATTTTGCATTTTTGTTTGAATTTTGATAGAATAGAAGGATGATTAATTATCCGCATAAGAAAACAACCACTATCAAACATTCTAACCAGCAAGTAGGCCGTCAGCAAGCGGTCGATTTTGGGCGGCGTGGGATGTCGTTTGAGTCACAGATTGTGAAGGTGAACGAGTATTACCTCGCCTCGCAAAAAGCGGTGATTCACAAGAAACCGACGCCGGTGCAAATTGTGAAAGTTGATTATCCGAAACGATCAGCGGCCACGATTACCGAAGGGTATTTTAAGACGCCTTCGACGACGGACTTTAACGGTATCTACCGAGGGGTCTACGTTGACTTTGAAGCGAAGGAGACGACGAACAAAACGTCCTTTCCGCTTGTGAACGTTCACGCGCATCAGATGAAGCACATTTTTGCGGTGGCAGAGCACGGTGGGTTGGCCTTCTTATTAGTGAAATTTTCCGTGTTGGATGAAATCTATTTACTCACGAGTGATACTTTGCTTTCCTTTTGGCAAGAATATGAAAAAGGGGATCGCAAATCGCTTAAACGAGAGGAAATCATGACATCTGGGTATTTAGTGCCAAGCAACACCTACCCGAGTGTCGATTATTTAAAAGTTGTCGATGAAATAATAAATAATAAAGCCTTTAAGGATGGTTATTAATATGAAAAGAGTACAAGATAAAACAATTAGAAATGCGAGAATGAATAAGGTGGAGAGAAAGCGGCATTGGAAGTCAATTGGGAAGACGGCTTTCTTGATGTTTTTGGGAGCCATTATTGCAGCGGGATTCTTTGCTAGTCGCTGGGTAATGGGCGTTTTAGCAGAAACACCGGATTTAAACGTCAATCTCATTGTTGCAGCGAATTCAACACAAATTGTTGATGCTGACGGAAACGTGTTTCATGAAACGGGTGTCAATCGTGAATGGGTTTATTTACACGACATTTCACCGGTGATGATTGATGCGATTCTAGCGATCGAGGATGCCCGCTTTTTTGAGCATTACGGTGTAGACTGGACCAGAACGTTAGCAGCGCAGGTGTTTAATATTGAAACGTTTATTCATGGAACGGACGGCTTGCAAGGGGGGTCTACGATCACACAGCAGTTAATCAACCAAACGCACCTTCTATTCGAAGATGGGCAACGTGATGTGTCGATTGAGAGAAAGATGCAAGAAATGTTATTGTCTTTTCAAATTGAGAGAATCTTATCAAAAGATCAAATTTTAGAAGCTTACTTAAACTACTCGCCATTTGGTGGTGGGATTTATGGGGTTCAAGCAGCAGCACAGTTTTACTTTGGTGTGAACGCAAGTCATTTAACGTTATCACAAGCGGCGACGTTAGCTGGCCTTGTGCAATCACCTAATCAATTTCGTCCGGACTGGAACCCGCATTTCACGGAGGTACGAAGAAACGAAGTGCTTGATATGATGTACCGTCATGGGTATATCAATGCCACGCTTCGCGATTTAGCGGCAGCGGAGCCGATTACGGATTTGCTTGTTTATTATACGAGTACGACGATGGAAGAAGATGAAATGTTTATTGACTACGTTAACTTAGTCCTTGAAGAAGCTTATAACGTTTGGGGTATTGGTGCACACGATGGGTATCGTATTTATACGTACATGGACCCAGCGATTCAAGAAAATGTGTTTAATGCTTTTACAACCAACGACGTTGTCAATTGGCCGAACGATCATCGACAAGGTGCTGCGATTGTGGTGGAAACACAGACGGGTTATATTCGTGGCCTTGCGGGACGCGACTTGCAACGAGCGCTTCGAGAAGATTACGTTCCAGGGATGGAGCGTGGTCGTGTGATGGCGACGGACCTTACTAGGTCAATCGGTTCTACTTCCAAGCCGATTTGGGCATACGGCCCAGCGATGGAATTTTTAGGTTGGGGGCCTGGAACGATGCTTGATGATGATTTGTTTGCTTATGGCAATGGTGTGCTTGTTCGTAACTGGTCACGCGAGCACGATGGGCGTGTCACGATGAGACAAGCGATGGCACCTTCGTGGAACCCACCGGCACTACAAGCATTCAATGCTGCAGTGAATCACGATGCTGATGCGGTTCATGAATTTATTACACGTTTAGGATTCCCAGAAGATGAAGCTCGCTTGTATGAATCTTATGCGATTGGCGGGAATACGGACGGATTTGCACCCATTCATTTAGCGGGTGCGTACGCAGCATTTGGGAACACAGGGATTTATAACGAGCCGCGTTCGATTTTTCGCATTGTGGCACCTGATGGCACTATTTATTATTGCCCATCAGAAGTGCCAGTTGCAGAAGGGCAGGAACCAGCAGCACCGTTTCGCTCGGAACGTGCGATGAGCGAAGTAACGGCTTATTTGATGACCGATACCCTTAGAACAACGGTTACTGGTGATCAGAATCGTGGTGAGTATCGACTTGCAACTGCAACACTTGCTAACATTCCAGATTGGTTTATTGCAGCAAAGACAGGAACAACTGACCTTGAAGGTGCGCGTTTAGAACACCCAGGGTTGATTCCAGGCGATGCAGTTGGAGATGTTTGGATTGCGGGTTATACGCAGGAGTACACATTAGCTGTTTGGGTAGGCTATGAATCGGTTGCTGTATCCATTGAAACCGGTCACTTTTTAAGAGATGCGGCGGGGCAGATGCCTAATAATTTGTTTAGAGGCATTATGGGACGCATCGAGCATGAAGAACCGTGGCGTCGACCAGAACGGCCAGCTGGGATTTTTGAAGCGCCATTCGAATTGATGGGTGGCGATCAAATTGGCGTCACTTGTTCACCAGGTGCAGCAACACCTGGCGCATTTGAGAGGTGGGAATTATTCCAAGCTGGCCATGGCCCAGCTTGTGTGTCTACAAGGTTCACGTTACCTGATACCCCAACCAATTTTGCGGTAAGTGCGACAGGAACAACACTAGAGTTCACTTGGGATCACATTGATGATTTACCGATGTCGCTTGAAGAAGCACAATCGACATTGTCTAGCGTTCGTGCAGCTACGCAAAGCGCGACACACATCAGCGACGCTCTTCGCAACCCAACCGAAGGGCAAGCAGCGATGATGGTGAGACAAATTGAAGCGATCGGTGGCACTGAATACGTCGTCATCGGAAACCTAGCTAGTGGAGGCACCATGGAGCTAGGAAGCACAACAGACAACTATTTAGACGTTGACGATTTAACGTTATCGCAACTTGCTGGGATTGCTTCGTTCCACGTTGTGACGAGATTTGAAGAAGGCGGGCAAATGAGTGAGCCATCGAACGTGGTACAAAACCAAAATCTCATTGACGAATCCGAGTTTGAAATTACAATTCCGCCAATGAATGGATGGACGCTGGTCATGTTCCAAGAATGGCGACTTGACAATGGTATTTCAGCGACAGCGTATCTCATTGAGCAGGAGCATTCAGATACGGTACAAGTAGGTCGCATCATTAGAACGAACCCAACCGGGACCATGGAGCCGAATGAAGTGATCACCCTCTTTGTTTCGAGCGGTCCAGAACCAGCAACACCAGACGATGAGTTCCCAGGAATACCAGGTTTGCCAGGGGACGATGACCCGGACACAGGTGGCCCGGCTTCTCGTTCAGGCATTACACAATTTATGTCAAACTTTTTATCACAAGAAGGTGTTTTACCTCGACGTGAGGAGTAGATGAAGCAACACTAAAACCACACCGCATTCAACCGAAGCGGTAGTGCACAGAAGTGTTAGTCGATCAACTTGCAATAATAAATAAAAATAATCATCGTACCCATCCGGGACGACAGAGGAGTTTTGAAACATGAATAATAAACAGAAGACACGTTTTATGGTGCTGACGGCAGCTTTTATTAGCATCCACATTGTCATGACAGCCATCCCGTTTTTAGGGTTTATCCCCCTTGGTGTGATTAACATTACCACTTTGCACATCCCGACGATTTTAGCGGGCATTCTGCTAGGAGTTAAGGGGGGAGCGACCATTGGGTTGACGTTTGGGATTGTCAGCGTCACCAATGCGACGCTTCGCCCGGGATTAACATCCTTCTTGTTCTCACCGCTTGCACCAGCGCCCGACGGTTTTAGTGGCAACCCCTTAAGCTTAGTGATTGCCATTGTGCCACGGGTGTTGCTGGGTGTCTTAGCAGCGCTGATTTATCAATGGCTGAGAAATGAGAAATGGAAAATACCAGCACCAGTAGCCACCGCGATCACAGCTGTCACAGTAACGTTGTTGCACACGGTCATGGTGCTTGGTTTGATTTTCGTTATTTTTGTCGAGCCATACGCAGCGGCTTTAAGCTTAGCTGGTTCCCGCGCTGTGCTCGCCTTTCTAGGCGTGGTGGCGGTTCAAAACGGGATTCCTGAGGCCATATTGGCAGGTGTATTGATTACGAAATTGGTTCTCATACTTGAACCAAAGGTAAAAAGGATGATGAGCTAATGGGAGAAAAAAAAGTGATTGTATTAGGGGTGACGGGTGGCATTGCGGCGTATAAAAGTGCGCAGCTTGCGAGTAACCTGTTAAAAAAAGGGTACGACGTTCACGTTGTGATGACGAAAAACGCAACGGAATTTGTGACCCCTTTAACCTTTGAAGTCTTAACAAACAATAAAGTTGCGGTCGATACGTTTGACCGCAATTTTGACTATAACGTGAATCACGTCAGTTTAGCGAAGAAGGCCGACCTGTTCGTGGTGGCGCCGGCGACGGCGAATGTGCTGGCTAAGTTCGCTGCTGGTGTGGCGGATGATATGCTGAGCACGTTGTATCTCGCGTTTAACTGTCCGACGTTAGTTGCGCCCGCGATGAACACCGCCATGCTTAACCACGTTGCCACGCAGCGCAATAGGGAACAACTTAGGCAAGACGGTGTCCACTTCATAGCGTCTGGCGTGGGCTATTTAGCGTGTGGCGACGTGGGTGCCGGCCGCTTGGCTGAGTTGTCCGATATCGAGGAAAAGATCGCTGACATCCTGTTCGCTACGCACGAATGGGCAGGGAAAAAAGTGGTCATCACGGCAGGTCCGACGAGGGAAGCCCTTGATCCAGTAAGGTTTTTGAGCAACCGTTCGACCGGAAAGATGGGCTATGCACTGGCCCGCCAAGCGAAGCGTAAGGGAGCAGATGTGGTATTGATTGCCGGTCCGACGGGGCTTAAGGAACCTCACGGGGTAAGTGTGAAGCACGTCACATCGGCAGCCGAGATGCATAGCGCATCGATGCAGCACCGCGATTTCGATTATTTTATCGCTGCTGCTGCCGTCTCTGATTATGCACCAACAGAAATTGCCGAGCAAAAACTAAAGAAAAAAGAGTTGAAGGGGGCACCCGTGCTGGCGCTTGCGCAAACGAAAGACATCGTAGCGGAGGTTGCAGCACAAAAAAAAGCTCATCAAATCGTGGTGGCCTTTGCGATGGAAACCGAAGATTTGTTAACGAATGCCCGGTTGAAGTTGCAGCAGAAGCAAGTCGATCTGGTGGTTGCCAATGATTTGCATGAAGAAGGCGCTGGGTTTGCCGGCGATACGAATAAGGTGACATTGGTCACGCAGGGTGACGCGACGACGCTTGCGTTGATGAGTAAGGACGAGGTCGCAACTGAAATTTTGAAGAGAATGGAGCAATTAGTGTGATTACAGTAATCGATGTGGGGAATACGAACATTACAATTGGGGTTATGGACGGCATGGACATCATCGCCAGTTTTCGTTTGACAACCAGCCAGCGACGGACTTCGGATGAGTTTGCGGCTATTTTTTACGCTTTGTTTCACGGAAAGGGCATCGACGAGGCACAAGTAGAAGGGGTTGTCATTTCTAGCGTAGTGCCGAAGATCATGCATTCGTTACGAAATTCGATTTATAAGTTTTTTGACTTGGAACCGATCATTGTCGGTGCGGGCGTGAAGACCGGGATTCAGATTAAGACGGAAAACCCAAAGGCGGTCGGCGCAGATCGCATCGTTGATCTGGTGGCTGGGCATTATTTGCACGAAGGGCCGTTGATTGTCATCGATTTTGGCACGGCGACGACGTACGATTATTTAAGCGGGGACGGGACGTTTGAATTCGGATTGATTTCACCGGGGATTGAAACGTCAGCGATGGCACTCTGGAACAAGGCGGCGCAGCTTTCGGAGATTGAGATTAAGAAGCCTAACAGTATCCGATGCAAAAACACCATTACGAGTATGCAGGGCGGTTTAGTCTTTGGTTATATTGGGCAAACTGAATATATCATTAATAAAATCAAAGAAGAAGTCGGCGAGGCGAAAGTGATTGCCACAGGCGGTCTTGGGCGGATTATTTATAACGGGACCGACGTGATTGACGAGTACGATCCGAACTTAAGTTTTAAGGGTATGCGGATTATCTATGATAAGAACTGTGGGAACTAGATGAAATGCCAAAAGTGTGTGGGGATGCGATGTTTCGCTGGTGCGGTTTTGTTGAAATATCAACAAATCGAGCTAAAACGTAAAAAAGTTGATATTTTATTGATATAGAATCATCGACAATGTCAACAAATCGCGCTAAAACACAAAAAAGTTGATATTTTACAGGTGTAGATTCATCGATAATGTCAACAAATCGCGTTAAAACACAAAAAAGTTGACATTCCACTGGTGTGGAATCATTGACAATGTCAACAAATCGCGCTAAAACACAAAAAAGTTGACATTCTGCCGTCGAGCGAACATTGAAGTTTAACAAAACAGCAGAAATTAGTAAAGACTAGTAAACAAGGGAGCAGATTAAATGCAAACAGAGACAACTGGGAACATCACAACGATAAACACGACCAAATTTAAGACGACGCTGCTCAAAGTGGCGTTTAAAGCGAACTTAGAGCGCGAAACAATCACCTCGCGTTTATTATTATCGGCGATTTTAAGAAATTCAAGCAGCACTTACACGTCGAAAAAAGCACTCAACGCTGCGCTTGAAGACTTATACGGTGCCTCACTCTCAACCTCAGCGAAAAAGCAAGGTCAGACGCACGTGGTGAGTTTTTACTTACAGATTTCAAACGAGAAGTTTTTAACCGCTGCACCGCCGTTATTTGAGGACGCGCTGAAAGTGTTGAGCGAAGTTTTGCTGAATCCACGCATCGAAAACGGCGCGTTCAATAAAGAAGTCGTGGCACTGGAGAAGCGGATGCTAAAAGAAGACATCGAATCGATTTACGACGACAAAACGAGTTACGCTTTGAAAAAAATGGTGGCCGCGATGTGCGCCGATGAAAAATTCGGCATCAGCGGCGACGGCTACATCGAAGACTTAAAAAACATCGATGAAAAAACATTAGTGTCAACCTATCAGTCGATGATGACGGGTGACGAAGTACAGATAACGGTGCTCGGAGACGTCACCCATGACGAGATTGTGTCGCTAGCGAATCAACACTTTAAGGTGGAAAACGACATGCGCCCTGCTTTAAGTGCGGTTGATACGGAGGAAAAAGCAGTGGCGGATGTGGCGCATCTTTCT
>Ga0131853_10002323_pt1 | contig 34085 bp, 39 predicted proteins | sample TergutLab28metaG_FD_92764 | JGI IMG/M metagenome (GOLD analysis project Ga0131853, IMG submission 92764) | Labiotermes labralis P1 segment gut microbial communities from Petit-Saut dam, French Guiana - Lab288 P1 (version 2) (version 2) | ecosystem: Host-associated > Arthropoda: Insects >... | reverse complement strand
ATCCACCCTCTCCTGATAAGTAGTCCTTTATTATTTTCATTTTTAAATCAAAACTATATTTTGCCATGCAAAAATGACCTCCGATTGCTGAACCTAAAGGTTCAACTTTCGGGGGTCACTACAGTATTCACATTGCACGTCTCTCTTATATGATATATCTTCACCAATAGCATTTGACAAAAAGCCTGAAACTTTTCTCAAATCCTTCTTAAATCAAATGGTTTCTAATTTAAAATCACCAGCATAATGGCAAGCAACAAAGTGTTCTTCCCCCATGTCTTTAAGTTCCGGTTCCTCCGCTAAACACTTATCCGTTCGATGGCGACAACGCCCAGCAAATCTACATCCTCCCGGCGGATTAATCGGACTTGGCACGTCTCCTTCAAGAATAATTCGTTCTTTTTTGACTTCAAGAGTTGGCAACGGAATGGCGGATAACAACGCTTGAGAATAAGGATGCAATGGGTCGTTAAAAATCGTTTTATAATCTGCAAGTTCAACAATTTTGCCTAAATACATCACTGCAATTCGATCACTAACATGTTTAACAACGCTTAAATCATGAGAAATAAACAAATAAGTTAAACCAAATTTCTCCTGCAAATCAGCCATTAAATTCAGAATTTGAGCTTGAATTGAAACATCAAGTGCCGATACTGGTTCATCCTGAACAATAAACTTCGGCTTCAATGCTAGTGCACGCGCAATACCGATCCGTTGACGACGTCCACCATCAAGTTCATGGGGATAGGCATTAGCAAGCCTAGCAGCTAAACCAACCGTTTCCATTAATTCTAAAGTTCGTGCATTCAACTTGGCTTTATCCCCAGGGTAAACCTTATTCACAATCAAAGGTTCGGCAATTATCTCTGAAACAGTTAGGCGCGGATTTAGCGAAGCATAAGGATCCTGAAAAACAATTTGAATCTCCTTTCGAAGTTCACGCATTTCTTTTTTCCTTAGCCGATTGATATCCTTACCATCATAAAAAATTTCACCTTCAGTTGCATCGAGTAACCTAGTGAGCAAGCGGCCAGTTGTCGACTTCCCACAACCAGACTCTCCTACTAAACCTAGGGTTTCTCCCTTATTAATATGAAAACTAATATCATCTACAGCATGAAGTTGACCTTTTGGTGTTGAAAAATATTTCTTCAAATTCTTAACTTCAATGAGTTTTTCAGCCATATTAACTCAAACCTCCAGGCTCATATTCTAAACATTTTACAAAATGCCCCGATTCAATCTCGGTATTGGCGGGTACAATACGCGCACACTTTTCAGTGGCTTTGGGACAACGGGGATGAAATGGACAGCCGCTTGGTAAATCGGTGGGATCAGGCATTTGTCCTTCAATTGGCTTCAATCTGGCCTCATCACCATCGACAGATGGAATGGAACCGAACAAGCCAACAGTGTACGGATGTGAGGGATTTGTAAATAAGTTTTTAGTCGTTGTATATTCAACAATACTTCCCGCATACATAATTGCTACTTTATCACAAACCTCAGCAACAATTCCTAAATCATGGGTAATCATTAACACGGATGTCTCTCGTTCATCTTTTAATTTTTTCATCAGATCAAGGATTTGGGCTTGAATGGTCACATCAAGGGCTGTTGTCGGTTCATCAGCAATAAGTAATGCCGGCTCACAAGCTAAAGCCATGGCAATCACAACCCGTTGCTTCATGCCACCACTAAATTGATGAGGATATTCAGCATAACGCTCTCCTGGGATTCCGACAAGCTCAAGCATATCATGGGTATGCTTCATGGCTTCTGCCTTACTCATTTTCCGGTGCAACCTAATCACTTCAATGATTTGATCGCCAACAGTTAACACTGGATTTAAAGCGGTCATAGGATCTTGAAAAATCATTGAAATTTTATTCCCCCGAATTTTACGCAATTCAGCAGGCTTTTTCTGTAATAAATCTTCACCTTCAAAGATGATCTCACCTTTTGTAATATCACCTGGCGGTGTCTCAATTAATCCCATAATACCTAAAGCTGTTGTTGTTTTCCCTGCACCTGTCTCGCCCACAAGCCCCAATGTTTCGCCTTTGGAAATTTCAATATTCATGTCATTAACCGCTTTAACAATACCATCGTCTCCCGAAGTGTATACAATGGACAAGTTTTTAATTTCTAATTCTTTTGTAGCCATCAGTTAATCTCCTTTACTGATTGTGTTTATTACTGTTTCAATTTCGGATCCAAGGCATCACGCAAGCCATCACCTAGTAAATTCAAAGCGTACAACGTCGTCATAATTGCTAATCCAGGAAAGACAGTCATATGCCAATGACCACTTAGCATATACCCTCGCCCTTCTGAAAGCATGGCACCCCACTCAGGTGCTGGTGGCTGAATCCCTAATCCAATAAAACTTAAACCTGCCGCAGTTAAAATCGCACTGGCAACACCCAAGGTCGACTGCACAATAATTTGCGCCAAAGAATTAGGCAGAATATGCTTAAAAATAATTCTCAAATCGCTGGTTCCTACAGCCCTCGCTGCCTCAATAAACTCCTGATCACGAACCTGCATCACAGAAGCCCGAATGACCCTTGCTTCAACTGGAATATTCCCAATGGCAATGGCAATCATTAGATTTTCAATCCCTGCGCCTAAAGCTGCAACAATTGAAATAGCAAGTAATGTACCAGGAATAGCAAGCAAGATGTCCATTAAGCGCATCAAGCCATTATCTAACCGCCCACCATAATAACCTGCGATCGAACCGATCAATCCCCCGACCAATGTGGCAATTCCAATAGAAATCAACCCAATTTGAAGCGACACTCTAGAACCATAGATAATCCGACTAAAAATATCCCGACCTAAATTATCCGTTCCAAACCAATGGGTACCACTAGGAGACAGAAAGCGATATCTTAAATTCTGTTCATTATAACCAAAAGGTGCAATCTGAGGTGCAAAAATTGCAACCACAACCAAAGCAACAATAATAAAGAGCCCTGTCATGGCCATTTTATTTCGCTTCATTCTCATCCAAACTAGTCCCCATTGACTACGTTTTCGATTTCTAGTTTTTAATTCAGCCATTGTCTTATCTCCTTTTCCATCACACTAAGCTTATTCATGTTTAGATTTAACGCGAGGATCTGCATAAGTATACAAAATATCCACAATCAAATTCACCACACTAAACATAAGTGCAATAAACAAAACAGTCCCTTGAACCATTGGATAATCCCGCTCACGAATGGCATCTACCATCAAACGCCCAATCCCGGGGACAGAAAAAATCGTCTCAGTCAATACCGCGCCACCTAATAAATTACCAAATTGAAGCCCGATCGCTGTAATAATCGGAATAAGCGCATTTTTAAGGGCATGTTTTAAAGTAACAACCCCTTCTATTTGCCCCTTTGCCCTTGCGGTTCTAATATAATCCTGACGAATAACTTCAAGCATACTTGAACGGGTCATTCTGGCAATATTAACCGCTGGACCTGTTGCCAAGGTAATAGTAGGTAAAATCATATGACTAAAACTATCCCAACCACTAGAAGGTAAAAGTCCATTCATTACGAGTGCAAAGAAAAAAACCAATAAGAGTCCTTGCCAAAAGTTCGGCATGGAAACACCTAACAAAACAAAAAACATCGAAACATTATCAAAAATAGAATATTGTTTAATGGCTGAAATAATCCCAACAGGAATCCCTATTAGAATAGCAACCAAAATCGATAACCCTGCCAATTGCATCGTAGCCGGCAATCTAGCCATAATTTCAGCAGAAACACTCCTGTTCCCTCTGAAAGAAGTTCCCAAATCCTGATGAACCACCAAATTCCAAAGCCAACGACCATATTGCAACCAAAGTGGGTCATCAAGTCCCATTTCCCCACGCAACTGTGCAATTGCTTCAGGAGTCGCATGATCACCCAACACCAGTCTCGCCGGATCTCCAGGTACCAAATACAACATTAAGAAAATAATAAAAGATACACCCAACATAACGGGTATCAATAAGAGTAACCTTCTTAAAATAAACTTATGCACCTAAACCAATCCTTTCCGGAAATATCTTTTACTATTTTAACACATTTCAGTATTAAATTCGACCCATTTTGAAATTTAACAAGAAAAAGCAGCGAGCAAAGTGAATTTGTTCCCTGCTTTTCCGATTTCATTTTAATCTATTCTACAATATACACATATCTTAATGTTTGCTGACCATTTAACCTTACCGTATAACCATGTACATTTGCACGTGATGCATGTAGGAAAACACCTGCATCAAGGAACACCCATGGTGATTCTTCAATCAGCAATACTTGTAAATCATGGTAAAGTGCAGCCCTCGCAGCATCATCAAATTCAACACGTGCAGCCTCGATTAAAGCATCTACATCAGCATTAACAAAACTATTACGGTTAGTTGTCCCGCCATTTGCTACAGCGTTTGATGAATGGAACATTGGTGTGAACATATTGTCTTCATCCCCTGTTCCTGGGTTAAATTGCAAGATGAACGTATCAAAATTACCACTATCAACCACTTCAAAATGAGCAGCTGATTCAAGCAGGATAACCTCAACATCAACATTAATCTCAGCAAGCATCGCACCAACAGCAAGGGCAATATTTTGATTGACTGAATTATGAACATTCATCGTAATGGCAAAACCATCTTCATGACCTGCTTCAGCCATTAATGCTCTTGCACGCTCAAGGTTATACGTTGGTAGAGTCACATCTGTTGAAGCTAATCTCATGCCACCAGCAATCGGACCTTGAGAAGGCTCGCCAAATCCTTCTAAAATAGTTTCAATTAACAATTCCGTATCAATGGCATAGTTAAATGCTTGGCGGACACGAACATCATCAAATGGCTCTCTCTCAACATTCAAACTAATATAACGTACTTGATTATTAACGCGAGAATGCAAAATTAAATCGTCATGACCTTGGACACGAGCAGCATCTGCTTGGGCAATATCAAATGACAGATCAAGTTCTCCAGTTTCAAGTCCAATCAAACGTTGTGCTGGCTCTGGAATCACTCGGAAGTTAATACCTGCAATTTGTGGTAAATCACCATGGTAGTCTTCATTTCTAACTAGTGTTATGCTATCACCATGAACTTGACTTTCAAATCTAAATGGTCCTGTTCCTACTGGATGATCAGCGAAATCATCTCCATGATATTCTGCTGCTTCACGACTAATAATAAACGCAGTGTTATGTCCTAAAAAAGGAACCAATGGTGAGAATGGCTCAATTGTTGAGATACGAATGGTATGATCGTCAATGATTTCAAAACCATCTGGATCGATAACACCCATAATGGCAGATGCAATGCTATCTGATTGAGAGCGAGCTAAAGAAAATGCCACATCATCTGCTGTAAAAGGTGACCCATTATGGAAATACACACCTTCTCGTAAAATGAATTCGACTGTATAATCATCAATGCGTTCCCATGAAGTGGCCAAACCAGGCTCAATTTCCATATCGAACGTTCTTGTGACCAAGGTTTCATAAATATGCGTATTAATTAAAGACGATTGAACCTCATTAATCGCAGTCGGATCTAATGACTGTGGGAAGGCAGGCATTGCCACATTTAAAACACGATCTGTATTTACAGTCCCTGCTTCAACATTATCATTAGGTGCATCGGTTGTTTCTTCCTGATTACCATTACCATTTCCAGTCTCCTGACCAGTATCTTCCACTTCATTTCCGCCACATGCAACAAGTACAAATAGCAACAAGATACCAATTCCAAATAAACTTAATTTTTTAAACATCATATTTCCTCCTCGATGAGTTATTCATCATTATAATTTTGCAAGGTGACGTGGTTGATCCACATCTATCTCACGAGCAATGCCGGCATAATAAGCCAGTAATTGCATCGGTACAATCATAACCAGTGCTGTTAGTAACGGATGCACATCCGGAACAACAATTTGATCCGCCTCCTTACTGCAACTAGCTGTTACAATTGTCAATATTTTCGCCCCCCGCGCCTGAGCTACTTGAAGGCTTCCTCTCATATTTAACTGCATAGATTCCTCTGAAATAACCCCAATCACAGGAATGCCTTCCTCAATTAATGCCAATGTCCCATATTTCAACTCTCCAGCAGCAAATCCCTCTGCCTTCACATAAGCCAATTCTTTAAGCTTCAACGCTCCTTCAATTGCAGTATACTGATCACGATGCTTGCCCAAGCAAAATGCAGTATCAGTCATTAAATAGTCTTGGGATAATTTCTTAAAGTATTCCTTATTCATCAATAATTCCTCAATGCTTGATGCAACATGAATAAGTTCCCTTTCCAAATCAAATGCCATTTCCTTAGCCAAAGCCCCTGCAATAAGGGCGAATGATGCCAATTGAGCCACATAAGTCTTTGTCGCTGTTACAGCAACCTCCAAACCAGCGTTTAAATAGAGAACGTCATCTGCTAGACGCTCCAATGTCGACTTAATCGCATTTGTCATCACAATGGTTGGGTATCCTAATTTTTTCACTCGTAGCAACGCACCACGACCATCAGCTGACTCTCCAGATGTTGAAACAATAACAAAAGCCGCTTTTTCAGGTAATAAAGGCACATGATAAGCAAGCTCAGATGCCAACAAAACCTCAACAGGAATACCAGCCAACTGTTCAATAAACTGTTTCCCAACCTGACAAGCTTGAACACTCGTTCCACCTGCAACCAAATAAATACGACTGGCATTTCTTAACATATCCAGTGCTTTTTTCTTTTTGTCTGTCCAACCTGAAATCAAATAATCAGCAGCCAGCCTTCGAATAACCTTCGGTTGATCATCGATTTCCTTTAAAATATGATGTTCATAATCACCTTTTTCAAAAGTTGTCGCATCGATATTAGTAAAGAAAGGTTTTTTCTTAAGAATCTGACCAGCCTTATTGAAAACTGTCGTTTCATCTCGCGTGATTTCCACAAATTCCTTATCATCCATATTTAAGAATCGATTGGTACAATGGCGCATGGACATAATATCAGAACCAATCATATGGAAATTCTCGCCAATCCCAATCAGAAGCGGTGCTTTATTCTTAACAGCATACAGAATATCTGGTTTTTGATTATCAATGACGCCAAATGCATAAGAACCTTTAAGGACAATTAATAATTTTTGAATGGCAGTTTGAATTTGTCCATCAATTTTAACAAATTCATCAAGCAATCCAACAATAACCTCAGAATCAGTATCTGATGCAAAGTCATAATCAGAGAGGTAGGTCGATTTCAAAAAGGATTCATTATCGATAACACCATTATGAACAAGGGTGAATCGACCTGATGCAGATTGATGAGGATGAGCATTGACAAGATCTGCACACCCTTGGGTCGCCCATCTCGTATGCCCAATACCAAAAGTTGCAGTTATGTTGCAAAAATCTGAATGCCTCAGATTGACTGCTTGACCTTTTTCTTTAAAGATATGAACACCTGTTTGATTGACCATAGCAACGCCAGCTGAATCATACCCACGATACTCCAACCGCTTTAACCCAGTCAACAAGATTTCTTTTACATCCTCTTGTCCAATGTAGCCTACAATGCCACACATCTTCATCACTCCTTTCGTCAAAAACAAACATCTTCCTATTATACATGAAAATTTTCCAAAATGGAAGTACGCACTTTTGGGTGGGTAAGTATCCTTTAGGATACTATAGGTAGAATGTGGCTTTTTACAGCTTCTAAAGAAAAAGACTGCTGATTACAGAGCAATCTTCTTCTTCAAATCTTTATCAAATACGCGTGACCTTAACATGGCAATTTCATGCTTGTAAGGCGCGTTTTTCTGATCAGTTTCTAATATTGGTACATAAGGCGTTTCTAATATTTTGGTAATATGTGAATAATCTGTGTGATGGACAATATATTCAAGTGCCGTCCAACCAATTTCACCAAAACCGATATTCTCATGACGGTCTTTCCTAGCACCAACAACATTCTTACTGTCATTAATATGGAAAACTGCAATTTTATCAACACCTACGATACGATCGAATTCCGCCATAACACCATCAAAATCATTTACAATATCATAACCCGCATCATGAACATGACAAGTATCAAAACAAACCATCAATTTATCACTCAACTTAACATGGTTGATAATATACGCCAGCTCTTCAAAAGACCGACCTAATTCCGTCCCCTTACCTGCCATCGTTTCTAAAGCAATCGTGATGTTCATATCTTCACGCAACACCATATCTAACCCTTCTACAATACGTTGCAAACCAGCCTCTTCACCTGCACCAACATGAGCACCTGGATGAAGGACGATTGTTTTAGCTCCAATGGCTTCCGAACGCCTTACTTCCTCAGCTAAAAATTCTGTAGCAAGCTCAAAAGTTTCTGGCTTAACAGTGTTTCCTAAGTTAATAATATAGGGGGCATGAACAATGATTTCATCAAATCCGTTTTCCTTCATTAACTCCCACCCTGCTTCGATATTTAACTCCTCCACAGGCTTTCTCCTTGTATTTTGGGGCGCGCCCGTATAAATCATGAAAGTATTCGCCTCATAACTCATAGCTTCTTCTACAGCACCAACCAACATTTTTTTTCCTGACATTCCTACGTGTGACCCTATTTTCAACATGTTTATGGTCTCCTTTTTCGCTTCTCTTGGCGACGAACCTTGTCCATTTCAGCCTTCATCTTTTTCTTATAACCTGGTGTTACTTTTTTCGGTTTACGAATCTTTGATTTCGCAATTTTGTCAATTTCATTCACTTTTTTCTCACGAGATACTCGGCGATTTCTTTGGTTTGAGTCAACCCATTCACCCGACTTATCCAGTTCTTTGTAAGCAAAGCTAATTCCTCGGCTTTCTAGTTGTGTTAAAGCTTCTTCTTCACCTGTGTCAAATAGGGTGATTGCCACACCATCAAATGATGCACGTGCTGTACGGCCTGTTCTGTGGACATAAAACTCCAGGTCAGATGGGAGTTCAAAGTTAATCACATGGCTAATTCCCTCAATATCAATCCCACGGGCTGCGATATCTGTTGCCACGATGTATTGATATTCTAGATTGCGAATTCGATTCATGACTTGACGGCGTTTGCGGGGATCTAAGTCTCCATGAATTTCTCCCACTTTAAAGCCTGCAGCTGTTAGTTCACGAGCGACTTCAGCGGCAGTCTTTTTTGTATTCGCAAATACAAGTGCTAAATAAGGATTTAGTGAGGTAAGTACCTTTTTCAAGACTTCAATCCTTGGTCGGTGCTTTGTTGGATATAGGATATGTTCAATTTTAACAGCTGTTTGTTGGCGAGGTGAGATGTGGATATGCTGTGGTTGCTGCATATATTTTTTTAAGAATGGCTTTAACCCAACTGGGATGGTTGCTGAAAAGACCATCATCTGCAAATTCTTATCCATGGTGCCAGCTATTTGATCAATATCTTGAAGAAATCCCGCTTCAAGGGTCATATCAGCTTCGTCTACAACGAAAATTTTAGCTGTATGAACAAGAAGGGCGCGTTCGTTGATGGCAAGGTCTTTGATCCGACCTGGCGTTCCAATCACAATTTGTGGTTGCGTTTTGAGTTTCGCTAATGCGCGTTCTTTATCTGTTCCACCCATATAGCGTGCAATGGTAATTGGTTCTTCTGAAAAAGAAGCGATATGGAGGGCAACTGTGTAAATTTGTTCGGCAAGCTCACGGGTTGGGGTTGTGATAATGGCTTGAACTTTTTGGTCTTTTTCGTCGAGCATCTCAAAAATCGGAACCAAAAAGGCATGGGTCTTCCCGCTTCCTGTTTGGGATTGTCCGATGATGTCCGTTTTCTTTAAAGCAAGTGGAACAACCTCTTGCTGAATCTGTGTTAACTCTGTGAAGTTTAAATCCTCAAGAGCCTCTTTGATATAAGGTTTGGTTTTTAAATCTGTTACATTCATTTTCATCTTCCTTAATTAGTGCCCATCAGGGTGCAATCATTTCATAGTATTATACCATTTGTTGACACCAATTACATTGTTTTTGCAAAAATTTTCAAACTTTCTTAAGAAAATTTAAGATTTACCTACCGCTTTTCTTAAGGTTTTTAGTGTATAATACCTCTATCTCAATTTCCGGAGGTTTTCAAAATGGTCTTACTAGAATTCAAACGCTCCTTCTTTTCAAAAAGCACCATCGTTTTCCTGATGGTTATAATAGCGATTAGTGCTATCAGTTGGGGAGCTTCATTGTATGAACAAGGCTGGATATTAGAACAAAATTATAGATTTTCAGCATATCCTGCTAGTTATGGTTACCACATAGATTATGATGGTTGGACTTTTCTGTACAATCTATGGTTTAATAGTGTTTCAACTGATCTTAAAAACTTTTTCTTCTATGCTTGGATTGGCGTGGCACTTACATCTCGACTTTACACCGAGAAATCTAACCGCTTCGGAAATTTAGTTGTCACACGACAAAGCTATAAACAACGATTTTATCATCTTTTACTCGCACAGTCCTTATATATCATCACACTTATTGGTATTTATGTTTTGATTTCCTTTACTGTATCTATTTTTTTAGGTGGGATTCCTGCTAGTGCTTCAACTGTTGCAACTGCTACTTATGGTTGGGCTGAATGGTTAGGGATTGCGTTACTTCAGTTTTTATGGATATCGTTTGCATATAGTGTGATAAATGCTTTCTGTTTGCTGTTGAATATGTGGATTAAGCAAAAATATATTTTACAACTATTTCCATTTATCTTATTCGTTATTGTTCCAGCTATCCTTTGGCCAGTAAGTTTGACTTTGTCCCCAGCATTTCACAGATTGATTAGTGGATTCCTACTTATCGACGGTCCATTAGGTGCATTTGGATTTTTATTCCAAGATTGGGGATTTGGTCACTTTTTACGCAGTGCTCAAACTGCCATAGCAGTAACAGTCCTTATTGCAATCCTTCATCCTTTTCATATCCGAAAAGGAGAGAAAGATTATTTATGAGAAAACTAGGTCTGCTCGGTACTTATCTCTTCATCACACTACTCATTATTTTTTTAGCATTCGAATTTTCACAAGGAAACTCACTTTATTGCGCCATTCACCACCATCAATATGCGCAAGATGGCTTTGATTGTAGTCATCATGTAAATAGCTTTCTTTCTGCCAATCTAGGCAATCCAGGAACTTATTTCTTTACTATTAGTTTGTTATTAATTCTCATTTTATTCTTCCATTACGCCCCTTATTTAAAGCCAGAATATTGGGTACGTATCGCAGATCGTCCTGCCCAATGGATTGTGAAAAAAATTCTTTTAATCAGTTTAGAAATATTGGTTATTTTATATCTGCTATTTGCCTTATCTGGATTTATTTTTGGGTTCTCGTTTGAATGGGAGATTCAGCTCTTATTTTACCCTATATTTATTTTCATCTATTCACTGTCAGTAATAACATTTTTTAATCTTATTTATGTTTTGACTGAAAAACATATCATCGCTTTGTTCACATTCTTTTTTGCGAATTTAATCTACTTCAATGTCATTGATGAAATTGCATGGCAAATTTTTTCGGGATACGCCCCAGATATTTATGGGGTTACATATCCAACATTTGACAATGACTTCATCATAAATGCTTCAATTTTCTACACTATTTTCATATCAATAGCTAGTTTCATCATATTAATCATTGCTTTAAAGCGCAAGGAGTGTTTCAAATGATCAAATTAAATCAAGTTTCAAAAACCATCCGTAGCAATCATGTTTTGAAGAATATTAACCTCGAATTTAACAAAGGAGAAGTTGTATTGTTACATGGTCATAATGGTTCCGGAAAAACCATGCTGTTAAGGCTTTTATGCGACCTTATTAAACCAACTACTGGAGAGATAGAAAAACCGTCAGCTTTACGCGTCGGTGTGATTATCGAAAATCCAACCTTTTTCCAACATGAGACTGCTTTTTATAATTTGAAATATTTAGCGTCGATTAATAAGTTGATTGGGGATGAAGAGATTGAGAATTGGCTTAAAATTTTCAATCTTTATGATAAAAAGGATCTGAAAGTTCGTAAATTTTCACTTGGTATGAGACAGCGATTAGCCTTATGTCAGGCGTTTATGGAAAATCCAGATGTGATTTTACTTGATGAACCTTTTAATGGTGTGGATGATGATAATATGCAAGCTATTTATACAGTTGTCGAGAAAGAAAAAGCGAAAGGAAAGATTGTTGTGATTGCATCGCATGTCAAAATTCCTGTGGATGGCTTGGTGACGAAATCGGTGAAGTTAAGTGATGGGGAGATTGTAGAGATCATTTAAACGCCCTTATGACAGGGCGTTTTGTTAGGTAAGCTTTAAAAAATATCAGGTAAAATTTCTTTTGATAAGGCAAATCTAACAGTTAGCAGTGGGTCGACGACTTGGGCGATTTCTGTGTCTCCGATTGCGCTTAGGAGCATGCCTGCTTCGTTGAAGCTTAAGTTTAGTTTTTCCATGACCAGTTTTTGCATTTCGATTGTTGCGATTTTGACTGCTTCTAAAAGATCTACGTGAGATGCGATGGTGTAGTAATGACTGTCTGTTTCTAGGATTGGATGTTGGATGGTTTTATTTTTAATGACATCTACTTGTACGGTTACTTTTCCTGAAACTTCAACACCGCTGACCATGATTTCTCCGTCTCCCATTACGGCATGCAGGTCTCCCATGGCAAGGAGTGCGCCGTCTGTGAATATTGGGAAGTATAGGGTTGTTCCTGCTGTTATTTTTTTGTTATCCATGTTTCCGCCGTGAACGTCTGGTGTGCCACATGAGATGCCTTCGCCTGCTGGTGCGACGCCGATAACGCCAATCATTGGGTTGGTTGGTATTTTGATTTTTTCGTTGAAATGGACGAGTCCGTTGGCAACTTTCATTACTTTGACTTGTGGTTCGGTGACTAAGTCTCCTAGTAAGCCTGCTCCTGGTACGGTTGCCATTACGCCTGTATCCGCAATTTCAATTTTTTTGATTTGAACTTTTAAGGTGTCTCCAATTTTTGCGTCTTCAATATAGATTGGTCCTGTGGCGGGGTTGATTTGGTCCCAGTTTAAGCTGCTAATGCCCTCTTTTTCGCATCTGATTTGATCATTAAAACAATCTGCTGTTTCAAATTCTATCGTTGAACCGCTAGTGACTTTTGCAACAGGTTGATTATCCTTGTCCATTTGGTAAATTTGCTCGGTTTTAGAAATCTTTAACATCATAACACTTCCCTTCTTTGTAGTCATTATAACCGATTTGGGTAACAAAAGAAAGCTTGATCGTGAATGTTATACAGAAAAAGAAGCCTTGCGATGGGCTCCTTATCTATTTCCAAGTTTTTTCGTAGGTGTCGGGTTTGAATCCCAGAGTTACTGTTCCCGCTTCGTTATAAACTAGTGGGCGTTTGACTAGCATGCCGTCTGTTGCGAGGAGTTAATAACATTCTAGGTCTGTCATTTTGTCGAGTTTTTCTTTTAGGCCCAATTCTCGGTATTTCATGCCACTTGTGTTGAAGAATTTTTTGATGGGGAAACTTGACTTTTCGTGAATTGTTTGAAGCTCATTGGCAGTTAATGCTTCTTCAACAATATGGCGGGTTTTGAATGGGATTTCGTTTTCTTCGAACCATTTGACGGCGTTTCTACAAGTTGAACATTTTGGATAAATCACTACATTTAACATTTGAAACAACTCCTATTTTCCTTTTAAAAATTGTTGGATACCTATAATGGTTTTCCATATTTCTGTCGCTTCCCAAGTGTCACCTTCAAGGGTTGCTTGCTCAAATTCAGTTAGCTTTTCTTTGAGCTTGGGCATTTACTTTATATCGTATTTTTTACATTTTCTAGAAGATTGAAACTGTTTAAGAAAAATTCATATTACCAACTGCTCAATTCATTGCCCTATTCACATTTAACTTTCTACGATAGTTTTTATAAATCAATAACAATACCATTGTTCCAATATTCACGAATAAGAAAGTGTACAACATATGCACGCCTGCACCTTCAATTGGTGTTCTGATTGCTTCAACAATGGTTCCGTTAACAGCTGTGGTTACTTCACTGTGAGTTGGAGACATCATTAATGCCACCAATGTTGCGAACGAAAAATTTAAAATCGGTAAAACTAAACCAGACCATTTACCTGCTTTTTTCGATAAATGGATTTGTAAGCAAATGATACCTCCGAAAAACAAAATTGTCATGATTAGATTAGTAGTTATGTTCATTTTTTATCAACTTCCTTTTTAGATTACACATTGTATTATAGCAAAAAAGTTGGGAAAAGTCTCGGTGAAACTGTGACAATGTTTAAGGAAATTTGCGGTTTAATCGTGGCAGTTTGTTTTTTAATAAGAATATCATTTCGCAACAAAATCGTTGAAGCTTTCAAGAATTTTATCTATTTTTTTCAGTCATTTTCACTTTTATAAAAATCAAAGGCACTAACTCTTTCATTACCCTTTTGAGGGACTCTCTTCCATCTGCGCCTCGGGTTTTCCTATTTTATCCATCTTAGGCAGTTTTCTAATGCTTGGAACAAGCAGAATAAACACACCTATTACGCCAAAGCTTATGCCGTGGAAAATGAAAATGTAGTCAACATCAGGTACAATACTGCCCAAGAAACCGCCAAGTAAAGCTCCAATTGCAACGAAAATAGCCGCAATCGTTGTAGCAATGGTGTCCACACGCCCTACCATATCTTTTGGTGGTATTTTTTGTCCCAGCGATGTAAACGCAATATCTATCGGCCCTGAAATTGCAGCATAAAAAACCGCTATTATATACGCACCTATAAGGCTGCTAGGAATCACTATAACAAAAACGATGCGTATGGCTCCTGTAATCATCAATAGAACAAAAAGTAGCCGCCCGACTCTAAAATTACTTCCCAGCACCCCTGCAAGCACAGACGCAATAATCCCGCCTATCAAAGCCATAATCATAAAAATGATATAGCCTTGCGCCCCTGCGTAGTATTCATAAAATTCAGGCCTATTAACAGAAGCGATTTCCGCAAACACCGACATTGACACAAAGGCAATAACTATGAATAGCAAAACATTGTGCCGTATGAACTTTGCTCCAGCTTTCAAATCACTTATATAATTTGAAGTTTCTGGTTTTGCATTTGCTTCTTTTTTATCAGGTTCTTTGACAAGCAAAGCAAACATAAACGCAATTATCAAAAAAACCGCAGAAACACCATATATAAACGAAAAGTTTGCATTTGCACCTTCCCTCAAAGTTACAAACAAAAGAGCGGCGACGCCAATGCCGCCAATTAATTGAGCAATCTGAATAAGGGAATTTGCCTTTACAATACTCTCATCTTGAACAATTTGCGGCAACAATGCTGTTTTAGTTGGGAGTTCAAATACTGCTGCTATTGCAAATACAAGTATCACACCATACATAAATAAAATGCCGATTTGCTCATGCAATGGCGTAAATGCCAATAAAGCTAGTACCGTAAATTCTAACAGCGTTGTCCACCGCAATATGGTGGACTTTTTACTCTTATCCACAACAGGACCGACCGCAAATGAAAATATAAATGGAACTGCGACTATAAACCCAGCAATACCTGTGTACATCGGGTTTTCATAAATAAGGTGGATAGAAAGCAGCATAAATATTTGAAATATACCTCCGCCAAGACCTGAAAAAAGTCTGTACCCCAATAACACACGAAAAATTTTGTTTTCTTTGAATAATGTAATCATACATACAACTCCTTAAAATTAATTTCCCTTGTTTTGCCCATCGGGTATTTGCAGGGGTGGCATTGTGTTGATAAAAAGCAAGTAGTTTGTTGACAGTAAATCTCGCGCTCTTTCTTCCATTGCAGTGACATCATCTCTATCAGTGTCTATGAGCGTGGTCATAGTCAACCCCTGTATAAAGGAAAAATAAGCGGTAAATGTTTTCTGGCGTAGCTCTTTTGGATAATCCATGCTGTCAAACAGCCTTAACACGTAACCTATTATAATGTCAGCTGGCTCATATCTATTCTCACCGCCGGCCTTGATATCTAAGTGGGAGTAGATTAAATCAAAATACTGTGGGTTGAGCGCGAAAAACATGACAAATGCACACCCCATATTAACAAGACCTTCAAGCCCGTCGGTATCTTTGAGCGATTCCTTTAGTGCAGATGCAAATTTGTCTGTGACATGGCTTTTAATGGCCGCCAACAACTCATTTTTGTTTGCGAAGTGCGAATAGGGAGCGGCTTCGCTAACTCCACATGCGGCTGCCACTTTTCTCAGCGAGAGCCCTTCGATCCCCTTTTGGTCAATCACCTCAATTGCTTTTTCAATCAAAGCGGTGCGTAAGTCACCGTGATGGTATGGTTTACTGTTCATAAGTTCCTCCTTGTCTTAACATTGTTAAGTTATCACTGTTAAGATTATAGCATAGTCATTTTTTAATGTCAAGATATTTTTTCAGAATTACTGATATTTTTTCAAAGTTACTTTTTCGTTGCACTTTGGTGAACCTCAAAAAATCCCAGTTTTACAACAGCGTAGCTATTGCAAAACTGGGATTTTCGTGGAGTTACGCAAATCTTGATTTTCAGTACGTTCGGATTTTCAACATTCACCACCGTTTTCGCAAACATGCGTAATAATCTCACCAACCAAAGACTCATCTTGCTCCATGCCTGGCTCTGAATTGGTCATAACGACACCACCGCTTTCCCCTTCGTAGTAGGCACGAAGTTTACACTGCATGCCAATACCCCAGCCTTGGGAGAAGAAATATGGTCTGCCGTCTTTATCATTGTCGAGGAAAACACCTAGGCCTTGGTCGCTATCACAGCCGTAAGGGGTCAACATAAGCCGTGCCATTTCTTGGTTTAATATCAAACCACCTTTGCCTTGATACGATTTTATCAAGTCAATAACAATGCTCGCTAATTCCCTTGTGGTAGTCCATAATGCCGCACCTTCTATATTGGGGTAAGCAGCTCTTATTTCTTCGACTATCTCGCCGTCATTGTCATGCCCTACAGTACAATCTTCCATTACAATATCTTCATAAGTATCTTTGCTCGGCTCCCAAAAGAATGTACGCTCAAGCCCAAGTGGTTTAAAAATAATCCACTTTGCCGCTTGTGGTATGGTTTCGCCCAAAACATCAAGCAGCACTTGATTTATAATGCTATAGCCCGCATCTGAATATTCGCAGTCTGTTTCGGGTTCATACTTTATGCCGACTTCTTCGGGATAATATGATGTTGTGCCTTTTAGAATATCAACAGAGCTAGGAACGCTATCGCCACTCTTATATGGGCTAAAACTTCCTTCGGCATCATAAAGCCCTGCTTGGTGGGCTAATAAGTTTGCAAGTGTAACTTTCTTTGTTTGCATAAATTTGCTTTCGGGGATTTTCCAAGATGTAAGGTATTCGTTTACGTCTTTGTGCAAATCCAGTTCCCCATACTGTGCCAACCGTAACACGCATACGGCTGTAATCATCTTACTGATTGAGCAAGCGTGAAAGATAGTGTTGTCATTTACGGCCTTGTCTGTTCCTTTTTCGAGCGTTCCAAAATGCTTGCTCCAGTTTATTTGCCCATCAGCAAAATACGTTACGCTAACGCCTGGTATATTAAAGTGGTTCATTCTTTCTGTTATGTTCATATGATTTTCCTCCGCTTTGTTATTGTTAGACTACAGTTTTTACAGCAAACCAAAGTTCAAAATAACCAAACTCCTCATCGCCGCCGTAAAGTTCCAAATCTAAGCTCCCGACTTGCTCATACTGCGATGTCGGTAGCCATTCACTAAAAAATCGTTTGTACAAAGATTCAATTACCGTGTCGAAATCATCCCACTTAAATTTTCCAGAGGGAAACACCGCCCATGTATGCGCCGGCACATCTAATACGGTATAGGCGTGTACTTGACTATCCTCGCCTCTAAAAGCACAAATCATATAGGGAAATTCGCCGGGGGCGACATCTTTGTAACTGCATATTGCATGTACGCTGTCTAGGTTTTGCGGAACAAATGCGGGCAACTTTCCTGCATCTGCATCTAACTTAGTAACTGCGCCATTGGCATGGCAATCAGCCCACAAATCCGCTGGCGTTTTTGGGTGTTCGCCACTTTCATCGGCTCTAAAAACCCTTTCAATGCCAAACACTTGAAAGGCATCTTTTTTCTCAACTCGGTAATCCATTTGCTCCTTTCCTATAATTGATACTTGAAAGGACATGCGAGGATATGCTTTCAGAGTTATGCCGACTTTCTTTGCCTGTGTTGGTGTAACCCCATGCAAAATTTGAAATGCACGAGCAAAAGATACAGGCGATTCATAGCCATACTTTAGCGCAAGGTCAATCACCTTAATATTGCCTTCTTGCAATTCTAATGCCGCTAGTGTCAGCCGCCTTCTTCTTATGTATTCCGAAAATGGCACATCGACAACATAAGAAAACATCTTGAAAAATGTATGTGCAGAGCAACAAGCAACTTTTTCAAGTGTGCCAAAATCAATTTCGCCGCTAAGATTATCTTCTATATAATCCAGCGTTGCGTTCATTCTTGCCAACCAATCCATAGCACTCTCTCCTTCCAAAATAATTATAGAACAATCCTAGTAAAAAAACGCAACATTTCACGCCCGATATTGTTTACTTTTTTATAACAGAAGATGATAACAACTTTATTAATATCAGAAATACTCTGCACACTTTTCCATTTTGATGCCATTTGGCGAGATACCCCAACTTTGTCTGCTAATTCCTCTTGAGAAATTCCCTTTAATTTTCGTAAATTTTGTATTTTCAATTTTCAATATTTTGAAAATCAAGAAACTTATTTACCAAAAGTCAGCAATTTGAGGAGGGTCATTACGGGAACTTCAAAAAGATTTGGAAACTTCTTGAAGATGGCATATCCCACGAGGGCACCTAAGGTGTTTAGGATCAAGTCGTCAACACATACTAAACGGCTTGGCCATCCACCGGCTAGATTTAGGACTAACTGGGTCGACTCTATGAATAAGGTTGTCAGGAATGAGAATAGGAGGGCTTGCTTGAATATCAATGGCTTGTTTGAGCGTAAGCCAATAAAAATAGGGAGTGGCATAAGCATGATAAAGTTGCCACCAACGCCCCACAAGATGGCTCTAAATGTGGAAAATCTGATGGTAAAGCTTAAATTTCGAAAAGGAATGAGGTTGATATTTGCAATTTGCGCAATAGTTAAGTCCGTACCTCCACCACGAGTCATCAAATAATACCGATAATCGGGATTCCAAATTCGAATAGGAGTAAACGTTAAAGAGATAACCGAAATGATATAGAAAATGAAAAATGCATTAATAATCACATTTCTATCTAACCATCTCTGCCTTTTTTTGATGGTGCACAGGTAATAACAGGTGAAGCTAATTAGGTAAAGGATAAGCCATACAATAATGCTAAGTTCCACGGTTACGGTATACCACATAAATTCGTTGTGAAAATTGTTCATTCTTTATCTCCTCTTACAACGTATATAATTTCTCAAACAGCCTAGTGGTATATTCATGATCTTTGACACTGGCAAGTTCTTTTATCGAATGCATCCCTAACAATGGGGCCCCCATGTCGATGACTCTTGCTGATAAGAGGGCTGATGTCATTGGACCGATGGTTGTTCCACCTCGCTTGTCTGAGCGGTTGTAGAGGGCTTGGTATGGAATATTGGCTTGTTCACATAACCCTTTGAAAATGGCGAGCCCTGTGGTGTCGGTTGAGTACGAGCCTGATGATGCGACTTTAACGACCGGCCCACCTCCGAGTACTGGGCGGTTTGTTGGATCATGGAGCTCGCCTGCATTTGGATGGACAGCGTGGGCTAGATCGGCAGACAGGATGATGGTGTTTTCTAAAATAGCATGCATGTCTTCTTCGGTATAGCCGAGGGCGGTGGTGAGTCTTTTCAAAAAGGTTGAGACAAAAGATGAATTTGCACCTCTGGCTGTCAAGCTTCCGATTTCTTCATTGTCGACGAATAGTCCGATTTGGGTGTTTTTGGAATCAGTGTTTTGGAGCATGGCTGTCAGGGCTGAGTAAACCATCCACTTGTCATCCAGACCTTGTGCTTGGATAAAATCGTCATTTGCACCAATGGTCGTTCCTTTTTCGTAAGCGTACAATTCTAACTCGAATGAAAGAATTTCCTCTGGTTTAACCCCGATTTCAGAGGCCAACAGTTCTTGTAGGTAACCATCTTTTTTGAATTCTTTGTCAACCAATTGGATTAGGGGCAACATGTCTTTTTGGTTGTTAACTGCAAATTCTGTGTTGACGGTGTTGTTAAGATGAATGGCAACACTTGGGATGGTTAGGAGTGGGCGGTTAATGTTGATAAGTTTGATTTCTGGTTTGAGGGGGTTATCTGTTTTGAGGGCGACTTGACCTGCTAGGGATAATGGACGGTCGAACCAAGTATAAGCGATAGCACCTCCGTACATTTCTGTGTTGAATTTGAGGTAGGTGCCTTCGGTTACGATTTCAGGGAGGGATTTGAGTTTAAATGATGGCGAATCTGTGTGGGCACCGATGATGCGGAGACCGTTTTCGGCTAGGGGTGCTGTGCCAACCTTGAACGCAATAAGAGCAGTGTGTTGCTTTTTGAAGTAGTGTTTTCCGCCTGGTTCTACTGTCCAGATACTTGATTCTTCTAGTGGGGTGTAACCTGCTTCTGTTAGCACTTTTTCCATAAGGGCTACTTGGTGGCTTGCTGTTGGGGCTTGGTAGAGGTAGTTGATTAGATCTTGTGGGTTGTATGTCATTTTTAGTTCTCCTTTGGTTGGTCCATTTGAGACCAGTCTTTTTATTCTATAGTGATTTTCATCGTATCCATTCTATCATTTTCAATCATAACCCCATTCGAATGTATTTTGAACGTTCATTAATACTTCACAGTCGCAATAGCCTCCGTGTTTTTCTAACCACGTGAGAACCGGCTCTATTGAGATGTTATTTTCATTTAAAAATAAGGTGGTAATTTTTAATGTGTGAGAACAACCACTTTCTTCGATTTGTTCATCGAGATAATCGAATAGGTTGTCAAATAAGTTGCGATCCATTGGTAGGGATTTTTCGAATTCGGCTTTCTTTTTTTCTTTTAGTTCTCTTAGTATTTTCTTGCGTTCTTTTTTGTCCATTTTATTGCTCCTGTTTTTAACATCATACCTTATCGTGAGATTGTCTTTTTTAATCAGATTCCGCTATTGATGCAGATAAATATAAATCTATTTCGACTAATTTGGGATTGGATTCTAAATTAGTCGGCATTCTGGCTTTAGTCATGATCAATTTTTCTCTTTTGTAACTATTCATCAATAGCTTCAGCGTGAAACTCCAAAAATTGTTGGGTTGTGTTTTGAAATAGGGTTTCGTTGAATTCAAGTTGGAGGATCGAGTTTTTTTGACAGGCGAAGTAGCGTATTGTTTTGTCGGTGGTTATTTTGAAGAGGGCTTCGAGTCCGTGTTTTTCAAAGGTGAATAGGTAGCCGAAGTCAATGGTTGTATTTGCGAGGTTTTCGTAATCTTTTCCTTCTTCGAGTAGCGAGATAGCGTGGTTGCTGATTTCTTGTTTCAATAGTCGATTATTGATTTCGTTTTTTCCACTGGATGTTTTCTTTTTGCGTAATTTTTTGAATAGTCCCATAAGGTAGCCTCCTAATTTTTATGTGTCAACGGTCATGTTGTCCCAGTCGTCACCGAAAACACCGATAAGCCAGTTTAGTGCCATGTGTCTTTCCATGACAACGCTGCTGTTAAGGTTGGCAGGGGCTGGTTTGTTATTAATTCTAGCGTCGGTGACTGCCCAGTGGATGCGGTAAATGAGGTCGGCTTCGTCTAGGATATCTGATGGTTTTCGTGGTTTGGTTGATTTAAGGAAGCTTTCGAAGGTGTCGTGGCTACTTACAAAAGCAATGGCTTTTTGGACATCGCAAATATCGGTTGGGAATTCTAGCTTTTTGACTAATCCTAGTGCCCAAGCTAGTACCCAGTAGGCTTCGTATTTCCAGCTGAAGCTTTCTAGTTTGTAGCCTGTTAGGTTGCCATCGAAAAGTGTTTTTTCGTCTTCACTTAGGTGGTCAATCAAGTTCCATTTTTCTAATAGCCCGTATAAAAATTCATGGGAACCTTTAATGTCATTGTCGTTGTTAACATCAAAAGAATGCTGAATGGAAATTAAGCAGCATGCAGCACGGCAGGCAATTTCATCTAATGTTCTAATTTTAGCTTCTTCTTCGGACTCGATTCTTGGTAAGTGTTCGATGTAAGGGACATTTTTCTTTTTTAAAGTTTTGATTGAGTGTTGTTTTCTTTTTTCTGCACTTTTCATGTTGGGTTATAACTCCTTTTTGCTCGTGATATTGGATTTTTTCCTCATGAATATTTTTTCTGGGTTGATTTTTGATGTAGTATCATGGGTTGATGGGTCTGCTGGGTCGTACTTTTCCAGGAATTCGATGACTTCTTTGGTCATGATGGTTGGGGTTGATGCGCCTGATGTGACTGCGACTTTGGTGACGCCGTCTAGGTGTTTCAGGTTTAAATCTGATAGGCTGCCAATTCGCAAGCCTGGTGTTTTGGCGTGTTCTTCTGAAATTTGTACGAGGCGTTTTGTGTTGTTGCTTTTTGGATCACCAACGACAATGGTTAAATCTGCCTGGCGAGCCATTTCTACTACAGCAACTTGTCTAATGAGGGTTGAATTGCAGATTTCTTTGATGAATTCTGCGGTGGGGAATTTATGGATGATGGCTTCGGCGATGTGGTTAACGTCCCATGAGGAAAGGGTGGTTTGGTTGGTAATAATGATGTCTGGATTGGTGAGGTGCAAGTTTTCCAAGTCTTCAAGGCGTTCAATCAGGTGAATATTTGCATCTGTTAGTCCCATGCAACCTTCTGTTTCAGGGTGTCCTTTTTTGCCGATATAAATCACATCAAAGCCTCTTTGGATATGGTCAAGCATGATACTATGGGTTTTAAGCACGTCTGTACAACTTGCGTCTATGTAATGTAATCCTTTGATTTCGGCTTTCTCTTTCACTTTTGGGCTAATGCCATGGGCGGTGAAAATCACGGTTCCAGTGTCGATTTCATCTAGCAACTCTAAGCGTGTTTTTCCGATGCCATCAACAGTGATAACACCCTCTGCTTCAAGTGCCTTGGTTAAATGGGCATTATGAACAACCATTCCGAGAATATGGATGGGTTTTGGTACGTTATCGTCTGCTAGGGCATCAGTTACCATTTTTAATGCTGTTACAACCCCGTGACAATAGCCTCGTGGGCTAATTTTGATGACTTCCATTTAAAGCAACTCCTTGTTAATCATTTTTCGTTTTCAACAGTTTTTCATTTTGTAGATTTTACTAGCCGAATTGATTTGCAACAAATGAACACCAATGATTATCTATATCAACAAGCATTTTCACTAATTCCTCACTTGAATAAGAAATTTCTCCATTAACCCACTTTTCAATAATCGCAAGGGTGCCTGCAAAACAAAACAATTCATAGTATTTCAGCTGATCATTTTCTCTGTTAAGGTTATATTTTTCACATAAATAATCTAAGTATGACTTCAGAAAAAGTTCAGTGATACGGTTGTTGAATGTTTTACTTACCTTTCCGCCGAAAAATAAACGACATATTTGCTCATTCTCAGCAATGTAAATTAACAACATTTCAAAAAATGCTTTTGGTTCGAAAACATAGCCAGATGAAACAATGGAGCTTATCTCCTCAATGGTCACGTCTTCTAAATGGTTATATAGATCACTAATGTCCTCAAAATTAGCATAAAATGTTGAGCGATGAATATCTACTTTAGCAGCTAGTTCCTTCACTGTAATTTGTTGAATATTCTTTTCGGTTAGAAGTTCAGCCAAACCCACTCTAAGTGCTTGTTTTGTCTTCCTAACGCGTCTATCTTCATTCATTAAATCACTCCTTATCCGACAATATCTTTGCGTGTGTCGGTTATGCGACATTTTTGAAAATATTGCATATTGATTAACCGACATTTTTCTATTATAATACAAAGTGTCGGAAAACGCAAGGAGGATTTCAAAATGAAAACTTATCAACAAGCAGTAAAAAATGATTTGAAACAGGTAGCGAAGTTAATGGCAATAGCTTTTTTAGATTATCCATTTATGAGCCATTCATTCTTTACACAAAATTTCAAAACAGAGGCAGAAAAGTTAGTATTTTTAGAGAAAATGTGCTTCGTATATGCTAAAGCCATGTTTCCTCATGTTAAAATTTTTATGAGTGTAAGTGAGCAAGAGTTTACAGGCGTGGCCATTTTTAGCGAGATTGAAAAGATGGAAATTTCACTTTTGGATTTAATTCGTGGTGGTCTTATCCCCTTCCTACCACAGCTGTGTAAAAAACACGCCGCCCGCTTTATTTCAACTTTCCTCAAGAAAGCCGCTGTCCTAAATGACAAGTTCGTGAAAGAAAATGTTTGGTATCTTCATATTTTCGCAACAAGCCCAGCTTATAGAGGCATGCAAGTTGGCACAGAATTAATGACAAATATGCTTAAGTTTATTCAAAGTAGGCAAGGAAAAAGTCTTGTTACATCTACCAATACTGAAATGGCTCTGAAATTTTATGTCAAAAATGGTTTTGAATTGATAGAGCAAGAACAGCTTATTTTCTCTGGCACTGACAAAATTAACAAATTTATTATCCGTCGAAATTTGGAGGTTACATCATGAAAATTTTAATTTTATATTTTTCAGCTGCCGGAGCTACGAGGAGCGTTGCCGAGATGATGGCGAATGCTTTGTCCAATCATGAAGTCGATATTTATTCGGTTGAGAAAAAAGTTTTTAAAGATTTTTCCACTTACAACGCTTTGGTTATCGGCACACCAACGCATCATGCTGAACCTGCTAAATTTCTTATAAATTATATTGATGAAATGCCCGTTCAACAATCAAAAATACCTACTTTTGTTTTCAACACGAAAGGACTCGCTTCTTGCCATACAAATCGCATTTTAGCCAAGAAGTTATTAAGCAAAAATTTGATAACCATTTATGAAGCTGATTATATTGGACCGGCTAGTGACGGTTCCCTTGTTTTACCACAAATGAAACGATTCTTTCAATTTGAGAAAGGTGTCGAGGCAAAAGTAGCACAGGACTGTTCCCGCTTTTTAGAGTTAGTATCATCACAAAAAGATGAGGTAATAGCCAACATACCATCAATTCGTTTTAGTACATTCATTAATGCACCGAATAAGTTTGGCTCTGGCTTCTTTAAAATGAAAATCCATCTTCATCAAGACGATTGTATTAAATGCAATTTGTGTGTGAATCGTTGTCCGTATAAAGCGATTGGTATAACCGAGAAGAAATTTCCAGTTGTTATAAAATCTAAATGTACAAATTGTTATCGTTGTATTCATCAATGTCCTACTCAAGCTTTAGGACTTTGGAAAAACAAAAAACATTCAAAATTATTGAAATATTAAAGGAGACCTAGAAATGAAACAAGACATTTTAATTGTCGGTGGTTATGGCGCAGTCGGCAGGCATGTTGTGATGGAATTAGTTAAAACCTGCCCTGAAAAAATCATTATTGCTGGCAGAGATTTAAATAAGGCCAATGCCTTTGTGCAAAAAACCGGATATTCACTTAGAACCATGCAAGTAGATATCAATAAGACAGAGCAACCTAAAGAAAAATTTAAAGCGGTGCATACTGTCCTGATATGTGTGGAAGCAAAGGACACAAAATTTGTAGAGGCCTGTATTGACAATGGGGTGAATTATGTTGACATTTCAGCATCAAATAAAATTCTCACCCCGACTAAATGGCTTGAAGAAAAGGCAATCAAAAATAAAGTTGCTTGCATATTAGGCGTCGGCATTGCACCGGGTTTATCCACCCTGCTCGCTAAAAAAGTTGCTGATAAAATGGAAATAGTAAACACCATTGATTTCACATTGATGTTAGGGTTGGGCGAACAACACGGTATTGATGGCGTTAGATGGTTTTTAGAAAATCTCAAAACTGATTTCGAGGTAGATGGCGTTCTTATACAACCATTTATAACTAAACATCAAGCTCATTTTTCTAAACCACTAGGCATACGATGCGCCTATTCTTTCAATTTAGCAGATGGGCAAATCATGTCGGAAACGTTAAATACACCTGTTAATACTTATTATTGTTATGATTCAACCTTTATGACAGGACTACTCCATCTGTTAAAAAAATGGCGACTTTTGGACATTTTAAAAAAGCCAAAAATATTCAACTTATTCTTGAACATTTTTAGCTCTGACAAGCTAAGTAAAAATGCAAAGCTATCGGATACAATTGGACTGCACGTTGCAGCGACTGGGCTAAATGAGGGTGAGGAAGTTACCTATTATGGAAATATTATTGGTGATAATAGTTCGACGCTCACAGCTAAAGTCGTAGTCCATGCAGCTTTGAGACTTATTCAAAACAGTTATCCAGCAGGTGTTCATTATTTGAGTGAGGTAACAAATTTAGATGCTGTTATTGACACGCTAGATGAGGCATTGATTGTTGACATCTACCCCAGTGACATGATTAATAGCTAAAATGTTAAAAATCTTGAGGGTAGAATGATACAATATGAAATCATTGCCTCTCCAATTGCAATAACTTTTCTTTGATTGCTAGCCCGCCACCATAGCCTGTTAAACTCCCATTTGTCCCGATAACTCGGTGACATGGGACAATAATGTAGATAGGATTCTTCCCATTAGCAGCCCCCACTGCTCGAACGGCCTTTGGTGCATCAATCCTTTCAGCTAAAGCTTTGTATGATATAGTTTCACCATATGGAATTTGGCAAGATGCAAACCAGACCTTCTTTTGAAAATCAGTTCCTTTTAATTCAAGAGGTACATCAAATTCACAACGCTCACCCGCTAGATACGCCGTTAATTGCAAATAAGCCTCTCGGATCAACTCAGTTTCTCTCATTTCGCCATCACAAGCATCAAATGTTTTCAAGTAGGTAATTCCTCCATCATTTGCACCGATTGTAACTGATCCAATATCTGTTTCATAAGTCCATTTATACATTCATCTTCATCCTTTATTCTTCTGGCAAGTAAAAGCTGATAAATTCAATTGAGAGGGTGTCATTAAAAGACCTGCCCTCTGATTTTATAATAGAGTCGTAAATTTCTTGCAAATTTCCTTTTTTAGCGTCCCGCTGGGTTCGACTTTTCAAGAAATAAACAACCTCTTCATAGCAATAACAGTCATCAAACAAGAAATGAAATACCCGTTTAAAGCGGTCGTCTAACAATTCACTTTTGATAATTTTTTTATCTTTTGATTCGATGTAATAGACATTTTCGACTGTTTCGTGTTTGACGTACAGTGAGAAATAGGCTACATCCTTTTCCATAAGACATCCTCCGTTCTTTCTAGGCAATATTTTAAAAAATTGATTGAGATTTCAACCTCATCTGGATGATAGAGGTATTGCTGTTTTTTGAATTTTTCCAGTTCGAGCGTTAGTTTTTTATAGTCAAAGTATAAGAAAAATTGTCGTGATTGGGTGAATTCTCCAAGTAGGTGAAAGGGTTCATTAAACATTCTATCTCGCTGATTTCTGACAGTTCGGAAAACATCTTCTAAACTTTGTGCCTTGGGAAAGAAATTTTTTCTAATCTCTGGGCTATTGATGCCACCTATCACCGAATTTCCGTAGTCAAATAAGGGAACAGGATTAACTTTTTCTTTGAGGTCATCCAAAATGATCAGATTGCCAAAGTGTCTGTCTCGGTTTAGTATAAGCAAATCAAATGCCATCATGGCTAACAATTTCTGCTGAATTTCGGTCTTATCTATCATAGTTTTTAGCGCAATGAGGTCTGATAACAATTCAAATTTTTCTTCTAAATCCTTCATATTGTTCATAACTTTGAAAATTTTTGAACTCCCAAATGTGCCACCGCTAGAGGCTTGTGATTGGAGATAAAATAAGATTTGCTCATAAGGGTATTCTTTTTTAAAGTTTAGTGACCCACAACCTATTTTGAATTGTGCATCAATGAATAATGGGACTAGCTCGTATAGAATATAAGATGATGGGTCTAAATCGGAGCAACTTAGTAAAATGGATGCTAATTTTTCTGATAAGGATTCAAATGCTGTTGTATCCAGTTTGTAGAATTTATCTCCTTTAGGGAATTTTGGTAGCATGCCATTCATCCCATTATTTTTATATTTTTTGATGACTTCTCCTGTTTCATGAATTTTGTTGGCTAAAATATGTGACACTCTTGTTTTGAAGTCTTCAATAGATTCATTAGACCATTGGTGCAAATAGTGATATGATGAACAGTTTTCGCAATTCTGATTGAAGCATTTTTCTATGTCCTCTGATTTTGTTAGTGCCCATAAATAAGCCTGACTCATTGATTCCACCTCCTGGTATTTCCTATCAAATTTATATGTGAATTAATTATACCATTTTCCCATATAATTAGGTAGTAGAGGAGCGTGGTATTTTGAAAAATTTATTCGTTAATTTCATAAAGGGTATCTTTATCGGTGTTGGAGCTGTTTTGCCTGGGTTGAGTGGTGGGGCGTTGGCGGCGATTTTTGGTCTTTATGAACCTCTAATTAATTTCGCTTCCAATATGAAAAAGGACTTTGTGGCGAATGTTAAGTTTCTATTTCCTGCTGTTTTGGGAGGGCTTGTTGGCGTCTTTTTGCTCTCTCATGCCCTTGGCTACTTTCTAGAATATCACCTCGCTGAAATCAGCATTTTCTTTGTAGGGGCTATGATGGGCATCTTCCCAGCTCTGGTCAAAAAAGCGGGTGAGAAGGGGCGTGAACCTGTCCATTTGCTTATTACTGTCACTGTAGCTATCGGTGCATTTCTTCTTTTTTCAAAAATCTTTGGCACAACCACACCAACAAGCTTGTCCGCTACCGGCATAGGGACATGGATGGCAAGTGGTGGAATTATTGGGCTTGGGGTTACATTTCCAGGGTTAAGCCCCTCTAATTTTTTAATGTATTTAGGGTTGTATCAACCATTAAATCTAGCCATTAGTCAGCTGAATTTTACCATTTTAATCCCTGTTGCCATTGGTGGTGTTTTATCGGTGATCTTAACTGCGAAGCTGGTTAGCTATCTCTTAAAAATTGCCTACACAGTGGTTTATCATGTGATTTTAGGATTGGTTTTAACATCAACCGTGATGATACTTCCTCGTAACTTCAACTCTCCTTGGACAATTGGTGTCTGCCTATTCGCTGGGCTTGTTGTTGGTAACCTTATGAGTCATATAGAGCATAAATAGGGATAAAGCAAATCTGACGTGTAAACAAGCTTTTTTAAGATGATAAGCTACTAATTATAAACTTACATTCCTTTAAAAACGGGAGTTCCTTGGTCATAATCTTTCTTCATTTGGACAAACTAAATGGTAAAGCAAATCCGGTTATTGCAGTAAGTTTATTTGAATAGACTTCTCCTAGAATCAAACTAGGCTTTCAACAAAAGTTCACCATTTTCGAAAAATCAGCAAAAAGGTGAAGATTTTACCGTGATATAAGTCCAAAAAGTTCACCATTTTCGAAAAATCAGCAAAAAGGTGAAGATTTTATCGTAATACAAGCCGAAAAAGTTCACCATTTTCGGGAAATCGGCAAAAAAGTGAAGATTTTATCGTAATACAAGCCGAAAAGTTCACCATTTTTGAAAAATTACCAAAAAAGTGAAACGTCAATGAGCGTATATCTTTGACACTAAACAATGATTTGTTTTTGCCATTATTAATAGGAGAAACCTAATATATAAGCTGGTTTATTGCAAATTACATACCGTAGAAATGGATATGCTCTAAAAGGTTGTGACAGAATGAAAAAGATATATGCTGTTAAAATTGGTCGAAAACCAGGGATTTATCACTCTTTAACAGAGTGTAAAAAGCATGTTAATAACTATCCCGGCGCGCTTTTCGGAAGGTTCGACTGTATGGAAACAGCAAACGAGTTTCTTTACGGAACCAGCCCGAGAAAAAATCCCCACTCTCTGCCAACGGTTGATAAAAATACGGTTTTACATGCTTATATTGATGGCAGCTTTTTGGAAAGTGTCGACAAATATGGCTATGGAATTGTTTTAGTTGTCAATGGTACAATTATTGATGAGTTATCTGGGTCAGGAAGTGATAACCCAATGTCCAATATGCGAAATGTCGCCGGTGAGTTGGTAGGTGCCCAACGAGCGATTAAATATGCCCAAAAGCATGGCTATAAAAAATTAATTATTCACCATGACTATCTTGGGGTCGCGAATTTTTACACGGAACGCTGGGTTCCTAAGAACGGAACAACCAAGCATTATCATAATTATTGCAAGGAAAAATCTAAGCATTTAGATATTAAATTCAAATGGGTAAAGGCACACACTGGAAATGAATTCAACGAGCGTGCTGATGATTTGGCACGTATGGCATTAGGCTTAAAGCCATAAAAACCTCGATTTTTCGAGGTTTTGTCGTTTTAACGATTATTTTTGATGATGTTTGTTTTATTTCCAAGGAAATTTTTTAACACTTCCATTTGAATTGATCCTTTATTTCGTTTGTACTATTTTTCCTCTATATTCACAATTTTACCATTATCAAGCGTGAGTACTTGATCAAAAATCGGATATTGGTCGGGATTTAAACCATGTGCCGCAATAACAATCAGTTTATCCTCTTTCATTTCAGTAACCATCTTAACAAAAAGCTCAAAATGTTCATCATCTAACGCATTAAAAGGTTCATCCAAAAGTAATATATCAGGACTTTCCATTATCGCCTGGGCAAATGCCAATCTTTGTTTCATTCCAAGAGAATATTTTTTAACTTTTTGATCGATAACATGTGATAGATTAACTTTCGCCACTGCTGCTTCAATCTCTTTCATACCAATCTTTTTTTGTATAGAAGCAAGAAATTTTAAATTCTGACGAGCTGTTTCATGTTCAACAAAACTAGGTGTTTCAATAATCACTCCATATGAATATTCTTCCTTTTCAATCACACCAGCAGTAGGGGTAAGTAAGCCGCATAACAGACGCAGTAACATGGTCTTTCCAGAACCATTATGTCCCCGTAACAAATAAATCTTTCCCTTTTCAAAATTAAAAGTTATATCCGTCAACACCTCCTGATTCTTTAGTGTTTTCGTAACCGACTTTAATTTAATCATGATTTTTAACCTCCAACATGTGATTGATATAAGACTTAAAGAACATAAGTCCCAGAAGCGATAATAGTATTAATAATTTTGACCCAAGAAACACCACTGGTGCATCTTGCCAGTGAATAGAAGCAATAACAATAATTGACATGACAGGTGTATTAAAAGACGAGAATTGTGCAATAAAGTTTATCGAAATGAGTAGAAATAGTGACATTTTATGAGAAAAACCACACATTTTCAGCAAGACAAAAACAAGAGCGAACATTCCCAATGTCAAGAAGGTAGAAATTAGATCATAAAAAATAAACACTCTCACATCTTGCATAATAGCAAAGAACAATAAGTAAATACTTAGTTTCACGCCTAAAATCTTACCAATCTCAACAAATACTTTCTCAATCACAACCTTCTTAAACATCCCCTCACCACCGCGAGTGATTACATAACTTCTTATATGAAAAATCTCTGAAACCCGCTTGCAGATCATGGAAAAGAATAAGATAAATAACCCAACACTAAATAGAAAATTGTAAAGTATCATCAACCATTGTTGGGAGAAAGGCTCAAACACACTTCCTTGTACAAGAAACTCAAAACGCCACAACCAATCATCTGTTGGATTATGTACAGTGAGAGTGAGAAGCAGTACAACAACAAACAGTTTAACAATTTGCTTCATATTACCATATCCCTTCGTCTAAAGACCAGATAAATAATACCAAGCATAATAACCGCAATCAATGTGTAGGAAGTGAGTAAGAAACTTATAAATCTAAGCGCAAGCTCCTCATTTATAGTATTCAAAATAGCAGGTGTCAACATAAGGACCCAATTGATAGCCATACTGCCCAATATTGCCAACATTTGCTTTCGACTTAGCAATAATATCATAACATATAAGAGATATGTTGTAAATAAATAGGAAAATAAGTTCAAAAAATTCAGTATTAAATAAATTTCAAAAGTAAGCCTGAAGCCATCCAAAAATGGAATACCAAGGAAGAAAAACATGGTTATTCCAATATACAACAAGCAAATTTTTAATCCATAAAATACCATGTGTAACAAGTGTGACTCCTTACACCTAGCTACAAAAAACACAGACTCAAAAGGACGTTTCATCAGGTAGAGATATGGAATAAAAAAGTTTAAAATGCTAAATGAATACCTATCTAGACTAAACAAATTAGCTTCTAGAAAGCCATGAAAACATCGCTCTTGTCTAAGCATGGTGACTTCGTAAGCCATAAATGCAAATAATGCATATGCTGCAAACCAGACTAAAAAGCGTCCATTACTTTTTATCCAACCCATCATATATAATCTTTCCCTAACTTCTTGACGTTAAAATAATAGAGAATTACTCCAATTCCCAATAGAAAGAGGACATAAAAGATTGGAAAGCCCCACGAACCTCTTGACCCCCGACTAAAAATATTTGTTATATGACTAAGTGCATCTGCAAAAATTAGAGCCCGCGCCACAAAGGCTAATTGCGTTGACATATTTCCAAAGACAGCACCAAAGACAGTTACACCTACGCCAAAGGCAACAGGTAAAAATTGAACGGCATATACATTTCTGATAAACACATAACTTAATGATGCCACTAAAATAAGCAACACTTGACAAAGGATGATAAATAGGAACACAATGAGAAAAATGATTAGATAGTGACGACGCCCTATATTAAACCAACTACCATCCCATGTCAAAAGAGTGCGATCAGGTATCGCCAATCCCCCTCCTTCAAAAATCCACAAGCCAATAAAAATTGTAGCAAAAAAAGCAGAAAGAAAAGTGACAATATATAATGAGTAAGCAATCAGATTATTCTTTAGATAAGTTTTATAAGGTAGCCGAGTCATCATCGTTGCCCCAGATCCATTCTTTAAAGCGGTATACATCCTCCCAGCCACAATAATGCCTGCGCCAATTAGAAAGATAATCATCATTGCAAAGATGATATCTGAACTTCGAAAAAATATTTGTTCAAATAGCCGCAGTACCCCATACGATGCTTCATACGACTGCAAAGCATCAGAGTAATCATATCCCAATGCCATTCCTTCTAAAACATCCTGATAATGTTCCCACCTTACATACAAGAGTCCTGAAACTTCCAAGACTACAAAATATGCCATCATAATCGGCATCACAAGATTAAGTTTCGATTTCCAACAGCGTTTGAATTCTTGTAAAATCATAGTTAAATCTCCTAAAAATTCACACACCTCCTCCAAAAGAGAATGATGTGTGAAATATTTTATTTTATAGCTTATCGCGCTCGGTAACGGTTTACACTAAGACGTAGCTCAACTGTATTCGTAAAATTTTGAAATGCACTTGACCTTACTTGAACACGATAATCTAAACCAATAGCCATTGGTATATCAATATCTACACGACCATTGTTGCTTATCCGACGCCATTCATCTGAAGTCCATGAACCTGCTGGACTTGAAGACGACCTTCGGATTCGAACCTCTGGTGTTGACCACATCGACTGATTTTGAGAACCAACTCGCGCCTGTCTTGACATAAGATTAGAGTGGGGAAGTGCTTGCGTTCTTTGGCTTAATAAACGACCATTTGTATCATGATCCACGATTGCCATTCCTGGTGGCAACTGAAAATTACGCCAAGAAGTAAAAGCAGAAGCAGATGCTTGTAGTCCGACTCCAAATACCACTGCAAAGAGTAAAATACCCTGAATGATTCGTTTTCTTGTTTTGTTCATTATGTTTTCACCTCACTTTGCATTAAAACCCTTCTTCCACAATAAAACCGAGGAAGTTCAAAAGTTCAGCCAAAATACTT
>Ga0131853_10002322_pt1 | contig 34086 bp, 21 predicted proteins | sample TergutLab28metaG_FD_92764 | JGI IMG/M metagenome (GOLD analysis project Ga0131853, IMG submission 92764) | Labiotermes labralis P1 segment gut microbial communities from Petit-Saut dam, French Guiana - Lab288 P1 (version 2) (version 2) | ecosystem: Host-associated > Arthropoda: Insects >... | reverse complement strand
CACTCAGAAATTTAGCTTCCCACACAGTTTTCCATTACACTTTCAATTTATCAGAGTTTACACTGACTGACAGAACATTGTACCACCAGTATTTGTATGCTGTGGAATCACAGGAAGTTTCAGTGGACCAGTTAGTTCCAGATACAATTTATACATTAGTATTCTTGAAATGTTGGTATGTACTGGATACACGCTGTGGCGACAGTAAATGTTTTCACCAAGATTGTGTAAGCCCTTCAGAACGCCACTGTTACACGACACATTTTACGTAATTTAGGGACGAAGAGGAAGCTATTACGTCATTGTGTGACGACATTGATAATTGGTGGTGCAATTTCTGTACTAGGCCGTTGTTCAAGACAAGACACAGTCTCTTCTATAGAGGAACACACATGTAACCTACATTTCATTTCAATGTGTTGTAACCTACACATAAGAGATATATAATAATAATAATATTCATTTGACTCACTGGTACAATTAAATGCACCAGTATCGAAATTTGTGTATGTCTTCTTTCATAACAATAGAAAATAAAAAAAAAACTATTTTACTCTATAACTGTGTTGTAAACCTGCACAAAATAATATTAATTTACCTCTACTGGTGCAGTTAAATGCACTAGTATCGAAATTTGGGTAAGATTTCATTCATAACTATAGAAAATGTAAAAAAAATATATAACTGTGTAAAGAATATATATATGTGTGTGTGTGTGTGTGTGTGTATACTTTTAACGTTCTTACATATCCTGAATCTTCCATCCCAAGAAACATAGTTCTCCTTTTATTCCTCAGGCATTGCAGTCACATTTTATGTAATCGCTTGTCTTTATTAAAAAAAAAAGAGTTGGTTAAAGCGGAAAGATTCGAACCTAGAATCGTTCAATTATGAGTCCGGAATTTTACCGATTCAGCCAACTCTTTTCCAGAAATGCAACAGACATATAAAGTGTACTTTTAAAAACTAACGCGTTTTAAACAAATGAATCACTCACTTCTTTTTTAAAAAAAAACACGTAATGCAAGTCTCATGCTGACGCATATACATTAATTGCTACATGTGTCAGAAAGATTCAACTTAAAAAATCCCTTCATACACATACATGCATAGGTACGAGACACGTTCTGCTAACGCGTCTACATCCGTTTGGCGAATACAGAACTCTCCTTTCACCCACATCACCCTATTGAAACACGCTCACGCTACCCAACTTTATACGGCTGGGGGGAGCTTTTTTTTTACTACAAGACTGTACGAGAGAGGATACTTTACCAGACTACACGGCGGAGGCCCTGGCGGGGGAGTGCGTAGCAAACTCTACGGCGGCGGGGGGCTTTTTTACTACAAGACTTACGAGGACACTTTTTACCAGACTACGCAGCGGCGGTGGCCCCCCCGGCGCGGTGAGGCTTCGAATCTTCTGCGGGGCTTCTGCCCCATTCTTTAACTACCAGACTGCATCGGGAGAGGCAAAACAAGCTCCGATGCCTGCTGCCCGGTTTGCTTCATACTCTACACAAGTCACGCGATCTTCTTATAGCGTATAGCGAGGGCTATAAAGGTACTTCTACAAGACTGTAAGGGGGGCGCGCGCATGCTACCAAACTGTACGGCGACTTTTTTTCCTCTTCTCGACCACCAGACTGCACGGGCGGTGAGAGCAACAAATGAACCCTATGACGACGACGACGGCTACTGCTGCTGCTGCTGCTGCTTTTTTCCCCACAAACCGAAAACAGATCTTTTTAAATATTATCATCATTCACTTATTACACTCTCACATTCACTGCGACTTAGACCACTCTTGCTCCATACTCCCACTACACGATCTTCATTTCTTTTTCCGCACGGAACGAAAATTTCCCCTCTATTGAGGGATTTTTTTTTTCCATCTACACCGTTGGCAACACTGCTAATTTTCAAATCTCCCCCGGAGGGGAGGGAAGTCACGTGACCCGGGAAGTGGAGGGGGTAATTTTATTCTTGAAGAAATCTTTACCTCCCCCGGAACAGAACCGCTCCGTATACTAATATCCCGATACAATCTTACGATCCTGTACCTTTCCGTCGTGTTCAGTCTGAAGTCACCCTCCTTCAATCGTACTTCTCGTTGCCACACATGGACTCGCATATCCTTGGCAGACATTCCGCCAACTTGTTGACTTGCCGATCATCGAGAATGAGGATGGTAGACCCTTTCTTTTTTACGGATCCGAATTCCACGAAGGGTTGGTACTCTCGTTGGGATAGAAACAGACGGACACGTACCTTGCCCTGCCTTCGTCCATGAAAAATAGTCGTCGCAGTAGGACCCTTTTCGGATCGAATGACATATTGACGGGCTCGACATAGAAGTTGCAGTTGTCAAACCCTGGTGGCCTGACGAGTTAAGGCTACGTAGCCGCAGGCGTCTCGTCTAACCGGCGTCTTCTAGCTGTCATTGTCAAGGACTGAGAGGCAGCCTAGAGTCGCTCCGTTTTTAAACAGATGAAACAAATTTAGCCCAATGACATTTCAAGTCTTTTGGGCACCTTACATAAGATTTCGCCTGCAGGTTCAACATCAACAAATTGTAGATTGAATGCGCGGTTTTGGTGCCGCAATTGACGTTGGGAAATTTGTGACAAGCCAGGCTGTACCAACGTTTGTGATTAAAAGACTTGGACTGAGGACTTTAGAAATCCTGCAGGTTAAGAATCGGGCGACCCAACACTTTGGAGAGAAAACGTAGATGTGAGCGAACCCGTCTACCGCCTCGCTCACGATCATGTACAGATCGTTGTAGGATACGTGTCCGTCTACCCAATTGTGCCCGTTTTCTTTCAATTTGTGTGACGTCATGCTATTGGGGCTCTTGAAACGGAATGAGTCGGCCACGTTCTTGGTGGCCACAGATAGTTCCTTGACCACGATCTCAAACTGGCGCCCTCTCAAAAATACGAAATCTATTACAACCCCCATATCGGTTGACATAGCTGAGAATGACGAAACTATGATTAATTACCTACCTTCCATAGAAAGCTTGAGTTGCATTGTCCGCCGCCACCCCGCGGCGATCCGAATATCTTATCGAAGGCACGAAAGATTTGTCGGTCTGCTGACGCACCGTCCAATAGTCCAACAAATTGTTTGGCGGTGAAACCCTGGACCACGTAGAGGGTAAATAGACAGCAATATATGCCGCAGATATTACTCGTCAGCCCCTGCAGTTGTCTCCTTTTATAATCGCAGACGGTATAGTTACGTCGTATAAAGGCTGATATGTCGGGGAAGGGCGGTACGATACCGTACGAATCGAAGAAATAGGCACTCGAGTATTTTGGTAGAAAATGTACGGCTAGCCGGTGTGAACATTTCTCTGTGTGAGGGTCGGTATTTTTCGACCGTGCCAGATATCGTGATGGAGGGAGGCAACATATCGAAGGGGAAGACTCCCAAGAACGATTTCACGTCTCTCAACGTATACAACGTCTGCGTGGGTCCATTAAAAATCTGTCGAGAAATTTAGCGAGTTATCTACGCGAACTGAATTACCGTATTCGAGATAATATATACACGTGATGGGTTCTGTTAGCGCCTTGCTGAATTTCAATTCCACTCTGAAATTGCCATTATCCGGGTGTGATGTATGTCCCTCAGAGGAACCTCGGTCAGGTGTCAAGTTGAAGAGTAACATGAAATAGCCGTTTATATAAATTTCGTGAGTTATCTGGTGACCCGAGTTCGGGTGGTGAATTCCCGACACTTCAAAGAGCATTCTGTATCCCATAACTGAAGTCTTCTCGTGATCCATTTAGACCTTCGGTCGGTATCTTTTCCCGTTTCGGTTCGGCGCGAAATAAATCAGATTTTACTGACGGAAAAATTACGGGTTCGTATTCACGGAGCCGAGAAAGTCTCTTCTTCACCATGGGCAATAGAAGTCATTTTGGGATGGGTCCCAACACGGCGTTATATATGGAAAGAATTCAGTTCGACTCTTGTCAGATTTTAGCGTGCGAGAACGATTTTGTGTGCCAACATGAGCGACGGACTGGGTTTGACGCGGTTGACCAATACTTGGCTGTCGAGGAACTTGAAACCCCTCTTTGATTCTGCATCCTTTCTCATCAGGTAGAAGCTCGACTAGGCCTTTGTGAGTTTAATCTGCATTCGAAAGCCCGGGACTGGATATAGCGGTACGTTACAAATGTCTCTGTGGATCGGGGCGCTGAGTTGAACTTCTTTGCTCCTCTTGATTCGGTCCCATCGCGTGACGAAACATTTGTTTTCGCATTGGCGGCTGTAGGTTCGCAGTGTAATAGGTCACCATTATCCAGGTACCAGAACGTATTTGTCAGATGCGAGGCTGCGGCGTCACTGTCGTACGCCAATAGGGCCTCGAAATATGATCGATAGGTATAGATTTCGGTGGCTTGTGTTATAACCACGCGATGCTAACTTCACTGAAGAGCGAGTGCAAAATGTTTTTCGTCACTGCAGTGAAATCGGTGTTGACCAAATTTTTACCTTCAGCCTTGATTCGTTTACCTCGAATATAGAGTATTGTGTTTAGTTCGACGTAGTTTCACTGTCGGCGGGGATCAGGAATTATATATCGCTCTGTTCCACAGACGCTATGGGCATGTAAGTCACCTCGGTCGTAGGGAAGATAGATGTATGTATGGGCCTAGAGGCAAAAAAATCGAACTGAGAGACATAGACATGGTTGGCAGCGACAGTCAGACTGATGCATCTTAGGAGAAGATATATCTTTTTGTAAGCCTTTAATTCTTGACTCTATTTTTCGACTTGACGACTCTTTGCGCTTGCGAACTCGTCCCCGAAACTTACCGATTAAATTCTAAGCCGTCTCGTAGACGCGACGTGAGACTATATCGCTAGGGTTTCCGTCGGCTGATCTGGCAATGTATTTCAATATATCGCCTCCGGTGCGCAACGTGTCTCGTCCCAGGCTCTTGGCACCACTCCAGAGATCGGGCTAACCGAGCGCCATAGCCCTGCCAAAAAACTCCATATCCCGTAGTCCCTTGATGAAAGGGCGGAGCCGCATTGATGTGTCCTATGCCGTTGTTCTTGCCGCGACCCACCTGGTGAAAGTAGCACCGCACGAGAGGACCGGTAAGCATAAAATGTACGGCAGGGATGTTGACGAGGCTATTATAAATTACCAAGCCGAAACGCGCCGAAAAGGTAAGACTACCTTTGTAGGCGCCTTGCTACTCTTTAATTAGACCGGCTTGCCCAACAATTTCAAGATCTCCATCCTTATATATTTAAACGTCCGCATCTCGACAGGCAGATAGTAAACATTATCGAACACGTGTTGACTCCACATTGACGGATAAATAAACGTGTTCAGACAAAGGACCAGTGTACTACGCACATACTGTGGCGATTTTAAATCGGAATATATCAAGCCTGTAGTATTGCCCACGATTGTCGTGGCTAAAACGTACCCACATTCTTCGAAGGATAGGCAAAATCGCATACCGCCATTTCCCAATTGTCGGAAGAACCCAGTTCTATGGTCAGCGCCAACTCGGCCGTGAATGTGTCGATCGTATTATTCGGATATAGATTAGTCGAGGCGTTAGAGAACAAGGTCACGTAAAATTGTTTTGGATCTTCGTACATCTTTCCCGTTCGATTCGGGGATCCAGGAATCAAAATCCTTCGAATAACCTCTCAAGCGGACCAGATACTCTAAAATTCCGCGTATGACCCGCTTATCCAATATTTTATATATCTTATAGATGGTACGTCTCGACACGCGAACCGAGGTCATTTCCTCCTTATAGAACTGGCCGTGTAAAGGCATTTCGTTTAAATCTTCCAATTCGTAAAGGGGTCGCGGAAGCTTCTCTATCACCTTCGCGATCCGCAATATCTCCGTATTAAAATTTTGCTCGGCGCCCTTGGCAAACTTCATTTTCTCCTTGCTAACACGCACGTGTTGCCGCACGCGATACTTGGCCTTCCTTACGCGAACGCTACGTCTTCGAACCTCCATCCTCTTCCATATCGCGAAGACGTCCGAATCGGTCACTCGCGACGGCACCATGTCCGTTGCCGAGTGAACCGTCTAGTTGTAGGCCCTGACAAACTTTGGGAGAACGTCGATATATCTGTAGGTATGTTAGTATGTGAAATATTTATAAAACGTACCGTGAATCGTTCGATGTGCGCGTTCGACGACGCGACATTTAACGTCGGTATTCCTACACAAATGAAACTGAATGCCCTCGCGTTTTAACATGTCTTTGTAATGTCTATTTAGAAATATTTTGCCTTTATCGGTTCGCACCCATACGGGACGCTTACCACGATCGTCGAATATCGACCGAAATGCTGACGCAACGCCTGTACCTGTCTTTGACATCAGACGAAACAGATGTAGGAATGTGGAAAATACGAATATGACGGATAATATGTATTTGGAATTATCGTTTATTTGCCGAAGGCCTGGACGTCAACCAACTCGCATTCCCAAATTTCCTTCACGTTATTCACCGAAAACCGGTTGCGCTAGAAACGCCTCCAGTGCGGACGGTGAAGAGTGTAAGAATATTTCTTCTCTCGCCAGGGTCTTATATCGTCGACCTCCTTCTTCTTCACCGCCACACCGAGATTTTCAGGGTCGAAAACATCGTCGGTTTGACAGGGTCATAATACAGTCTGCTAGCGGCCATCAATACTCTACCCACCGGCGATGTAACGCGGTTTCGATACCTCGTCGCCTGATATGTGGAAAGAGGGGAGCAATGACGTCGCGATATTTCGATCCTCACGTTATCTGAACGTCGGCGCCGGGGTGGTAGTCGGTCAAATAAGCGTTATTAACATCCAAAATGTTTTTATATTTTTTAGGTCGTCTGTCGTGATTTTCTTTCTATCAATTATTTGCGCGTCAATAGCTCCCACAAACCGGTCGTCCCATCAAATTATTTCCCTTAATTGTGATATCGCTATCGGTACCTACTAGCACTGTGGAATCGCCTATCTTAAACGAATCACCGTCTTTTCTAGTTCCATATTGCGTGACGGGATAGAGTCGGTTGTAGAGATATGGCCAACATTCTCCCTACAGAACGCCTGGGCATCTTCCTGGACAAAAAGAGCATCGTCATCGTAGTCGTCGTCGTCGTCGTCGTCCTTGATTTCTCCGAAACTCACCTTAGGTGTCTCGCATACCTTCTAAGTCGAGTCGAAACTTTCCGCCGCTTCCGTCAGCGTTCCAAAATCGAAACGTCGCGGCGGCGGCTGTTTATTCAAGCCAGTTTCATTGCTAGAGAAGCGGGTTCAGGTAAGACTTTCTGTAGAAAATCCGAGGTTGCCTTCATTCGCGTTTTTCGTGTTATATCAATCTCACTCATCTTTTTACGAAATTTAACCCATTTCTCGTAGGGGTGTTCTATTCGACCTTTTCGTTCCTTGTTATTCTTTTTTTATGCTTGTTCGTAGGAGGAGGTGGAGTAGGGTGTTTTGTGGCCGTTGGTGTATGCTCGTTCGTAGGACGAGGTGGAGAAGCGTATTTTGGGGCGGGTGGAAACATTTCGGCCGAAACGAGGTACATTTTACGCAACATTATCTCGGCGAAAGTATTAGGCTTGAGATCGCATGCAGAACTACGCTCAGCAGAAGGAGCAGAAATCCGGCCTGGTGAACTATGAGTTTCTTGTTGCTAGAGAAAGGCATTCGCTTGTCGGCCACCGTGCGGAGTGTGGCTTTGTGCTTAGGCAATTTACGTGTGTTACAACCTGAGAATTTGACGTTTCCTTTCAAGGCATTAAGGATGCACTCGCTTATGCTATTCACAATTTCCTTGTTACAGTTCGAGATTATCGCCCTACGCAGTTTTGGTTCGGCCGTTTTGAGTACATGAAGAGCGTGATAAATCGATTTCACTCGCTTCATCATCTATCGGCGGCGAGTAGACAATATTCTGTTCTGTCGGGAATATATTCCTTCGAAATCGCAGGCGGTCACCATTATCCTTTGACAAGTCTAATAATAGATACTCGTCGGGTTGTTTAGTTGCGTCGAAGTAAGCTTTGTGCAGACTACTACTGTGTTCGGGGTAATCTTGATTAGCCAAAAGCATGAACTGATTCTTATCTCTGACGTTTTTCAATGTGACCAGATATTTGGCGTTTAGGGAAATGTTTCCACAATATCGACCCTGGTGAAAGAGGTTTTGGGTTATCAGAATTACGCTCATGTTTCTGTGATGCCTGTCTTTCGTAAAAAAAGTCACACACTTGTTTGGATAATACGTCGTTTAACAGATCGTCGAGAATCACGAGGCACGATCTGCCGCGCGCGTTTTCAAAATCTGTCGGGACCCCCTCGTTATAATGTACGTTCCTCTTCGGCAGTAATGTCGTCGAAGGAACGGCGGTTTTCTCGCTACAGCACCAGATCACCTCGCCATCATAATCGTGTTCCGTACACAGAGCGTCGAACTTCTGCACGTACCGTATACAGAACGACGAATTGCCGGAACTCTGTCCACATAATATGCACGTGAAAGGATGCTTAAATTTAAGGTCATCCCTCATGGATAGTCAGGCTATAATAAGAACACATCTACCCAAGTAACCGATCCAGTTTATACCCAAACGGGACTGACGTTTTTTCATCTATACGCCGTCTTTTTAAAATGAAATCCTGTAGATTTTATCTTCTTGTTCGGTGACTATTGATACATGTCCACCCCCTCCTTTCCTCTTACGTTTATTCTTCTTCTCGGTATAAACATTCACGGTGTTAGTGGTACCCGTTGCAGGAATAATGGCACTAATTACTTCAAAATTGACTAATTTCGACGCATTATATTTGAGTGTTATTCCCCGCACTTTAAATATTGTTTTTTCGACAGTCCCGGTCACAACCATGTACGCGTAATTCTTTGGCCAACCACTCGCAAATTCTGGAAGAATTTGTGGTGGGTCCCAATTCTGAATTCATGCCGCCCAATTTGTCCCCCGTTTCAATCACATCAGGTTCATCATTCGGCTGAATGTATATAACCGAGTCTCTGTCGCAATACATGTCATTCTCTCGCAGTCTGTCCAGATAGCGGTGACGGAAGCGCCTATTACCTCATTAGTATGACGTAAGTTCGGCACGTCTTCCTATGCCCCGTGCTTCCACGACAGCCACACTACGTCATCGCTCGCAAAGACGAGTTTCGTACCCTCGATACCGGGCGTGGTCATAAAACCATACATTTCTTTGAGTTCAGTGATTATTTTAGTCATTGTATGGTCAATCCTCTACGTCAATTTTCCCCACATTGAGTTGAGGCAGAGTTTGGCCAGACCTGGTTTCGCGGCGTTAAACCTGATACACTCCCTATCCAATTTTACGCCTTCACTCTGCTTAAACGATTCTACATATCCTTCCTCGTCCTCGGGGCTTTTTACCCAGCCTGGATAACCGCTAGCTTCGGCTTTCAATTTCTGGAATGCATTTATATAGTTCACGGAAAGTCCCTCCTCGCTTGTTTTGGGGTTGTATTGGGTCACCTGATACTCGTAGAAATCATAGATCTCGATTATACTGTATCTCTTCTGCACAGCCTGACCTCATGCATTACCCAGGTACCTGTGAAAGCTCGATCCTCATACTCGGTATGCGTACATTCTGCGCTGGGGGGTGTGAACGCATGTTCTACAAAGTCAGAACATGAGTTTAATATTAGACCTGTAGGGGAGGACGGGATGGTACAACTTGTCCTGGCGAATGTTTCGAACATTTTATTCGGCCCTCCATACGTAGGCATGCTTCTATTACCCTACATGCATCGCCCACGTGAATGACTGAATGACCTAAGGGGAACTTAAAGTACTTGCACATATACGGATAGATACTCATGACGTCGACATAATAAATAGTTTCATTTTCCATTGCTTTATAGTAGAGACACATGGCTTCGGTTCGAACAACTTACAGGGAATCACAGGTATGCAGCGGAATCTGTTGTACAATGGGATGCGTAAAGATTTCGGGTTCCTAATTCACAATACCCGACTCGTCAAATTCGCATTTCTATTGAACCTTGACCAGATAAACCGATCGCGTTATCTGCTCTAGGCGTGATATCGTCCACTCATACCGTTCCCTCTAGTGTATCGCCATTCATGGTGATGACGTCACGGAGCGGCTAACACGTATTGCCGTGGTAAAGAAAACCGAAATATTCATATACTCTATGGGTCTAGGGGTTATAGCCGTCTAAGCTGGGGTACATCGGGCAAGCTGAAATCGCTCCCGTTGCGAGCGTGCATTATCTTCACCCTTGAGTCTGCTCCATATGCAAGAGGCATATCAAGGCCTTCTTACTCTACTTGTTGTTACATGTATATCCTCCGGTCGGTATAAATTCAATAGTGTCGGGCTGCAGAAATCGTTTCCGTACGACTTTAATACATGCCGACGCGATCGCTATAGATTCGAGGAATACGACTAGAATCCCTACGTGCAAGAAATCTCGCCTGAACACTCGACACGCCTGTTTTAGGACTGTTACGTCTTCCTGACAGTACGATTCGAGCATGCGCCTGTTGTTATACTACGGCTCCTGAGTCTCGTACAACGCGAGAAACTCGATCCTCTCCTCCTCACCCATCTCATTCACGCCATAAAAGAACGTCGGGAATGGAACCTATGTTGTTCAGGTTTTCCTCCGTATTAAAATAGTGAAAGTACCATGATTTGGATGCCATCACACTGAACGCCTCGGGCAGCTTACACACAGGGAACAGAAGGTAAGACACGCCATTCAAAAACACCATGTGTTCCATTCTCATATACATAATTTTTAGAACATTCATAATCTGTTCCGGTGTCCATTTTAACAAAATCGCCCTATTTAGGACGAAGTGAATGTCGAATGCCTTAGCGTTATGTGGTATTGCGATTATCTTATTGCTCCAAGGGTGTGGTTCCATTAACTATAAAAGAAGTACCGGAAGGGATCTTGCCAGAACGAGTGCTTCGTCGTACCGCATCGCACGCAGTCTCCGTCTTCCACCTCCTCGCATCGAGAAGAAAACTGCTGCACGTATACGAGATTAGGCACGTGTAACTTAGCCTCGTCTGCCTACTTGGTATTTCGACTAGTCTTGAAATCGCAGAAGTCGTATAGTACTTTATCACTTGCGGGGAGTAAGGCGTCCTTCAGGGGTAGCATGTAACACAGGTGCCCTATTACTTTGTTCTCCTTACTGTTATCACAGATTCTTTTGTTACACTCGTGATTTCCGTCCGTCACAAGCCATCCATAAGTCTCGCAACGCCACGTACATTCGTACACGGATTTCCTGTTCGATGTGCGCCGCTTTTGTTTCGCGAAACATGTGGGGTTTCTAAAGTGTCCGTGGCAGTATTCGCAGGGGATTCGGAACTCTGTGAATCCATACGGCAGAATGAACATGCAATCACTACACGTCTGGTCGCAGACGTGCGTGTTGTCGCGTGTATACGCCTTGTTGCAACCTTTGCACACGTACCTTGTGACCATGGCATTGGTAAGGTTAGCGATCACGTGATAATGTAGTTCGACATCATCGTAATGTATATTAAGTCCTTTAGGTGAGTCTACCTGTCCTTCGAACATTATGTCTTCACAGCTCAGACCGCGGTAAACGACTATTTTATACTGCCCGAATTGTTTCTGGAATCTGAATAATTCGGGAATCCCCGCCCCGTTGGTCAGATCGATACCGGTATTCTCGAATACGGTTAGGAATACTTGACGTATCTTCCTGCCTTGTCGATATGCCTCATAATTCGGATAATTATCCATCTTTGTAATATATATTACTAGACCATGTGCTAACAGTTCTCTTCTGCTTTCACCTCCACTATACTTCTCTTGAGATGCGCCATTACGGAGTGCGGCATGCCCCTACCCTTGATCGCATGTTTCCCGAAACCGAGGGCATCCTGACCGAATGAACCGTTACGAATAACGTGTACAGAGCATTAAATCTTGAATTTGACTGAGAGACTTTTTATAAATCTCTCGATAACACCCTCGCGGATAGTTGGTCTTTCCGTCTGAATCTTATTCCGATCGGCTTGTCATTTTAATTCACCTGATTTTGGATTGTCATCCCCACCATGTCGCAATCCTCAATATCACGTAACGCGTGCTCAAAATGTTCGTTCATGCTGGCTAGAAAATGTGTTACAGGGTCACTATTCTCCGTAGGGGTTATTAAACGCCCTGTAATCTGCGTTCCTACAGCATTCTACTGCATCTTATTCGTGTCCATTATCTGAAATCTACGATCCATTTTCTTTTTCCTCTCTACAAATTATACACACCTAGGTAGGATCGACACCACTAAGAAAAAATTCAATTACCTCATTTGAAATCAGGCTACTCACAGTTCCACCTATGGAATCAGTCACACTGTTCTTACCATTTACAGGCGACCCTTAATCATTGCTGGCGAATGCTGACGTCATTCTCTTGTACTTTTGCCCCAGACACATTACGTAGATAATTTAGCTAGTAATTATTTTTCGATATTTACGTCATGCACTTAATTCTGCTTCATGAGCATACACTACATGTTACTTTGTTTTTTCCCTTATCGACAGAGAATGGATATAGCAAAACGCTTCTAAGTGGCCACTGCCATTGCCAGCGCTTTGGACAATTTCAGATTATTAACACTAAATAGACCGAATCCCATTGTCCAGTCTAAGCGCATTAGTACTAAATATGGATCTATAGTCCTGCTGTCCATATGGGACGTCAATGAGAAACTTGTTGATATATTTCTTCCGCAACGATACGCTAATGTCGTGTCGGATGAGGACCTGGGGAAAATAAATTCAAGATCGGTCTACCTAAATCTTGTGTATAAAAGCCTTTGCGAATCCTCCATATCGTAATTGCTTGCGATAGATTCGTAACACTTTTTACAGCAACAATGTATATTCTTTGTTTTTCTTTTCCAGAAACACACACACACATATGAGACTTCTTGGTATACCACTTCACGGGTTCGACAGTCTGTTTCGGACTCAGAAATCCTTGGTGTATGGTTACCCATTTCACTCCCACGAGACTTGATCATTTATACTTCGTGCATTACTTATTAAAAACATTATGTGAATTAAATATCGGCTCTGCGATTACGGGAACATACCCTGCTTAAATAGACTGTATACTCACGTCCTATTACCGTACTAAACCTGTCCTAAGGAGACTTCACATTGCTAGAACAACCTCTACTATCCTACATAATATCAACAGAAAAGCTGACACATATGTAATCGGGCCTTCTCAGTTCCAACTGAACGAACGGAAGTAGTATGAAGCTTTCACTGATGTTTCCAACTACGACGTTACTTTTGAGAACGTGATGGTTTGCTTTTCAATTGCCATTGTCGATGTCTCTACATATTGCGGAATCTCTATACTTGCAGGTCTAAATATAGCGTAAATCTGGCTAGATTTATTGGGAATAATTGTGAGGATTTGTCGTCAGAATGTACGCAAGAGTTTGCGTTCCTCTGAACACGCCTACAGTTCTACACCTAAATCATCATAGGGCTGCTAGCGATGGTTAGAATTCAGATAGACTTTGCGATGGGTGTTCGGAAGAATATCGGCTTACGATACAGCCTTTCGGGGCAACTGTACCTACGACCGATCCTGTGGCTGTAATGTGTGCCTATGGCAGCTGCAGTCACTAAGAAATTTTATCCTCCCACACAGTTTTAATCTCACTTTCAATTTATCGCAGTTCACACTGACTTTCAGAACATTAAATCCCTAATAACTGTACGCTGTGGAATCAAATACAGTTTACGAGGAACAGCTGGTTCAACTTACAATTTTCTCACTGAAGTGAACATTTGTACGGGATAAACGTTGTGGATCAGTAATAGATTTCACCACGATTTTGTAATTCCTTTTGAAAGATACTGACGCAAAACGTACATTACGTTCTATGTGAGTTCAGAGGACGTTATTGCGACGTTGTGTGACGAAAAAGACAATTCGAAGTGCGAATTGTGTACTCGGCCATTGTTCAAATTTCGAATCTGTTTCTTCTTTGATCCTCCACATACTCACACACACACACACACACACACACACACACACACACAAGGTACACAAGAAATTATATAATGGGAACTTTACTTATTTCCCTTTAAAGTAATGTGTGTATGTAACCTATACAAACAAGAGATAATATGATGACATTTATGTAATCTACAGAGGGTGGCATTATGTGGTCATTACCAGATTATTTTAATATGATGTGAATAGACATATAGAGAGATAGACAGATGGATAGACAAATTGGTTGATAGATAGACAGGCAGATATATAGATAGAGAAATGCCTAGATAGATAGGTAGAAAGATAGTGAGAGAGATAGATACACAGATAGATGGATAGATGGTTAAAGAGAGATATAGAGATAGATAGAAAGATAGAGAGAGATAGATACATAGATAGATGGATAGATGGTTAGAGAGAGAGAGATATATAGATAGATACAAAGGTATATAGATATAAATATGGATAGATAGACAGACAGATAGATAGATAGATAGATAGATAGACAGATAGATAGATAGATAAGTAAGTAGATATTTAGATAGTTGCACTTTCCTAACTGCACGTTGTCACGCCCTTCACGGCTTCGGGATGCAGCTATGTCTTCACAGACGCACGATGCGACAAGCGCGTGCATCTATGCTACGAACAGAGCCGCACACCACCACAAATCTTGCTCTAAGACATGTCCTTACGAGCGTGTCCCCAGGTAGTCCTCTATTGCCTTCTGAGCACACAGTCATAAATATATCTAACTCAAATGTGTTAGTACTTTCATACCTGCAATAATCATCCTTCCGTACTTTGACACACAAGACTACCCACGTTCTGTACTTCCCCTGGACTGCTAGAGTAATATGGTGCGATTCCTTTTTTTAACAACACAATTCATGATCCTATACGCGTGATAGAATTTACAAGTATCAGGTCTCGGAATTCGATGCGTTTCAGTTCCCACGTTCGACTTCTTAGCGCGTGATAAAATTGAAATTTCCTAAGCGTATAATGTAATGCACTTTCTTCAGCTTCTTACATCATGCTAGGGACACAGGCGTAACTGGCGATTAGACACTACTCCTCCTCGACGACACGAGGGGTCAAATCTAACGGAGCATAAGTGAGTATGTGGGGAAGAGCGGTTCACCCATTCCCACGGAGGCATAAAACCGAATTTGCACCCAATACTTCGCCTCTCTCCAGGGGTGCGCCGAACGCCATACTCTAAAATGGCGGAGTTTAAAGTTAAGTTTAATTCAAACTTTGCGCGTTGGCGTACCAATTGTGTAAACTTTAATTTAAAGTTAGCGCTCCTGGGCCTACCAAATTTGCTGACATTAAAAAGTTAGCTCTGACCGCTATATTCACTTTTAATTTAAAGTTAGCGCCCTTGGACAGCCAACATGGCGGACTTTAAACTTAGAGCTACGCCTGCCATTTAGTTCAAGTGATCTTGGATGGGCGTGTGGGTGGCAACGGCGGTACCGCGATTGCAGTCTGGAGGGCCGCCCAATTATCACGGTGGCATGGGCTTAGGGAGAGCATGGTGGTTTCCTGATAAAATACGCAGGAAAAAATCGAAAGCCCGTGGCCGAAATTATGACCTAGTTGCACCCAACAACTATGGATGTTTTATGATTTTAGGCCCGATGCCAGAATTTCACCTACTTGCTCTCTTCACTTTTTGGGTTTTTTTTTATTTTAAGCCCGGATCTTTTGCCCACAAAGTGTTTTTCTTTTTAATTTTGGGTCTTACTATATGCTTTTTAATTTGCGGGGAATATGCACCCCCATTTTTCGGAATTTTGGGCCCAGGATCTTAGTACCTGGGCGGGCCAAATCGCCTTGGATACTACTAGCGCTAACCTAAATCTAAGTCCCCCCATTTTGGATGAGGGCCATTTTAAAACGTGTGCTAAATGACATTAACTATGAATTCCCGCTTCCCAATGTGGTTACCAGCGCGGTATATTTAAAAGTTTTTCTAAAAAAATTTAAGTTTGAATTGGCGCAAAACAACTCGGCTAACATTTAAAAATTGTTTAAACTAATATTTAGTTCGAATTGGCGCTTCTGCATATGTCTACCAGCGCGGTAATTTAAATTACAACTAACTTTAAATGTCACCATATTTCCATTATGGCTACCAGCGCGCTAAATTTCAATTAAATTTTATATGACTTTGCGTTTCTCAAACAGTTGGGTGAAGCGGTAAGATTACGGACTAATAATTGAAATGTTCTAGATCGAATGCTGCTACTTAAACCACCTGTTTTTTTTAAAAAAACCTATCCCATATACATGTGAAAAAAATACACAATTTTCAATTTACCAACATATAAATAATTCGGGATTTTATTATTGTTTGTACACTTACATTAAGTAATCAGCAGAGAGTGGTTCGTTAACCGACAAATATTTGCTTGCGGTGTGATTAAAAAAGCGTAAATTTTGAAACATCTAATTTGTTTTTAAACTCCCCGTTTGATTAGGTGGTGGGTATATAGGTAACTTATTAACACATAGTGATTTTAAACGTGCAGGTCCCTATTTCACACATAATTTACAATGGCACTGAGATTCTCGAAACAAACTACGATATATCTTTTTACAATAAAATATGTAGAAGGGACAGATTTTTAACAATACATAGAACAATACCCCGTATAAAATATGCAGCCATAAAGCTTCTTAGGTAATTCCAAATCACAAGTGTAACTTTTAAACACACAGTCACGCCTTGACGTAGGTATTTCATTAATGATATAGGTCACACGCTTGTTGATGCACACAATACCGAAACGTGGTGTCTATATGCATATTTTACTCAATAGACTTTCCGAAAATAATCATTCGGACGGTAGTTTTGGTTGCTTCAAACAACAATGCATTTGTCTTACTACTAGATGATAACCGGAAATCATCTCGTCTATGTGGATTATAAGTAACAATATATTATTTACCGGTAAAAATTCTTCAACATAATCTGCGTAATTTAAATTTTCACTGTTCAACACGTAGAAACGAATTTCATTCAAAGAGTTTAGGATACCGGCCGCATAACACGGGTACAGACCAAATGAACCACTTTACACTTTATCACTATTAATGGTTGGAACAATTTTATTCACGAGCCATAAAAACTCTTTGATCTTAGCTTGAAATGTATCGTACCAAGCAAACCGTCCGACAAATTATTCAAGTTTTCACACAATCGTCCGTTGCTAGAGTTCCGAAGGAACGAAACGTCGCGAAAATTTAGAAATTCAAATGTGTGTAGCTTTTAAGACTGACCACAGCGAGGCCTGCTTGTGAACTTTGAAAGCGGATTTGAATACCTATACTTAAACAGGGGGTTGGTGTTTGCCTCAGGGTAAGCAGGTTACAACATGCACACAGACACTCTCAACTGGTATAACTGTATATGAAATAGGAACGACAATAACAAAATACCCACGCTGTAAATTAACCTGTCCGAGGAAATTAATGTAACGCAAATACACGGACTTATATTTGTAGTGAGTGGACACATTTCGGATATATTCTTGCATTATGTTATCTAACCGAATCAGTAATTTTGCATTCGATACTGCAACACCGCAAAGGAAACGAGCGATGTTTTCTATTTCTCCTGTAAAAAAAAAACCACTTTATATTAGTAGGCTTCCCGAGAGATACATTTGTTTTGTAATAAACGTAATTTTTGTTTTTAAAGTACCTTACCAGTGTAAATGAATCCACCATCACATAGATTGTCTACGATTTGACTGGAAAAATTAGGCCAAGTTGAAAAGACTGCATTCAAGTAAAGCGTCTTCCGAATTCAGGGTACAGGGGGCCGTCACATTGCCTAAAATTGTTCTGTCTTATCACGTGTTTAGAAATTCTGGGAGTTGTAGCTGTAAAAATATTAAAAAATGGAGTGGAGTAATAAAAGACACAAAATAAGAAAACGAGAAATTCACATAAGAGTACTTATTGCGAATTGGGTCTTAACTCGAAAAAAGGGACGCACACGTCGCGGCTTCGCGTAGCATTTCGAGATGATTTCTGTGGCTAGCCGTTAGTAAGAATAGGAATGCTTCCAACACACAGCCCCTTGGCGAACCTGCAAGAAGGTCTTCATCGCAGATATTCCTTCAAAGTATCATCTTTTCCGTCCAGTACCATATTTACACTCCACAAAAAACGCAACGAACAATATCACTCAGGTTTGTGAAGGAAAATCCTGCAGCTGCCAGTTGTTTGTATCCATAAAGGGTACATACCAGTATTCATATGTTTTTCGACGATCAACCCCTCAATTCAAGTTAAATATTTTAGGTTTATACTAGGCGGTAGCGGTACAAATGCAAAGGTTCCAACCGGTTTACACTCCACGCACATGGTTCGAGAGCTAGTTAAAAAATGTTGCGGTCGTGGTCTTCATTTCCGTAGTCGAGTACTGACAAAACCTCTTCAAGTCGCAGGCTAAACCCACTAACATTTCTTTATACCTGTATAATCGCAAACACATTTACAAACCTCTACACGCCTCAGATTATCGTTAATGGCCCACTTACCTGACTTGAATTTTTACCCCTCATGTCAAATCAATTACGCCGATAATATCGCACCACACTAAGTACCAGGTTCCTCAGATTTCAAGTCAGTAGCACAGGATGGTGGTAAGGTTGTTAAACCTGCGCACAGGTCGCCTTTACCTTCTAGGAAATATTCCTGGGACTTATTTCTGACAGAAACTAGGGAACATACAGATATCAAAAGGATTTTATATAAATGAAAAATTCTAATTTCAAATCGGGAATTAAATTCTGACCTACTAATATTAACTAATAGCACTATCACATTTTCATTTACAGGCGTTCCGATATTTTAGCTATTAGGGTTTTCATGTAGCACGGAGCTAAGACTTGACAGTAAATGTAATGTAGAAAGTCCCTACAGTAAGGTAGTAATGAAAAGAGTAATGACGGAGTGTTGGTAGTGTATGTAGAATAGCGATTATGTGGAAAGTAGTCTGTGTATGGCAGTTAACTGATTCAACGCTGTTGAGCAATCAGAAGGAAGAGTAGGCTATACATAAGGAATGGTGTTAGGGCTAACGGTAAAAGTAATGTAGGCTGTCCGTCCAGTAGAGCTGTAAAACAAAGGATAACGAGTTATTGATTACTCATGTGGTATAGAAATTATGTGGAATTAGGCTGTGTATGGTAATTAATAGACTCAACGCGGTCGTGTATGCAGAACGAAGAATAGGCTAACAGTGTAGAACGGTGTCAAGGCGTTGGTAAATATGGTGTAGACCGTCCATTCAGTAAGACTTTAATGCAGAGAGTAATGACGGAATATGGGCTATGCATGTACAATATATATTATGCGGAAAATAAGCCGTCCATACAGAACGAATGAAATATTGAGGTTAAATGTAACGTAGGATATCATCTACCAAGGTTGTAAGGAACGTTAGGTAGCGAGATGCCTTGTCATACACACTGAGGTTAATCCGACAGACTACAAACGACAACAAGACGAGATATTTTGTATTTAAATAAGTGGAATTCGTCACTATCACAACAGTAACATATTTAAGAACTTCATACATTAAGTGAAAGAGCTCTACATTATTGCTGAGGTATCAATAATGTAGAACTTCAAAGCTTAAGTGAAACAGCTCTACATTATTAATAAGGTATCAATATATACCATCTTACAAATAACCAGCGATAAACTGTTTCGTTTTAGCGGAGAATTCGCAAAGATTCTCGAGGCTTGAAAGAAGCTACAACACATGAAGGTTTTATAACATTTCTCAAATAACTTAACGCGGTCGTTTATGCAGAACGAACAGTAGGCTAACCGTGTAAAATGGTGTTAAGGCGAGGTAAATATAATGTAGTTTGTCCACTCAGTAAGTTTGTAATACAGAGAGTAATGATGGAATATGGACTGTGCATGTAGATTAGGTATTATGTGGAAAGTAGGCCGTCCATAGAGAACGAAGTTAAAGTATAGCGTAGGATGTCACCTACCAAGGTTGCAAGAAGCCTTAGGTGCTGAGATGTCTAGTTATATACCCTGAGGTAAATCTGACAAACTACACACGAGAACAAGACGAGAAATTTTTATCTAAATAGGTAGGAGAATACGTGATTGACGCAGGTGAAATACATTTAAATACTTCATGGTTTAAATGAAGCAGCCCTTCATTCTTGATGAGGTATGAATACATATCATCTCACAAATAACCAGCGACCAACTGGTTCGTTTTAGCGGAGACTTCGCAATGATTCTCGATGTTTAAAAGAAGCTATCGTACTCGATTACTTTACAAGATTTCTCATTGAGAAGAATAATAAAGTGATGAGTGATATCTCTTTACTACAGTCTCGAAGGTTCAGGGATCGAATGTTTGTACTTATCTATACAGATCCTAGGGCCCCTACACAATAGGTAAAGTGTAAAGACCGACCGGAACTTCGTAGACCATTACATTTCTAATTGAGTGGTCAAGAAAAATATAGCTACACTTCTACTACATTGTGAAATTTCACAATATGTACAGAATTTCAGTACATGTATATTCATAGTATAACAAATAGCGTTCTTTTCTAATTGTTTGAAAAACAATTTAAACTTCTGTAGTGATAGTTTGAGACCCTATATTACAAATTTTAATCACTTCGATAAAGTACAGATTTAACATAGAGTATGGACATTAGGTTACGGACATTAGAGTAGTTTACGAACATTATGTTATGGAGATTAAGTTAGGTTAAGTTACTACGTTAGGTTATAGATATTGTTGGATCATAAACGGAAATTTCAGGGGCTTATGTTCGGTTAAGTTAGGTTACGGACATACGTTTAGGTTACTTTACGAACACAGGGTTAACTTAGGATAGGTTCGGTTAGGTTATAAATGATAGGTTAGATTAGGATAGGTTATAGAGATACGTTTAAACTAGGTTAGGTTATGAACGAAAGTTTCGAGGGCTGAGGATTCGGACTTAAGTTTGGCTTAATTTAGGCTTTGAACGATAGTCGAGGACTTAGGCTAGGTTACGTTATGGACGTAAGAATAGGTTAGATTAGAGACATAAGATTAGTTTAGGTTAGGGTACGTTAGGTTACTGTCACAAAATTAGGATAGCTTACGATAGGTTAGTGGTGAAAAGTGAGCAGTGTTATCAAATTACTACTGGTTCGAATGCTTACGGATCGAATCTTCTTACATATGAAGACAGATTCTAGGGCTCAACGTGCCCCCATGAAATAGGTAAAGGGTAAAGTGCGACCGACACATTGTAGACAACTGTCCTTCAAATTCAGTGGTCAAGAAAGTTATAGATATACCTCTACTAAATTCTAAACCTTCACAAATTCTACAGAATTTCAGTACATCTCTATTCATATTACAACAAATAGCGTTAATTTTAAATTGTTTAAAAAACTCAACTTAAACTTCTGTAGCGATAGTTGATAATCCATATTAGATTGTTCTGTTCCGAAATTTTGCAACTACGAAAACGCTAAACTAAGTTAAACTTATGTCCATAAACTAACCTGAACGTTTATCCATAACCTAAAGTAACCTAATGTCTATAACCTAACTTAATTCCCATAACCTAACCTAATGTCCTTAACCTAACCTAATGTTCATAACCTACCTTAATGTCCGTAACATAATGTGCATAACCTAACCTAACACGATGCTTTATTGTTGTGGTTAAAATTCGAAACTAAAATCTTTCTAATATAGAGTGTCAAACGATCGCTACAGGAATTTAAGCTCAATTACAAACAATTTAAAATTAACGCCAATTGTTATACTATCAATAGCTATGTACTGAAATTCTATACAGGTTGTGAAGGTTCAGAAGTTAGTAGAAGTATAGCTGTACATTTCTTGATCACTGAATTAGAAGGGTATTCGTCTACAAGGTTCCGCTCGCTCTTTACACTGTACCTATTGCATATGGGCTGGGTGAGCCCTAGGACATGTTCAGATATGTACAAAGAATCGTTCCCTAAACCGTCTAGCCTGTTGTAAGTTGATATCACTACTCAATTTATTATTCTGCTCAATGAGAAATGTTATAAAGTCTTCGTGTACGATAGCTTTTCGAACCTCGAGAATCGTTGCGAAGTCTGCGCTAAAACGAACCATTGCGTCGCTGGTTATTCGTGGGATGGTACGTAATAATACCTCATCAATAATTTAGGTCTCTTTCATTTAAACGATGAAGTTCTTAAATGTGTTTCTGCTGCGATAATCACGAATCCTCCTAGTTATAGAGATACAAAATTTATCGTCTTTTTCTCGTGTGTAGTCTATCAGATTAACCTAATGGTATATGACAAGACATCTCGCTACCTAACTTTTCTTACAACCTTGGTAGATGACATCCTATATTACATTTAAACTCTACATTACATTCGTTGTACATGGACGAACTATTTTCCGCATAATTTCTATGCAAAATGCACTGCCCATAATCCATCATTACTCTCTGCATTACAAGCCTACTGATTGGATTTTCTACATTACATTTACCGCCGTCTTAACTCCATTGTACACAGAGTACTCTTCGTTCTGCATGCACGACCACGTTAATTTAGTTGAGGAATGTTATAAAGTCTCCATGCGGAGTATTCGCAGAGATTCTCGAGGCTTAAAAGAAGCTGTCTGCATCATTACAATTTTCATTACAACCTTACTGAATGGACGGTCTATATTACGTTCACCTCCGCCTTAACACCATTCCACACTTTTACCAAATCTTTGTTCTCCGTGCTAGACCGCGTTAATTTATTTGATGAATGTTATAAAGACTTCATTTGTGGTAGCTTTTTACTAGCCTCGAGATACGTTGTGAAGTCCCCGTTAAACGAGCCAGTACGTCATTTATTACTAGTGAGATAGTGTGTATTGATACCTCATCAATAATGTAGAGCTGTTTCACTTAAATTATGAAGTTCTTAAATTATTTCTGTTGCCATAAATATGAATTATCCTACCAAATTAGATATAAATTATCTCGTCTTGTTCTGGTGTGTAGTCTGTCAGATTAAACTCAAGGTGTATGGCTTGTCATCTCGCTAAATAAATTTCCTTACAACCTTAGTAGGTGACATCCTACGTTACACTTACCTCAACATTAACTTCGTTCTCCATGGATGGCCTATTTTCCCCACAATATCTATTCCACATGTACGGCCCATACTCCATCATTACACTCTGCATTACAACCCTACTGAATGCACGGTCTACGCTAAATTTACCTACGCATTAACACCATTCTGCACTGTTAGCCCACTACTCGTTGTGGTTGCACGACAGCGTTGTGTCAGTTAAATAACATACACAGCCTTTTCTCCACATAATCTGCATTCTACATGCATAACCCATACTTCATTACATTTAGCATTACAACCCTACTGAACGTACTGCCTACATTATATTTTCCCGTATCCCGATCATCACTCTATGCGGCTAGCCTACTCTGTTCTGCAAGCACAACCGCGTTGAGTCATTTAATTAACATACAAGGCCTACATTCCACATATTGCCTATTCTACATGCACAAACCATATTCCATCATTACTCTTTGCATTACAACTTTACTGAAAATACTTCGAAAATTACATTTGACATACGGCATAGCTTCTTGCTACTTGACAACCTTAATAGCAACGTAATTTGAACGCCTCTAAAAGAAAATTTGACAGCGCTATTATTAGTACTAGTAGGTTATAATTCAATTCCCGATGTGCAATTATAATTTTTTATTTATATAAATTCCTTCCGGTCACGGTATATTCCCTACGGTCGTTCAGAAATGAATACCAGAAATATTTCGCAGCAGGTAAATTCGACCGGTGCGAACGGTTAACAAGCTTACCGCCAAATTGTGCTACTGTCTTGAATTAAAAGAGCCCTGCTATTTAGTGTGTTTGCTATAATTTCTCGGTGATTCATTTGGTCTGAGGGGTGAAAGTAACAAGTAAGGTAAGTAGACCATTAAAGCTAATGTTCTTGGCCTGAGGCGTGTACAGGTTTGTAAGTGGGTTTGCGATTTTATCGGCGTAAAGGAATTTTAGTGCCTTTAGCCTGGAGCTTGAACAGATTTAGGTAGTATTTGACTACGGAAATGAAGACGACGATGCCATCAGTTGGTAAATAGCTCTCGTACCATGTGCGTGGAGTGTAAATCGGGTGGAAACATTTTATTTGTAACGCTACTGCCTAGTATAAGACCAAAAGTTTTAAACTTGGAAAGTGAGGTTGATCGTCGAAAAATACATGTAACCTGGTGTGTTCCTTTCATGGATGCAAATCAAGTGGCAGCTGCACGATTTTACTTCACAAACCTGAGTGATATTATTCATTGCGTTTCTTGTGGAGTGTAAATGAGCTACTGGACGGAAGGAGATTATGTTTGAAGGAACCGCAGCGCTGAAGTCCGTCAATGCGGGTTCGCTAAGTAGCTGAGTGTTGGAAACTTTCCTATTCTTTCTAACGGTCAGCCACAGAAATCATCTCAAAATCCTACGCGAAGCCACGACGTGTGCGGGCCTTTTTTCAAGTTAAGAACCAATTCCCTGCCAGAACGCAGTAAGAACTGTTATTTGTATTTATTGTTTTCTTATGTGTGTGTCTTTTATTACGCCGCACTAATTCTCATTGTCCTTTTACAGCTACAAGTCCCAGAACTTTTAAACACGTCAAAAGACAGAACAATTTTAGACAATGAGACAGCTCCCTCTACTCTGAATTGGGAAGACTCAATGCTCGGATGCAATCTTTTTCCACCTGGCGTGTTTTGTCCAATCAAAACCCTGACGATCTAAGTGAAGTTGGAATGTTTTATACAGGTACGGCTTTTTATAAACAAAAACCTGTTTATTAAAAAAACAAATATATTTCTCGAAGAGCCTACTAATATAAAATGGTTTCTTACAGGAGAAATAAGCAACACCGCTTGTTTCCTTTGCGGTGTTGCTCTAAGGAATGGAAAATTACTGATTCGGTTAGGTGGGAGCATGCAAGATGGTGTCCGAAATGTGTTCGCACACTACATATAAAGGTCCCTGTATTCGCGTTACATTATTTTCCTTCGACAGAGTAATGTATAAAGAGTGTGGTTTGGTACAGCCGCTCCTATTTTATATACAATTATACCAGGTAAGAATGTCGGTGTGCATGTTCCAACCCGCTTACCTTGAGGCAAACAAGAACCCCCCAGTTTCCGTAGTGATCGTCCGGTTCGCTTTCACAGTTCACCAGTAGGCCTCGTTGTGGCCAGTCGTAAATGTTACACACAACGGATTTTCTAAAGTTTCGCGACGTTTCTTTCCTTCGTACATCTAGCGTCGGGTGCTAGTGTGAAGACTTGAATAATATTGTAGGACAATGTGTTCGGTACGATAAATTTCAAGTTAAGAACGCAAAGTGTTCATGGTTCGTGAATGATACTGTTACGTCCATGAATATTGATGAAATATTGTGTGGTTCATGTGGTCCGTACCCTAGATATAGGGCCGGTATATACTAACGCGTTACGTATGTCCCTTCTGACATATATCTATAAGTGACCAAACAATTAGAATTCGAAACAGTTCAAGTCTCCGGCACACGTTATTCGCCACCGACTTCACTGCCACTTATCTGTTGTAGCCGTAACAGGATGTAGTGAAATTAATCTAACTTCAGTGCACACATCTCATTGTGGCACTCATGTTTTGAAATAACGCAAAGACCGTCTACAATTCAGTTAATCTTATGGTTCTAAGTATGGAATTATTGAAATACTGGGTTGTGATTGGCGAAATTTGTATTGTTTTAAAATAATCGAACTTCGGTACAGGCAACTTAAAGCTATATGTCACTGTGCGTGTGTTGGAACAACCGTCTCTGAAGCTAAACCTTTTTCTTCTGGACATTTCGTCGTGTTTTAGAATAATTAAAAAGTGAAATCCATTAACACGTCCTTAATTTTACTCTTTATTTCGAAAAGTTAAGAGCCATAATTAGGCCTTAAAATGATATAATCACGTCGTGAGTTACACAGAATTGATTTTACCAAAGTTTGATTAAAGCAATTCTATTGAGTAATGAAAATCTATGTAGGCCTCTAAGCAATAAACAAAGACAAAGTAGCTTATCCAATCCTTTTAACGACGAAAATGACGTCTCTTTTACAACAACAGCGAATACATATTCGACATGTCGAAACTGAAGAATGAATTTAAATTTACAATAATACATTCCTGTTGTTTTTACGCCAAAAGTCAATGTACAGTGATGCAAATTTTGGTCGCTGTAGCTTGTTTCCTTCTAGGGTCGGGCTAAGGACTTATCAGCACCACTGTAAAATACGACGCAATCAAATGCATTAATTTCATAACATATGTTCCTTGCCCCAAAACCAAACCTAACCTAATCGATCTACAATTTAACTTTGTTAAATTTTTGTCCGTCCTTCAAATTCCCAATGTAGTCTGATGGCCAGAGTTGTATTCCCTTTAAGCGCCCATTCCGGGACAGCACAGTCCAATTTGACCATGAGTGGGTACACTTAATTTGACACGGCAACCCGTTTGGTCTATGTCAACTAAGCAATGATGTAAATCATCGCAATCCATCGGCCAGTAACATAACACTGCCAACAGATACAACCACACTGACACGAGGAATCAAATAATGACCACATCAGGACATCGACGCGTCTATTGAAAACAACCCCTCGAAACCATATACTCTTTGGCTGAAAAAGTTTTGGAATAAAATGAGAAGTGCTACATATAGATATGCATTACGTCAACCCCTAAACTGATGACACCAGATGTGTTGCCTATGACCGGTTTTACGTTAGCTATACAACGGTGTTTTTTATATCTTGTGTAAAATCTTCTCTTGTTTAACGAATTGAATTTCGGCTGCTGATTAAATGAAGCAAATTGCTTCAGTAATAGCGCAGCCTTCTGGATTTACTTTGTTCTTAGTATTACCCATTTAATTTGAGGTTATTTCTTCTCGAACGAATATTTTCTTGTCAAAACTCCCCATTCAATTTCATGAACGAACCCCCAGGACCTCGCTGCACTTCAACAAGGCCATTCCCTTTTATCTTTATGGCTTGAGTTTCTTTTGTTCTTTCTTTCCATGATCTTTATTTTAAAAATCAGAAGTAGGAACTCCAGTCTTACACATAATGTAGCTTGCTTTCTGAAACGGGGGCTCACAAACCTAATTTACCCATCTAGTTGCGACTGTATTGGTGAGTGTTAAATAATCAGAAGGCATCGGGTTTGACTGAACGCAACTTGGTCGTCCGTTGAGGATTTCATATATATTTCATTCTTTTCGCACAAATGTTACACCACTTTTGTAAGGATGGTGGACGTTGCATTTCACACAAACTTTGTTTATTTCTTGCCAACAGCGCCATCAATGAATAATCAGCGGTACATACATATCTACAAGTACACCATTCACTATACAGACCTCGACAGACCCTAAAGGTTCCTGAAGGTTGTGGCTCTCAGATTTCAAGTAAATCGGCACAAGAAATTGGTAATGTTGTTAGCCCTATGTACCTGCCGCATTTACTCCTAGGAAATACTTCTGATTCTTATTTCTGTTAGCAACGAAGTCGACCCCAGGGTCATATTGCGGCCGAAAGTATTATGTTGATAAAAAATTCCAATGACACTTTCGGGAATCGAACCCGAGACCTTTCTGATTGTATCACAACGTCATTGTGCCCCAGGTATATCTTCACGCATTGTTAAGTTCATACTGAGCGGTCAACCTGACGCCCGGCCACTTCATCCATGGGTAAAGTCTCTCGATACTAATTGTGTTGGAGACTGAGTGGGCGGCAAATTCAGTCTAGGCGTCTATTAAAAAGAAACAAATGTCTGGCCCATGTCGGGAACGCACCATGTTTGTCCAAACTCTGATGTGTTCACCTAAACGACTGAAATGAGAGTAGGGATACTGCTATAGCGCCACATACTTTAACCCCATTATATTAGTTTTTTATTGCTGTTATTCTTCCTCTGGCATTACAATATCATGTTGCAGGCCACAACTGTAGAACTCTCCCTTCGTTCCCATTATCCAATAACAATTTGATGAAGAATTACATAATAAGATTTTACCTGAGCAAGATGTCTCAATCTATAGCACTTCTACCTTGTCATCGGGAACGCGGTAGCACAGTGGTTATAGTGCTGTGCTATAACTCGAAAGGTCGCTGGATCGATTACAGCTGGTTTCACTAGAATTTTTCATTCATATAAGATCCTTCCGAACGCACTGTGGCTCTGGGGTCAACTCAGCCACTAACAGAAATGAGTACCAGGTGTATTTCCTGGGGGTAAATGCGGCCGGTGCGTAAGGCTGAGAAACCTACCACCATCCTGTGCCGTTGTCAAGAAATCTGGGAACCTTAACTTCCTGAAACCATCTGGTCCCTTCCAGGCCTGTAATGGGACTGCTTTACATTTACCTTGTCATCGGACGGAGTCCGGTTCGATCCCTGGCTGAAACACCGAAAACTTTCATTGCAGATTTACCTAGATTTTCTAGAAAATTTTGGGAAAAAACTAGTGTCCTATATTTTTAAATAAAAAAATTTGACAATAACGTATACCCATGTTTACTTACGTCTCTTGAGCTTTGCTTGATTACACGTGAAGATGGCTTATTTAAGCCGAAACATGTAGCAGAGTGTATACCGTGTAAAATGCAAGACAGAAAATACACGAATAAAATAAAACAGAGGCGCGTTCATGCAAACGCTCTTGCAGTGGAACAGCAAGAATTATTTTATATACTAATTGTGTGTCTATAATTTCGTTTATCCAGTTACAAAGCGCGTCCGCCGTATTATGTTGTCAAGTGTTGTTTGTCTGGCTGACTGTACAGTATTTTTCACGCTTAATTGCTAACGGCACGATTTTCGAAAAAAAAAGTTATCAGACAAAAAGTTTTGTTGATTTTTACCACAATTTTCGTCTGAAACATTTCTGAACCTATGAAGAACTGAGCGAGATATTACCATAAATTTATATTGGGCTTCGTGCAGAGTACCCGTTTTTCTTGTGAGATTGTAACGAAACTTGAATTTCACCGACATATTTTCGAAAAATACTAAAATATCGATTATCTTGAAAATCCGTCGGTTGGTAGCCGAGTTGTTCCTTGCGGACAGATAGACAGACGGCTAGTAGTCGCTTTTAACAATTTTTCAAAAGCGCCTGATATTTATTTGTTAACTGTGCGTTCATTTCTTTGGCATAATTTTTCTTTCTCTCTTTCTTTCTTTCTTTCTTCCCAATGCCACCACATGCCCTTGTGGATTTCGTGGTCCTCCCTCCTGGGCATGGCAGGAGTGTAACCGACTTCTGAGTTTGGGACGCCCATGAGGCGCAGTTACGTTGTCGCGATGATGTGAGTGGTGATATAGGAGGATGTAGTGCCAGGGGGGCCCTTAAACCTAATTTCCACTAACCTACCCAGACCATGGTCACCGCGGAAATCCTCCCCTTCAGGGAAAATTCCCATGGTAGAGTCGCGAATCGAACCCGGGACGTCATGATTAGTAGCCAGAGACTCTGACCACTAGCCTACGAGTCTAGTCTCATTTGCCATTATACTAGACTAATTTGTGACACGCTGTTAAGTTGACAGTTGGCGATAGAAGGGCATTCTTGTGCTTGTGATGCTTCACTAATAGAGCGTAGAGTATTTGCTACTTCGAAACGAACTTTTGGGTCGATTTGCAATACTCGCACAAGAAGTTTGTCTTCTTCAAAGCATTTATAAGAAGTATGGGGCTCACCCAGCTTCCTGTTCGTTGGGTTATTCCCTTCGTGCCTATGGTAAAGGGTTCGGAGCCTGAAGCTAGCCACTGACATTCATCCAGTTAAGAATGACAGCAGACACACGCCCAATCCTTCTTAGGTTTTCGTGGCGTTCACGGAAATTACTATCTTTGTTATCACGATATTTACCTTGTCTTTTTTCAAACTACATGAGTTGCGATGTTTGTAGGTTACAGCAGTGGCTTGGTTGCTACGTGCTCGTTTGTGGTAATTGCTTCTAGGTTATGCATGTACGATTGATGGAGTGTTAAAGTGGAGAGACTTCGGAAAGTAGAACATAAATACCTAGAATGTTCCGAAATGTGTTGGAGAAGAATGGAGAAGATCAGTTGGACCGATCGTGTGAGAAATGGAGAAGTATTACAAGGATCAAAGAGTGGAGAAATATCCTGCATACAGTAAAAGAAGGACAGCTAACTGGATTGGTCACATTTCGGGTAGGAAATGCCTTCTAAAAATGTTATTGAAGGAAAAATAGAGAGAAGGATAAGTGTGACGCGTAGACAAGAAATGAGACGTAAGCAGCCACCGTAATATTTTAAGGAAACGAGAAGTGCAGACTATAGACTATAGACCTCTTGTAAGACAGACGGCGGAAAGACTGAATTCTGAAGAGAAGAATTGGCACCGTGTATACCAACAACTGAAAAATAATTAAGTGGAATTGTAACATTATTGCACATCTATGTTAAAACTAGCTTTAAATGTATTTTTATTTGTTGAATGCCTCCCTGAATATGGTCAGGAATGGCCGAGATATGTAGGAGTGTTACCGCTGGTTGATTAGCGCTGAATCTCATGTCACTCACACACATACACACACACACCACATATAAAAACACACACACACATACAAACCACAGTAGTACCTAGAGCGGTTTGGTCCATCCGGGGGCAAGTCCCCCGGATGGACCAAAATTTAAAAAAGACGGTGCAGTATTCTCCTGAAATTTAAAAAAACAAGTGGGCACCAAAACTCAAAAAACACCTTGGGGGCAAAAGCCCCGGAATGAAACTCAAAAATTTTTTTTGAAACCGCTATATGGCGGGTGGCGCGCTAAGTTTAAACGAAGTTAAGATACGGCCAATTTGTAGAATGGTAGGGGTAGGGCGCTAAGTTTAAATTGCACTTAATTTCAAAGTCTGCAATTTTCCAAAGTGGTGGGTGGAGCGCGCTATTTTTACATTAGACAGAAATTTAAATTGGGCCGTTTTTGCAATATGGCGGTTACCGCGCGAACTTTAAATTAAAATTTATATGACTGTCATAACAAAAATATTAAATCCACCTATATTCAATATGGCTACCAGCGCGGTAACTTTAAATTAAACATAGCTTTAAAGTCTGCCAGCGTCCACCCTGTGGAGGCGAAGTATTGAGTGCAAGATGGTGTTGTGTCTCCATGAGGATGGGTGAATGAATGTAGTGAGAGTAAGAAGGGAATAAGGATGGAGAAGCTGAGTAATTTCGCCATGCCGCACCTACGCACAAGGCTTCGTTTTGAATGGCCCTCAAGAGGCGAAGTATTGAGTGCAAATCGGTGTTGTTTCTCCGTGAGAGAAGGATAAATGTTGCCGTGCCCAAGGCTCTAGCAGGATTGATCCTCGTGAGCCCCCCCCAGATGCGGGTCCCCTCTGGGCTGAAATCTGAAAATCGTCGAGGGAAAAGTAGTTATATGAGGAGGGAATTCCGCCGTGCCTCGTCTACGCCCGAGGCTCTGTTTGGATTGACCCCCTGGTGAGCGAGTGCAGTTACAAGCATTATTGACGTATTTAACATAGCGTAGATGGGTGGCAGTGTGCCCCCGTCAGTATGCGTGAACCGCTGAGCTCTACCTACGCCCATAGGCTCCGTTAGGATTGACCCCTCGTGTTGTCGAGACGTGCAGGTGAAGTGACCGAGCGTTGTTAACCCCTGTGTCCTCCGCCTATTGTAAGATGCATGCTCGTGCACTATTTCGCGCCTCGTTAACCGGGAGCTGATGAAAGTGCATTATATCACGCGCTTAAGAGGAGCACGTGAGAACCGAAAAGAATCGTTAACCGGGAGCTGAATCAAGTAAATTTCATCACGCGCTTATGAGCATGATTTTTTGACGCTGCAAGTTACTCGAGTAGCCATCATGATTTCGGGGGTAGGTACCGAACGTGGGGGGTCTTACGTGTCCCTGTACGGAAGGACGATTATTGCAGTTACGAAAGCGCTAACACATGGGAGTTAGAAATCTCTAAACAAATATCATGAGAAGACGCTATAGAAATACATGGGCCCCGCTTGTATGAACATGTCATAAGGCAAGAAGTGTGGCGGGGTGAACATATTGGTTCTGTATAAAGGCTAAGTTATAGCACCCCCATAGCATTGATGACTGTGCTTATCGCATCGTGAATCTGTGAAGACGTAGCTGCATCTCGAAACAGTGAAAAAGGAAGGGCGTGATATCGTGCAATTGGGTAAATGCATTACGCTAACTGTTAATACTTAGCTATTGGCTTATGCTAAATAAATGCCTACAAGTGTAAGAAACCAGCGCGTAATTAATGTAGGGAAATGCACTTAGAGAAAACGACATAGCCGTTGTGTGAAGCTGTGTTGCAGCGCTGCGAAGAAGGGCTTGGCATCCGGAGATTGAAGTTCCGGTAATTACGTAGGCGGAGCGTTACACGAATTCTCTGGATACGTCGTATAAGATGCAATGAGTTAAAATAAATCCACGCCTTTATGTACATGTTGCGCCCGATCATCATAAATGCAATAATCCATAGTGTGATCAAAAGTGACATACACCCGTATCTTGCATTCATGATTATCGCGCGAAACAAGAGCATATCGGTGTCAAATTCATAAGACGTTATGTGACAGAGATGTAATGTACAGCTTCACCTAGTTTGACGCTTCCGTGTGGAAGTAACCTCGTTGCCGCTTTGGGAAGAGGCGTGCCTGCAAGACGGGGGTGCTGGGGGAAGAAGAAGAACATAGCGTGCTCTGCTCCTCTGAATATAAACGTAAGAGCCCTTTTCGAGTTAATTTCCAGCTATCACATAGCATCAGATCAATAGTCCCCCTAGCATATTTAGCCTGACCGGTTGAGGAATGTTAATAAACAAGTAGATGGTCTTACAGGCTGTGATTACCAGTGGAGGTGTCGGCAGCGTTCACGTACAAGACAGGCTGTTTTAACCCGTGGCAGAGACGTGGGTGTATCGGCAGTGCTCAGGTAAGAGAAGAAGAAGAAGAAAACACAGGTTAGTGCAGTGGTCTTTACCTTTCCTGAAGAAAACCGATAGGGCGTTTCCGCAAGCGGTTCAGCACAAAATGAACACACAACATTCCGTTAGATTACGCACAATCAAACCAGTATTTAGACATAGAAACGCTATTTATTATGTGTTCACATATATGCTACTAGACCTTCTTCATACAGGAGAGGGTAGTCTATGTGATAAATGACGATAATATGTTTCACACAAACGTTACGAATTTCTCATAAAAGTGATGCTAATCTATGTGTTTACTGGCATTAGGCATCGGTTCCACACACACAACTGACGTTAAGGCCGTCGTCACATACGATAACAAGTCCGGCAAAGCAAGTATGTAATGGCGCAATTGTTGCTGGACGAAATGAAACATTCGCGCAAGATATTCCAAGTCCAGTGGCGTCAGGCATATGTATTCAGTACCGAGATATATTCTGGCTAAATCGCGGCGACTGTTCGACGTATTTTACCTAAAGCTACCACTTTCGCACTTGATGACTGGTTCCTCCTCCCCTTTGCACATAGACTCACGTATCTTGGTTACACATTCCTTCAGCGTCTAGACCTGCTCGTCTGTGAGAATGATGGACTTTGGCCAACCCCAGCATATGGCACTGAATTCCACCAGAAGATTATAGTCACGAGCGGTGTAGAATCCGACAGACATGTAATTGGTCTTGTCCCCATTGATGAAAAACAGGCGCGTGAGCACGCCCTTCTGTGGATCGAATGCGGGATTGACAGCCCAGTAGGTACAGATGTCATTGTAGGAAGATGAGACGTCAGGCAACTGTAGCTGCTGCTCCTGGACTGTGGGGGTTCAACATCCTCCTCCT
>Ga0131853_10002321_pt1 | contig 34088 bp, 34 predicted proteins | sample TergutLab28metaG_FD_92764 | JGI IMG/M metagenome (GOLD analysis project Ga0131853, IMG submission 92764) | Labiotermes labralis P1 segment gut microbial communities from Petit-Saut dam, French Guiana - Lab288 P1 (version 2) (version 2) | ecosystem: Host-associated > Arthropoda: Insects >... | reverse complement strand
GTCATGCCTGAACTAAAGTGCATTGCTTCAACTTGCTTAGATGTTCTAAGTCCAGACCATAAATCTGATTTCCATCCTGCAAACGTATGACCTGGATATACGGGCTCGGCAATCTTTGCAACGTTATATGTTGTGTCAATTGACTGTCCTCTTGAAATTGTTCTTGCTGAGGTTGGTGCTCCAAACCCGTCTTCAAACCTAATTGTTGTTGGGTTCAAAACTCCCCATGTTGCAATTATGGTTGTATCTGTGTTCCACACCCTATTATTTATTTCCCAGGTTGTCACTGGAAACGGTGCAATGCTTGGAACTCTCCAGCCATTGAAAAAGTGTCCTGCTTGCACTGCATCTATTACATTCAATTCTGCAGATTGGTTAATACTAGTTCCTGCGTCCAACACAATCTGTCTAATTGTTCCACCAATCCCGTTCTCAATCGTCAACGTCACTGTTGCTGCACTGGCTTGGGTAGACATGATGTTTTGGTGCGAGAGGTCGCTACGGAAGTTTGAAATCAAAAATCCTGCAAAAAGTAGAGGGATGGCTATAAGAAAAACACTGCTGATTATTATTCTTTTCGAAAACCGTTTCAGAATATTTCGCATATTTCAAAATCCCCCTTCATATTGACATTCCACTCTCCAACCGATACCAAAAAAGACTGCTCTTTGTCTATCTAAATTATAATATTTCAACCCCTCTTTTCTAAAATCAAAACCCCGCTTTTACGGCGGGGTTTTAAAATCTAACTTTCTACTGAAATGCTCTCGATTTCATTATCTTCGTTCACGCAAACATCGATATATGTCTCTTCTCCATAATATTCTGGAGGCAATGTGAAGCTTATGTCTAAATAATCTTCAAACCCTGCTTCAACAAAGGCACCCATAATCGACAAATCTTTTTTGAAATCGTCTCTTGTTTTTGTTTTGTCCACACGCTCTTCAAAAACTGCATCAAGCATTGCTTCAATCAGCATTCCCTTGTTGCCTTCAACAAATTCTAGACGTTCTTCAATCAACTCAAAATAGATGTCTTTTCCGCACCCATCTTCTTCATCTAGATATACAACAAAGTCTGTCTCTTGCCCCCAAAGTTTAATCTGGCAAGCCAATTCTTCAAATTCGTTTTTTACAACTTTTTTTCTTAAATCTTTCATTTCTATTTCTGTCCTTTTAAATGTGCTTCTCTGTGTCTTTCACTTGGCGTTCCGGTTATTTCTTTTCCAAACCAGCTTGGCGGAACGAAGGCGTCGCTTTCTTTTTGTGCTTTAAATTCAACGTCGATTTTAACAAAACCATTTCCACTTAGGTTATCTTCAAACACATCAACCTCAGCAACCAAACCTTTTCCTATTTTCACAAAATATCTCGCGTTATGAATATATGTTGCACCTTCCATAATCAGTTCATCAAACTCTTCTTGGCAAGATGCTCTTTCGTTTTCGTCTCTTGTTGTTGGGCTGTCTAAGTCATACACCTTTTCGCAATAAACATACACGCCGTTTTCAACTCTCACACGACGCATTTTTAGACCAGGTTCGTTTAAATATGCAGTGGTTTGCACTTGCTTTTCAGCACCCACAATAATACTTTTTATATCTACATTTTTAGCGAGCAAAAACACTCTTTCTATTTCTTTTGACATGATAGTATTTTACCATATCGGTTGACAAATTAATCAAATAAGCATATACTTAATAATCTGCAAAGAATACACATCGCGGGGTGGAGTAGCTCGGCAGCTCGCCAGGCTCATAATCTGGAGGTCGCAGGTTCAAATCCTGCCCCCGCAACCAAGTGTGTTGGCGTTTGAACACCGTTGGCTATTTCTTCTTCAAAGGAGTGCCAGTGCTGGTGGTCGAACGACAACAGAAACCATTCATAAACTATTCTCACATCGCACAGCGAGACGAAAGAGGGTGGTTCTTGAAAAAAGAAAGCAACAGTTAATCTGTTGCTTTTTTTCTATCTCAATACATCTTGCAGTTTAATTGTTTCGGCAAGTATTCCAACGACTTTTTGAATGTGGTTGAATTTACCGATGTCAAGTTCCTCGCCCTTATGAGATTTAAACCATTTATCTAAAACTTGATAACCGCCAATAAAGTAGTTCCAAACATTCTGTGGTATTCCCGCTATTGTTGTTTCTTTGTTTATATGCAGTTTCCCATTTGTGTATTTTACTAAATCAATTTTTAGATTTGTGCCAGTAATAACTAAATTAAACTTTGCTTCTGTTTGCATTAAGTGGAGTTCTCTTAGTAATTTTCCAATGTTTTTATATTTATCAAAAGTCTTTTCATTTTCTATAACTGGAACTCTTGGAAAGTCTCGCTTCAAAAACTCGTTATATTTTTCTCGATATGTAGGGTCATAAAGAACTCCATAGCAATAGTCAAAAATCTCTATTGGTGTCGGTTTGTTTTTTAAATTTTGTGTAAGTTTGTCTAATTGCTCTTTGTTAAAGTTTGGTGTCCATTCTTTTTCTAGTCCACTAGGTGCATTATATAACGGCGATATATAAGCTTGGTGTACAACATCTAATAAACCTTTATCAATTATTTTGTCGCTTACAAAAACCATAGCAAAGTCATTTGAGATATGTGCAGCTCTTCCATAAATAAAAGCAATATTCTTACCAATAGGACTTGTCGAAGAATGTACCAATTGTCCCATTGTTTTCTTTTCTCTCGCCCAAAGTAGCCAACCGCAAGATGTCCCAGAGTAATATGTCCATTTATCTTCAAATGGTCTAAAAGCGATAGGTGTTATTTTTCCTTCTTTATCTAATAAGTCTTTTTGTATTTTGTCTGCCGTTTGACCACGACTAAAGCTCCCCCAAAGTTTTTGAATAGGTTCTTCATTTAAAGCATTATTAACAATATCAATTCGTTTTCTTAATTCTTTTTCTGTTGAAGCAAGTGATATATCATTATTTCCAGACATAACTCCCGTTACATTTGTTAGAAACAATTCACTTATATTTACCCCGTCTTCATAAGTATCTTTACCCGTTTCGTTCTGCGGAATAAAATATGCCATTTTCGTATCTATATCAAGTTTCTTAAATACAATGTTTTTCTTATCTAGTGCAGAAAATTTATTTTCTCGTGTACCAAACAAGTCAGCATGATAAACTTTTGCCCAATCTTTGTTTCGAGTTGTTTTAATTCCAATGATTATTCCAACACCTTGTTGAATGTCAAATACATTCTCGTCTTTAGAGCCATCTGGTGCAGTTTCTTTTTTAACTGCGTTTCCGTGTAAATCTAAGATAAATATTTTGTCGAAAGTTCTTAAAAGACTTGCTCTCATACCTCTAAAGGTTTGATTGTCTAAATAGCCATTGTTTGAAATGAACGCAAGAATACCGCTTCCGTCTTTTTCAATGCGTTGCTCTGCAAAACGAATAAACTTAACATAGTCATCATTGAGCCAGTGTTTTCTTTCTTTAAAATCTGTTACACCATCTGTTTCTGTTTTATAAGCAGTAATATCAAAAGGGTTTTTGGAAGCAGCAAGATATGGTGGGTTTCCTATAATAACCTTAATAGGTCTTCTTGATTTCCACTTATCAGCATTTTCCGCTTCTTCAGTTATCGCACCAGAAAAATCAAAGAAACTCTGTTGTTGGTTTTTCTCTATTAGAGATTTCGGCTCTGCTAGTGTGTTTGTTAAGAATATATTGCTAGGCAAGATTTCGTCTGGTTGCTCGCCTAAAGTTTCTGCGATTGTTCTTCTTATCTTTAAGTGTGCAACAACATAACTTGTCATCATAATTTCAAAACCTATCAAACGAGAGAGTAAACCGTTTTTGTCTTGTATCCATTTTTTATAAAACGCAGAGTTGCCACCAGAAAAATATTTCTCTTTTATAAACTTAATAATTTCTGCACCGAATGTTCCCGTTCCACAAGCTGGGTCTAGTATTGCGACTTGAGGAACTGAAATTTCTTTTTCTTTTCGCCAGTCATTCTTTTTGAATTGGTACTCATCGCATTTCACTGTGATATTTGTTGTTTCATTATTTGAAAGTCCACCATTAACTTTAAACTCGTTGACAAGTATTTCATCAACCATAGAAACCATGTACCTAACAACTTGATATGGAGTGTAATATGCACCAAAAGCTTTTCGTTTTGCCATGTCATAATAACTCAAAAAATCTTCGTAGAAGTGAATGATTGTGTCCTTTTTTGAACACTCATCGAGAAGCTCTGGTAAGTTTGAAATAGAGAAAAGTTTACAAAGCTTTTCTACTACATTCTTTAAGGTTGGGTGTATATTTGACGATGTTGTTATGTGTTGAAAGAATTGTTTAAGTAAGTGGCTCTCTTGCGATAAGTTTGCAATCGCTTCGCCAAGAGTAAAAGTTTTTAAGTCTTTATCGTTATATCTTGCAATAAATAAGCCATACACAATAGTTTGAGCATACATATCAGCAAACTCTTCTATGTTCAGTTCTGGTAAAAGTTCTTGTTTTAGTCTTGAGTATAATGCAAACAATTCGTTAAACATTGGTTTACTACTATCAGTTTGTAAAATTCCATTTATTATCACACGAATATCTCTTGCGTAGGTTGCCATATATTCAGCAAGTTTTCCAGAGCTTCTTATGTTCACTGGATCGGCAAGAACAAAACTTTTAATAGATTGAATAAATAATTCTATTTTTTCTTCATCGAGTTTTAATTCTGTGCCGTCTTTTTTAATTAACTCAAAGCCATTGTACATTTTGCCGTCAGCACCATAAAATCTCCACTCTGTATTATCTGTTAAAATAACATTCCCATATCTGCTGGCTTCCGTTTTAATTTGGCTTCTTGCTCTCTCATCAATTCCACCAATCTTTTTAACTTCAATAGCAGCGAACGGCTCTGTCTTATTTAAGTCTTCGTCAGCTCGCCATATTTTTATATCAATATTTTCGCCAGCAATACCACTTCTCTCGCCAGAAAAATCAACGGGTTTACAACCAAAAAGTTCAACCAACTCAATTATCGGTCTATTGTAAGATGTTTCCGTATTTTTAGCAGACCTCTCTTTAACAGCATTAAAATATTTAATAACGGCTTTTCTTAACTGCTCATCACTCACTCTTTCAAGCATCGACTTCTCCTTAGTTAAAACTTATCATTTTTTCATTATAGCATTTTTTGGTTAAATTTGGCTCAGCTTTGGAAAAAGGTCTTTAGAAATATGTCGAAAAATGATATAATACCAATAATTATAATTTGTAAAGGAGCATGACCAACGAATGATTGTTCCGTGTAAAAAAGATTTCTTCAATTTCACCGATAAACAATTTGATATGGAAAAGATTAAAGAAAATATAAGACGAAGTCGTCGACGAGCAAAAGATAATTTCTATGGATATGGATTAGCTAACGATTGGGACTATTTCCTAACCTTAACTTTTTCAGACGAACTTATTGACAGATACGACGACGAAGCCGTCAAATATGTTTGGAAACTCTTCCGTCAAAAGCTCCAAAGAATAAACAAAGATGTGAAACTTTTAGCAATACCAGAACGGCACAAAAAGAAGAACGAAGAAGGAAAAAAGGCTCTACATTTACATATACTCGTCGGCAGCATTGATTTAACAGAATATATGGAAAGAGCAACAGACTATCACACAGGCGAAGAGATGAGCTCAAACGGTGCAGAAGTCTACAACCTTCCCCTATTCGATTTCGGCTTTTCAACTATCATCCATTTTCCAAAAACCGAAGCTCACAAGTTTATAAACTATTGTCTTAAATACCTAACTAAGCAGTTATATGAACCCTGCATACTAGATAACTACAATAAAAGATACTACTACCGTACTCTTAACCTAAACAAAAAAGAAAAGGTTATTCTCTACATGGAAGACGAAGACTTTGACGATATCATCTTTTCAAACATGAGACTCGACAGTGATACAAAAGTCAGCCTAGTCAAAGACAAAGAACACATCAAAGTTGTGAGAATTAAAAAAGACTGATTGCTCAGTCTTTTATTATTTTAAGAGTTTGACAAAATCTTTAAATGAAATACTTTTGTTCATCATGTAATTATACCTATACTCTACATCAATAACGTTATTTGGAATGTTTTGTATCGTAGGCATATCTTTAGTGAAGAAAATCTTAAAACCGAGCAAGGAGAATTTTTCCTTTTCAGCATCCTCTTTATAGACTTTTGTCATTTCTTTTTCTAACGCTAATAAAAATGGAACGTTTCTAATAAAAGTTTTGTTAGTTTTAATTTGTGATACCAAATCCATCAATGTCTCTCCCGCGTTGCTTATCTCTGCTTCGCAAACTACAAGATAAACATTGTCAGCATTAAATATCTGGCTATGTTTTATTTTTACAAAACCATCTTTTGTTATAGTGGTCTTTATATCAAATGGAAATTTCCTTACAACAAAGTCATACTTATCGTTTGTCAGTCTATGCCAATTTTGAGATAAATCCGCCCCCAATTTGTCTGCGAGTAATAAAAACTTTAACTCCCCCCAAAATCCTACTAAGTTCTTATACTTCTCTTCTTTCTTCTGAAATAGATTATATATAGAAAAAAAGAATTTTGAAAACCCAATAGTATTATCTTTCACATATAGAACGCAAAGGTTCACAAAACTTTCAAATTCTTCACTATCAACTTGATTTTTAAAAACAATAAAATTATATAAACCTTCCTTGAAAGAAGGTGCATTCTCAACAGCAGTGATTTCAACCGATGTTCTTAGGGTTAAGTGAGTTGTTTCTGTTAAATCTTTTTTTTCATTATTGAAGTTTTCTTCAACAAAAACAATTTGGTCGTTCAACAAGAAGAAACCAGCTTTGTTATTGATTTTTTCTACTAGGTAAAGAAAATCTTGTTTTGGTTTCAACTGCTTAATTTTATTTTTGATTTTTTCTACCATATTATAATTTCCCTCTAACATAATAACTTTGTTTTCCAGGAGTAAATATAGCAAACATATACTGACCAATTTCGGCTCTTACGGCTCCTTCTTTTTTTGGAACAATATAGTGTATCTGTATATTTATTTTATCTTTGTCTATTACAACTTCAGTATCACCCATATATTTTCTTGCAGAAATCTCAGATTTATCTGGACCTTGATGGATGTTGTTAATTCGGTTAGAACTATCAAATTTACGCTCACGATTACCTTTCATGAGTATAATTGGAATCTCTTTTTGACTGGCTAATAAGTGTTCGATAATATGAGCATTAAGACTAAATGGCTGCATTAAAAATATCGACTGTGCTAGAGCGTCCATAAGTTTTTTAACATCAGCCGTCTTAACCAACGCGTAAGAGCAAGAAGATTCCTTATCAGTTCTTGCAATGTTTGACTCAATGAATTTATTATTAGAAATAAATTCTCTAATAATTTTATTGTTTTTATCGACAGTGTTTTTATCAAATATACCTAATTGTTGTTTAGTCCATCTTCTTGCAAACTCAACCTTTGCAAATGTTGCAACATTACTTCTTGTTGGTCTCAAGATAGAGTCCTGCGCTGGAATAATGATATTTTCGATTTGAAGTTCGCCATTTTGAATACCTTCAAATTGATCCCATAAGTCAATTTCTATATCAGCAAGATTAGTAAACTCTCTTTGAATTTCGTTTGTAGTAAAAATTTTACATAAATCAATAAATTTTTCCCTATACCCAAACCACCTTGCCCTCTGAAGAGTAGTATCCATGTTTCCAGATTTAGCCCATCTAGTAAAATATGTGACAACTAGATTCTTAAAAGTAACACCTCTCTGTAGTAAGTCGCCTCCAACAAATATTTTGTAAGGTTTATATTGTTCAAGAGGAAGCGTACTTGCATTTCCTGGGTTGTTTTTCATTATTACAAATGTCTTATTAACAACCTTAAAAATACGTTCCCTCAACGCCGCAATATTGTATTGTTTTTGAATAGTCTTGCTAAATTCAGTATAAAACACAAACTCTAATTCTTTTAGAAAGTTATCTATGTCAAGTTTTTGTTCTAACTTGATTGCATTTTTCAATTCATCAATGTATGTTTGAATAAAGGAACAAATCCTTCTATGAATTGCGACTTCTCTAGCTGAATGAATTAAAATATCAGCACCACCTATACCTTTTTCATCCATTATTGCAGCAGCTATTAAATAGTAATTTATTGCATACTTCATAGATTCTGGCATTTTACTTCCGTCAACCTCATCTTCAAAATCATCAATCTCAGTTATTAAATCTGGATCGCCAAGATGATAAACCGCGGAACCACAATATCCATTTCCAGCGTCAATAAGTTTAATATCTAACGGATTAAGTTTGCTTATCGTAGGCGAAAATATATTTGCCTGCGGTGTGGCAGTAACTGACAAATATAATGGATTTCCAAGTAAGTCTTTCATTGTGCAAATTGCTTTATAAGTTGCAGATGACTCTTCAAAGTTTTCTTTATCTTTAGCTGTATTCAAACTTGCTTGGTCGCCTTCATCGTCGATGATAAAAGTTTTAACGTTTTTTAATTTTAGTCTTTTCAAAAACGAATTTATATTTGCGAGCGCTTTAGGTCTTTTCATCGCAGTTATAATTATTGGTTTATTATTTTCAACCATGTCTTGAATAACACTATCATCAAGATATTCAAAATCTACTTTGCTGCCGTGTTTAGAAGTGCTAAAAAATGCTGGATGCGGTGAGTCTAAAGAATCTGAAATAGGAATTTCAAATGTTTCTTTAAAGCGGGTGTTAGTTTGATTAAGCAAAGTATCGTCATAACCACCATATATAATTAGCAAATTGTACCCATTGTCAAAGGCAAAAGCTGTAAACATCTCAAGATTAGATGTCTTACCAGATTGAACTTTACCCACAAGTAATAAATTTCGTTCTTCTTTTCTAGAAAGTAATTTCTGTGATTCTTGATAAATATGTTTTATTCTTTTTCTAGTTTCATCCGCAGAAACTTCACCATACGATTTCTTCTGTTTCTCATAAACCATCTCACAAAACTTGCCGAATTTGACAGGTTTCATCTCTTCATCGCTTTTAATTTTATATTTTTCCATACTACTCCTTAGACATTTTTGATAGAATTTCGTTAATTTTATTTCGAATAGCTGACGGAGATACATAGCCATCCTTTCCAGATGTTGAAAGTGCCTGCTTTTCGGCTACAACAAATGCAATAACAAACTTTTCTAAAACTTTTTTAAAGTGCTCCTCGTTCGAATGAGGTTTAAAGAATGGATGGTCAATGTTGATAATAACCTGTATCTCCTCTTTCTCTTCATTCAAGTCAATCCAATAATCACTTTTTCCAATTGTCCACGTGACGCATAGTTTAATCTTTTCAAAATTATTTAATGGTACTTCATACTTCCTAAGTGTTCCAACACTCTCGATTTCACTAGGTGAATCTACAAAATTCTTTTGAAAAGCTTCCAAGTCGGTTTCTTCTAAATCGCTATCTTCCTCTAACACAATTTCAGTATCAGGTTCGCGCTGCAGTTTTTCCAGAGCTAATTTAGTATCTTGTTCAACGCTTTCAGATTTTTGCGGTGAAAATTGCTCTACTTCTTCTCGTGATTGTTTAGACATATCAGCTATCTTTCGATATTCTTCTATATTTTCTTTTAACACTCTGATAAATTCTTCTTCTAGACCGTCGTTCCAAATGAAACCAGCTTTTGCTTGATTAACAGGAAACGAGTTCATATTTAATTCACCGAATAATTTTAATGCTATCTGGCTTTGAAGTTGACCAAATATTTCCAACGGCTTATAATTGCAGTCATCTCCACCAATCACAACTCTATTGTTTCTAAACAAGGCAAACCCAGCCTTACGAAAACTACCAGGATTCATAATTGCAACAAAACCGTCCACATGATAAATTTTATCTCTAAACTCAACATTGAAATTTAATTCTTTCTTCCACGTTCTATCTTTATACTGAAGAACAGCATTAGGTTGATAAGTAATAATTTCTCCGTTCAGAGTAATCTGTACTTTTCCAGATTCAATATCTCTTCTATACATACTACCAAGTAAGTCTCTAACTCTGTTAAGGGTTTTTCTTGTTAACTTTTTAGTTAATTCTCTTATAACGATTATCGTACTATGACTATTGATTGTTGTTTTCGATTCAATTATATCTATAGTATTAACTCTATTATTTTTAAGATGATTTATATCTACATTTGCCGAATAAATTTTATCTCTGCCTAGTTGAGTACTAAAAACACTCCAATTGTTTCCAAACCAACTTGCAGCAGTTTTTAACCCCATACCAAACTCATTTCTTCCTTGTTGGTTAGGATGTTTTGAATCTAAAAGAATAGCATATTTAAACTCTTCTAAATTCATTCCATAAGCATTGTCAGTGATCGAAAGTTTATCCTTTTCTTCATCGTAAACAATATCTATTTCTAGACGCTCGAAGTTCTTATTTGAATCCTTTATTTTTTTCTCATTATTAAAATACGACTGCGTTGAATTGTCAACAAATTCAGCAAGAGCATATTGTGCTTCATAATTAAGCCTAGAAAACACATTCATTATCCCAGCTTCTGGCTGTATGTTAAATTCTATTTTTCTGTCCATTATTTGTCTTCCTTTTTATTCCAATCATCTTTCGCAAAGCCTAGCAATTTCTCAGTTAATATTTTCACAACTTCAACATTCACAGCATTTCCAAGTTGTTTATACGTTTGGGAGTCATTTTTTCCAAATTTATAATCGGGCTTGAAACTTTGTAAGTTCGCAGCTTCTCGTGGAGTAATGTATCTATACAAGTTTTTGCTCTTATCCCAAATAACAGGTGTATTGTTTATAGCAACCAATGCAGGAAAAAAGTTTGGTCGTTTCGCACGAATACCAGAGTGTCTGAATTGTATAATTGTATCTTTTAGAAATTTATAGTCAGCCCCACAGTTCCATTCAAATTTTTTGTAAACTGAATGTTCTTCTAACATATTATGTTTTTCTATCCACCCGTCTATGAACCCTTTATGCTTTAGATAAAACTTTCTATTTTTATCAACAAAGTGCTGCTTCCACTCTGGCAGTTCTTTATAGACTTTCCCATTTCTATCTTTCTTTTTGTAAAACTCATTATCATCAAGTTTATATCCGAAGTAATCTAACCAAATAGGAACATTACTTGGTTCGTATTTGGTACCCTTTCTAAATTCATCCCAAATGTTTAGTATTTTAACTTTTTTGTCATCTAAGTTATATTTTTTGTCAACTACCTCTGAATTTAAAATATTCCAAGCATCACCATTTCTCAAAGAGCCTTTTTTAGGTAGGTTCTGCAACCCTAATTCTTCTAAATGGATACAACCATTTGATAATCTTTTTTTATCTCTTATTCCCTTCCTTATACCAAGAATATAAACCCTTTCTCTTATTTGAGGTATTCTCGGATCACCAAACTGGCAAGGTGATAAAACAAGAGCTTCCTCAGTCACAATAAAATCTAACTCTTGTAGTCTCTCTTGAATATGTGCCCAGTTTTCGGTTTTATCAGACAGATTACGAACATTTTCTAAAATTATAAATTTACACTCTTTATGTTCTTTTAATATGTCGATTATTACATCAAAAAAATTTCCTCTTTCATCTTTAAAACCATCTTGTCTTCCTGCTTTACTAAAAGGTTGACACGGGAAACCACCACATAGTACATCAAATTTAGGTAAGCCTTTTTCCTTCCATTTATTTATATCGCCAATATCTTCTGCTCCTGGAAAGTTGTTTTTATAAACTTCAACACAATCTCTATTTATTTCGGAAAAAGCAATACATTCACCGCCAAGCGATTCTAGTGCTTGGTGAAAACCACCAACTCCTGCAAACAAATCAATAAATGTAAACCTTGGCTTATCCTTCACTCTAAACTCTCCAAATTACTAATGGTCCAGTTTAACATAATTCACCCTATTATCTTACAAAATTCTACAAATAAAAAAGGCCGAGTTTGTAAACTCAGCTTTCTATTATTTAAATTCTTCTTTAAACACTTACACTATTTTGTATAAGTAGTTTTAAATCTATTTTGCTTTCAGTCTTAATTATTTCTGCCATTTGCCCTCTAATAATAGCCAGAACTGGAGGTATGTTATAAACATTATTGTCAGAAATAAGCCATCTGTCATGCAACTTTAAAGTTTTATCCGTTAATACTAGCCAAGCAAGAATAATGTTCCGAGCGGCAAGTTCCTGTTTCAATAGTTCGAAATCTGCTTTTGCACTTTGAGTAGCATTTTCATCCGTCGATATAATAGTCAGTGATTTCACACCATCTGGTGACAACCCATCAATGATTATCTCGAATGCTTCTTTTCTAAAGTGTTTATCTATCCAATAAATGTCACCCTTGCAAGACCTTAGAGTTTTCTTTATATTAAGCAAATTACTAAATGGAGTACTTGGCGATATATAATATTGTTTAATCACAACATCACTTACAAGTGGTTCTTTTAAATAGAATGTCCCATTTTTCTTGTCCAATACCAATATTTTAAACTTATTTAACAAAACGAGAAAGGGGAAAATATTTTGCCTGGTAAGTTCATGATCATCTACTTTATGATGGTTAAGCAAAGCAACTAACTGCTGATAACCGATTTTTCCTCTGCCATAGAATACTTGGCAGACAAGATTTACTATAGGGTTTTGTTGAAGCTTCTGTTTTATAAATAATTCTGCTTCGGCAATATTTCCATGTATGAATCGCGTTTCGAAATATCCTTTTCCTTCGTCAGTCAAAGAATAGTTAACCTTGTTCATTAAGCCCATATCTATTAAAAACTCCTGCTCAACTTCGCAGATTTCCAAATGTGTTTTCTTTGTGCCTAAATCATAAATTGCTTTATCAATTCCTTTGTCAGAAACATAAAAAATGTATGATGGCAATATCGGCTTGTCAATGGTCTTTTCTGCTGACTGAAAAAGTCTTGTTATTTCGTTAATCATTCTTTCCAACCCCATAAATCTTTTTAAACATTAACTTTATCATTTCGAGTGCATATTCTGCATCATCTTTCTCTACATTTTGCGGCATATATAATATAGCCTTTTTTTGTTCTCCAAAAGGTATAGTTAATGGAGCTTCAAACCCTTCTTCCAATAACATTTTTTGTGGAGTTACCGAAACAGCAACTTTTGAAACTTCATCAACTCTTTCTGGCTGCGCTTCCATAACAGTTCCAGATACTACTGCTTCGATAGCATCAACATCTAAGTCTAAAACTCCACTTTTATTCGCACCAACTTCAGTGGCTGTGTCAATGAATGTTTGAGCAGCTGTATTTGCAGCAGAAGCCATAATTCCATTATAAGTTACTAAAAGATTCTCAAGTGTCGTGATGTTTGGTATCGATCTTCCCTTATATTGAGAGATCAACTCTCCATACAATTTCGGGTTAGAAAAACATTGCATTTTTAATGATGAAATTGTTGCTGCGTCATCAGTTGGCCGTATCAGTTTTTTCCCCGCATCTAGAAACGAGAAAGCACTTCCTCCCGTTGAAATCAACCCATACTGCCTTGCCGCGCTGATAGCATATCTAAAAGACTTAGTCGTCTCCGATACTCCTTTCACCTTAGCCGCAACAGCGTAAGAGATTTGTTTGTTTAATGGGTAATCTTTAAAAGCTTGCAAAAACTCTACTGCTGCCATAAGTGTAAGTGCAGGATAGTCCTTACTTTTTGCTTTTTCTTTTTTTACATTGTCTTCCATATTATTGTCCTCCTGTATAAATATGTTAATTCATACTACCACATAAATTAGCTCCTGTCAACTCATTTATTAGCTAAATACTAATAAATGAGTTGCATTTATTAGCCCATGTTGTTGGATAATAAAAGAGCAGTTTAATTACTACCCTTAGTTCTACCAGTTTCGTTATCTAATATTGTTATAGGTTAAAAGACTTTCTTAATAATTCAACAAGTTTTATTGCAGTTTCCTTATTTAAATGAATAACTTGGCTTTGTTTTCCCTGATCAACTCTATCTTTACTTCCGAAGGTTTGTATCCCAACAAACTTTTCATTTTTATGTCCTTCAAAATATTCATTATATTCAGCCTCGCAATAAGTTATAGCCCTTGTTAGTTTTTTCTCTCCACCCTTATCAATTTTTGTTATAATTGCCATAATTAAAACTCCTTTATAAATATTTTGTTTATCCCTTAAACTTCTTTAAATACTCTTTCATTTCTTTTTCTAGTAGGCTTGCTACAAGCTTTATCATAGCTTTAGGTGAGCCAGTTTTATGATAGCTTTCAAAACATGAGTAATACTTACTACGGTCTGAAAACTTAATGTTAATTGGCGGATAGCCTTGCTGCATTAGTTTCAGGTTTAAAAGCAGTCTACCTGTTCTGCCATTGCCGTCAATAAATGGGTGAATAGATTCAAACACTAAATGAAACAAAGCTATTTGCTCAGCTATGTGTTTTGTATTTTTCCAGTCTTGAAGGTTATACATTAACTCTTCCATTTGTTTCGGTATTATGTAAGGTTGTGGTGGCGTATATGTAGAGCCACCTATTGTCACAGGAACTTTACGGTAAACGCCTCTATCCTCTGGCTTATCCATCAATACAATTGAATGAATGGTTTTAATAACTGACTCGGTAAGTTCTTCCTTATGCTTCACTATATCAAGAACATAGTTAAAAGCGTCTCTATGTCCGATAGCTTCCAAATGGTCTTTAAGTGGCTTTTGGTCGATTGTTATTCCCTGCAAAACAAGAGCTGTCTCTCTTAGGGTTAAAGTGTTTCCTTCGATAGCATTACTGTTATGAGTAAACTCAACAAGAAACTCTTCATTAAACCTATCGCGTTCTCCTTGTGTTAAAGGGCGACACGCATCTATTTGTTTTTTAAGCTCATCGATTACACCTAAATCACCCGTTGGAGTTTTAGTGCTTACTCTTCTATCAACTGGCTTTTGCGAATCTTCTGGTATGTGCCAAGTTTTACCTTTAAGGTAGGCATTTTCAAACTTGCCTTCAGCACAAAGCATTCTAACTCTTCTTTCTGACAGATTTAATTTTTCAGCAATTTCTGCTACTGATAAAAATTTCATACGCTCTCCTATTTCATAGTCTACCATACTATCGGAAATATGTATAGGAAATATACTAAATCTGCACATATTTCCGATATATATTTCCGATAACAATATGCTATACTATTCAAGTAAGGAGAAAGCGGCATGACAGAAACACAAAGAAAGTTAGAAAAAGTAGTCAGACTTGCAATCAAGTCTTTCAATGATAACGAAAGTTATTTAATTTCTAGAGGTTTAAGTGAAAGATGCATTTGTTCTAAATTTGCTATGTATGTCGAAAGACAAGTTAGCTCTTCTGAGTTTAGAGATTTCTTTGTTGATGTGGAGTATAACAGGGGTGCTAAGGGCAATGAATATTTGCCTAAAACTATTGACGACGATAGAAGAATTGTTGTAGATTTAATTGTTCATAAAAGAAGTAGTGACCAAAATAATGAATTTAGAAATCTAATTTGTATAGAAATTAAAAAAGATACCAACAGAGAAGGACTTGATGATGACAAAGAGCGATTGAAAATAATGACAGACAGTTATAGCTACTTTAAGTATGAATTGGGATTTATGATTGTAGCTAACATGAAGTTGCATAAACTAGAAATTAATTCAACTTTTGTTAATGAACACAGTATCTAAAAAGAAGTCACTAAGGCTTCTTTTTATTTAGTTGCGAGGATTAATTTTTAACAAGCCACTCATTAAATTTTTGAACCTGATCACAAAAATTTTCAAGATACCTCAATTCGTTTGAAAGGAAAAATTCATTATTACAATGTTTTTCAAAATCTTTGCGTTTAAAGTAAGAATGCACTAAGTCATTTCTCTTTCTCAATATTTCTTCTAGCTCATCTATAGCAGTTATGTGAAGGACTTTTTTTGTGCGAATTAGTTTTATTATTTGCCCGAGTGTCATTTCTTCAAAATTATCTCGCTTTAATCTACCAAGCAAATTCCATTCAATGTACTGGACGATTTTAATTATTTCACCTATTTCTTTATATATTAATTCTTGATAAGTTGCCATGTCGAAATTATATCACAAAAAAAGAGCAGTATTACTGCCCTTTATCTATCTTTACAAACTTTGCCCTCTCATCCCTCACATTATAGTAGCCTTTTCTTTTCGACTTTGTCCAGGGTATAACGAGAGCAACAAGCCCCTCAAAGAATATTGTAAACGGCTCAAAGGGTTCTCCAGCCCTTAGGCGTTCAAGGTGTTCCACCCCTACCCAACCAAACTTAAAAGCCCTTAGGGGCTTTTTTTAATGCTATAATTCATGTATGAAGAATACTGTTACATTTGAAGAGTTTACTAAACTCAAAAAATCTCTTCTTCATCTAAAAGAAGGAGAACAAGAATATCACACAATCGAAAGCGAAAACTCTCGAGTTCTTGTTTCTGCTCCCCATGGCGTTGGACAGGTTAGGCTTGGAAAAAAGAAATTTGCAGAGCCAAGCACAATTGGCATTGCTTTAGCGTTGAACAATAAAACAGGTTGCAACACAATAATAAAAGTGGCAAACGAACACAACGATGCCAATTTCGATATGGTAAGTAAATTTAAGACCAAAATGGAAGATATGATTATCGACCACAGAATCAGATTTGTTCTAGATATTCACAGCCTTGCTTCGTGGAGAGAAGAACTTGTGAATGTTGGCATATATCATGGCTATCTTCTGCAAACTCAAAGAAAAGAGTCTATGCTTGATGTTCTCATCAAGTTCTTTGAAGAGCAAGGCTTGCCAGTTCACTTCGACCAACCCTTTTCAGCAGGACCAAAAACAATCACATACTATTTTGGCGAAGGGCGAAAAGTTTTTGCTTGCCAAATTGAAGTGAACTCAAAAATCTTCACAAAAGAAAACGAAACCCTGATGAATGGGTTTATTGACGCAATTTCCAACTTTATTGAATGGGCTGAAAACAACGTATTTTTATTTTTTAAAGACTAAGAACTACGATATAATTATAGTAACGAATATATTTAGGAGGGCTTGCGAATGAAGAAGTTTAAACATCTATTTTTGGCTATACCCCTGCTATTCTCAATATTTCTTATGGGATGCGACGCCGGAGGTGATGGAAACCCTTGGAAACACTGGACGCCGCCTGAAGACTGGCGACCAACACTTGGGCAGGAAGTTATTGTTGCCGCTGATGTGGTTTCCCCTATTCCTTTCATTTCAAATGGTCATTCAAGTTGGTCGTCTATGACGCCAGACCTTTTTCAATATTATGAAAAAGTTGGTGTCATTTTTGATTCTAGAATACACACCCCGCAAAATACGTGGGGACACCCATTCTTTGCAGTGGTTCAAAACACAACAGAACTTGCAATGATTCAACCTACAGTTGCAACCCTACATGGATGTTTTTGCGACGACCCTGAATTCGGACAATGGTGCGACTGCCCATTTAAAGATTTGGAAACCAGATATAACGAAGCATATTTTGAAAACAATATATTAATTCTATACTATGTTCACGAAGGTTATTTCCAAAATATAAACTGGCCAAGCACAATTGAAGAACAAAATGGCATCTTGGTTGTAAACTTCAACCGATATGCACTTGCAATGCTTCCAGCAACTGGCTCGTTCAGTTATGAAATAAATATCGCAAGAACAGACTTCACCGCAACCAGTTTTGCTTACACCAGAACAAATGTTATCGACCCTTCCTCTTCAATCACTGTTTCAATTAAAGATAGCCATTTCCACAGAGTTAAAGAAGAAAGTTTCACAACAAATGATTTTTGGCACCCAAACATTGCAGGTGTTCGATATCAATATTGGGAATGGCCAAACATCGGCGCAAGATATGCCTATATTGAAATTTTCTTAAACGAAAACGGCACAGCACGTGCAACAGAAATAGCAAACTATTTCAACGGCAAACCTTTTGCTGATGATATTTATATCGGTTGGTGGTAAATTAAATCTCAACAATCTCAAGAGTTGAAAGAGCATTTTTGATAAGTGTTTCGGCGTCGATGCGAGCAAGTTCTAGGTCGACGTCTTTTTGTTTTGCTTTTGTGATTGGATGTTGTGGTGCAAACACTGTGCAAGAATCTTCATATGGTTTGATTGAAGTTTCAAATGTTCCAATCTTTTTTGCAATCTTTATAATCTCTTCTTTATCTCTTGCAATAAGCGGGCGAATGAATATTGTTTCTATCGCGTTATTTACAACAGTTAAGTTCTCAATTGTTTGGCTTGCAACTTGCCCAAGACTCTCGCCAGTAATCAGCATAGAGAGTTTATTTTTTGGAAGCAGTTTCTTGTTTGAAATTCTTTCTTCCAAAAGTTTTGGGTTGCGGACAATTTCATCACATATTCTTGCCATAAGAACTCGTGTGAGAACAACAGCATATTTCTTGTCTGTGTTTTTGTTTAGAGTTTCTTGAATTTCTTTAATGTTGCAATAAATCAAAATTTTTGAAAGAGTTGCAGGTTTAAGAATTTTTGCTAAATCTAAAACCTTTTGTTTTGCTTGAAGGCTTGTGTATGGAAAACTTTCGAAGTTGATATAAACAATTTCAAGTCCGCGTTTTGCCATTTGGTGGCTTGCAACTGGGCTATCTATTCCTCCGCTTAGAAGTGAAAGACCCGCACCAGAAACTCCAACTGGAAGTCCGCATGCCGCTTCTTCTTCTCCAAAACTGATGTATGCTTTTTTGTTTTGTTTGATACTCACCCCAACAACAAGTTCTGGGTTATGAATTTCAACGGTGAAGTGAGAATATGTTGTCAGGACTTTGTGCCCCACAATGCCATTTAGCTCTGGGCTGGTTTTTGGAAATGTTTTGTCTGTGCGTTTTGTTTGAACCTTGAATGTTATTGGTTTGGAAATATCTGCAAGTTGTTTAACAACAGCGTCTAAAATTTTCTTTTCGTCTGCGTCAACCTCAATTGCCTTAACTATTTTTGAATAGCCAAAAACGAGGGAGAGATTTCTTAGAATATCTTGCTCGTCATCTGGGTTATAGCCGCATACCAAAACAGAACCATCTGTTCTTTTAATTGTTGCGTTAAACTCTTCAATTGCTTTTTTTGTGTTGCCAAGAAGTTGTCTGATAAAATGCTCGCGGTTTTCGCCTTTAAGCCAAAGTTCGCCAAAGCTTAGTATAATTACGTTTTTCATAAAAACATTATAACATAAAATAATTGTGTAGGGGGCGTTGTCCCCAACGCCCCGAACCGGGTCTCTGAGACAGTGACCACTACATTTGGTCTCGGTCTTGTTCAATATCTTTCAACACCGAAACAATTTGCCCTTGTTGATGCTCCATTCTTTCCACAAGTGCTTTGCGGTGGAATGCGTGAATTGAGATTATTGAAACGCAAAGAACAAAAATAAAAAACCCAACCAAAACTGACTTTCGAAAAAGTTTAATTTCACGACTAGCTTTGTTGTTAGGCTTTTTAGTCATGAAATATATTATGGAGTTTTTGTTTTAATAATCAATTCTTTTTTCTTCAAAATATATATAAGGCTTTATAAACTCAATAGCCTCTTCTTTCGTTCTAAAAAAATCAATACCTTGTAAATATAGCGGCACCCACACAAACTTTGTCTCTTTTCCTAAAAACCATCTTTGCCACGCACGATACATAAAATAGTCACCTGTTTTATAAACCTCGGCACATCTGGTTTTCTTTTCGTTATACATAATATAGTTTGCGTCATCTTTTATTGGAGCATTTGGAAACGTTCCAAACGACTCTATAAAGTCTTGTTTCTTGTCTCTATAGAAACACGCCTTTTCATATAACTCTTCTAGACTGATTGATTCCTCAGAATGACACTTAGAAAAATCAACAGTGACAGCTTTCCCTTCTGTGAAAATGTTTTTAATATCTTCAAGTGTTATATGCTTAAAAACCTTTGTCTCTCTTTGCCTTTCGAAGGCTTTGATGTTATACAAAACTTCGCTGTTATATGTGATATATTTCTCTCTTAAATCTTTTGGGGTTTGCTTATTCCAACTAATAAAAAACCAGCTTCCAATGTATGACATTTCCATTTTAATTCTTGCTTCAACATCTTCTATTGGTTTCTTTGACATACATAATTATACCATGCCAAAAACCTTTCCCACACACTGCCGGGCATAGTTGGTTCGGGGAAATTTTCACTCTTTTGCCACGGACGATTGTGAACCGAGAAGAAAGATTTCGTCACATTTTCTTCCGGTGCATATTCACTAGCCAAAAGCAACTTGCCTTTCTTTAACTCATCTTTATCTATTCTAAGTTCCACCACAGATGGTGGAATTTTAAACCCTTTTGGCTTGTGCTCTTTATATAAATTCTCTAGAATTTTCTTGTTTAAATTGGTCGTAACAGTCGCTCCATTAACCTCTTTTGGCATGGTATTTCTGTCTTTAAAATCTCTAGAACCAACCCAAGAAACGACTATATTTTCAGTGGTGTAGGCAACGCTATAAATGTCTGTGTTTTGGGCGTTTATTCCGCTTCCCTGCGTGCCTGTCTTAGCCGCCACATCAAAGCCCAAATTGCCAATATTTTTGCTTGTGCCGCTTCTGGTGGCTTCTTTTAGAATGTCCGTCACCAAAAACGCTGTGTCAGTTCTGAAAACTTGAGTCTTTTCGGACTTATTTTTATAGAGAATTCCACCCGTTTTTAGCTCTATTTTTTCAACAAAATATGGCTTAATAAACTCACCTTCAGAAGCCAACGGAAGATACGCTCCAGCAAGCTCAACAACATTCATTCCACGCCTAAAACTGCCAAGACTTATGGCATTGTTTATCTCCTGATTATCTAGATTTATGCCACATTTTCTGGAGAATTCGTCCACTTCTTTTGCTCCAATTTTTTCGTATAGCCTAACCGTTGGGGTGTTTAAACTTCTTTTCAAACTGTCCTTAACGGTTACCCAGCCATCATATGTTCCGCTGGCGTTTGCAGGCTTCCAACCATCAATTTCAATAGGCGAATCTTCAATCAAACTAAGTGGGTTTACAATAGATTTTTCAAACGCAGGGGCATAAACCATAAACGGTTTTGCAGCAGATGCAGGTTGACGCATGATGTGTGTTTGATTATGTTCCCCCGTCATCGCCAACACTCTGCCGTGAGTATCAAGCATCACAGAAGCGTTTAGAAAGTGAGCTAGCCTTTTGTTTCTCTTTATTTCTTTTTGTTCCGCTTCATTTAATATATCTTGCTTTTCCTGAGAAAACGTTGTGTATATATTTAAATTCTTATTCCCTAGAGCCTTGACCGGAATACCCGTTTTTATTGAAACTTCTTCCAAAACTGCATTCTTATAGGCAATATCTAGTGTTTGTTTCTCTGCAGAAATAAAAGCAAGTTCGCTAGCCTTGGCTTTGTTATATTCCTCCAAACTACATCGCTCATCTTTATAGATTTCGCTTAGAACCAAATTTCTTCGCTTCAAAAGCGCTGCGTGATTCTCTGGTTTAGAATAGAAGTTTGGTGCTTTAATTATTGCCGCAAGTGTTGCACTCTCAGCAAGGTTTAAATCATTTGCCTTCTTACCAAAATAAACCAAACTTGCATGGCTTATTCCATATGCCCCTCTTCCAAAAAAGATTGTGTTTAAATAGAGCGTTAGAATTTCTTCTTTTGAAAGTTGCTTTTCGAGTTTGAAAGTTGTCATCACTTCTTCATATTTTCTTTTGAATGTCTTTTCATTTGTTAGATATGTGTTTTTTACAAGTTGTTGGCTTATGGTGCTTGCCCCTTCTTTAAGCCGCTTTGCTTTAACATTGTTGACCATCGCACCAACCACTCGCTTATAGTTCATACCATTATGTTTATAAAACGTTTTATCTTCGATGCTTAAAAACGCCTGCACTGTGTGTGGGCTGAGTTCCAAAAGCGTTGCAGTTTTTATTGTGTTGTTAAACTGCTCTATTGGTTTTCCTTCAATGTCAAAAAAAGTTGGAAAGTCTAAAACCGCCACCAACTCTTTTTTGTTCACCGTTGCCGCTTGTGCAGTATGAACCGTTGGAATATATACAAAACCCGTCACTAAAACCAACAAAACTAGAGTACATAATAGAGCAACGCGTTTAGTCATTACTTTATCTTGTGCCGAATATGGCAAAACCTAGTTGTAAAAAATTGGCACACATAGAGAACACCACACCCTCACACAATAGCAACATGGAGGTATGAGACGTGAGAACAACAAAAAAGCCAATGGCAAAACCGAAAGGTTGCATGGCCTGCATGAATAGAGCAACTCCTAGCATGATGAACAATGCTACGCGTAGCACAACAACAAGCAGAAAAAAATAGAGACTAGATAAAAAACTATCTCCATGAATAGAGCACGGAAACACCGTGCTCTTTTGCTGTTATTATAGTGAAGTTAAATTGATTTTAAGATTTAAACAAAACTATTTAACGAACGGCTTGGTTATATATTCTGCCGCTGTTTCTTTTGAAATAACTTTATATGTCTTTTTGATTTCTTCAAGTTCTTCTTTTGTATACTCATCCATCATTCCAGTTCCAAGCACCGCAGGCAGTTCAACGCATTCGACTGCAACCCCAAAAGGCTCAAGTTCATCTTTAAGCGATTTACTTAAAGCAATCAACCCACCTTTCGTTGCAGAATAAACCGCCTCACCCGCGTTTCCTTTAATTCCATCCACACTCGAAACAAACACAATATGCTTAAGCGGCTTTTCAAAACCTTCACTTTCTTGATTTAAACAAAGATTTGTTAGATACATAGCACTCATTAAATTGGTGTTTATAATTTCAGCCATCTCTTTTTCTGTTTGGTCTATAAGCAACTTCTTCTGCGTAACACCCGCATTGCAAACAAGCCCGTAAATTTCCCCGTGATTTTTGTTTATCTCAGAAATCATTTGTTCGCAGTCTTCATATTTAGAAATATCTGCCTGAACGCAAACTCCATTCCCGCCGCAATCTTTTAGAACCTGTTCTGCCTTTTCTTTATTTTTGTTATAACCAAGCACAACAAAAAAGCCTAGCCTAGAAAGCTGTCTTGCAACTTCTGCTCCAATTCCCCTAGATGCACCCGTAACTAGAACTATCTTTTTCATAAGATAATTTTAGCACAGATTAGCGTGCGATGTTGTTTTTCAACTTATTCACTTCTTCAACAAAAATCTCTGCAGCCTTACTAACCTCATCAACTCCGTTATCAACACTGAAACTAATTCTCACACTGCCTTCAATTTCTTTAATTGTGCAACCAATCGATTCCAAAGTTGGGTTGTGGTTATTTTTAGAACTGCATGCAGAACCGTTTGCAATAATCACACCTCTATTTTCCATTGCACGAAGAATATGCTCGCTTCTAACCCCAGCAATCGACATGCTCAAGATATATGGGCTCGATTCCTTTATATCTGCATTAACTTTTAAAGGCGATACGCCTTTTTTTACAACACTTAAAAATGTTTGTTTTAAATTCTTTACATAATCAAAATACGAATCTCTATAACTTTCAACAGCCGCCCCAAAACCAACAATGCCCGCTGTGTTTTCTGTTCCACTTCTTAAACCATCTTCTTGCCCGCCACCAGTGATTAGGGGTTTAAGATTTATATTACTGTTAAACACAAGTGCACCAACACCCTTAAGCCCATGAACTTTATGACTCGAAATAGAAACCATATCAAAAGGACATTTTTTTAGATTTACTACAACTTTGCAAAACGCCTGCGTTGCATCTGTGTGAAGAAGAATTTTTGGGTTATGCCCCTTCACAACTTTATAAATTTCTTCTAGGTTATTAACCGCACCGGTTTCATTTGAAACCAATATACAAGAAACAAACGAAACATCATTGTCTTTTAAAAGTTGTTTTAGATGACTAACATCACATTGCCCGTCTTTTGTTAGGTTAATAAGTTTAATGTCCCACCCTGCTTGTTTAAGATTCTTTGTTGGGCCCTCAACACTTGGGTGTTCGCCTGCAGTGATTAGAATTGTTTTTTTCTTAAACCTTGTTGCCTGAAATATTGCAATGTTGTTTGCTTCCGTTGCACCTGATGTGAAAATGATATTATATCCAGCGCCAGCATTCATCTTGTTTCTAATAATCGTTCTAGCCTTTCCCATTTCAGCTTTAACCGTCATTGCTTTTGTGTGAAGACTTGAAGGATTATAAAAAAGTTGTTCGTTTATTCGATTTGCTTCTGTCACCACATTTTTATATGGCCTTGTTGTGCTTGCGTTGTCTAGATAAATCATACTGTCTCAGTATATGTTTTTTTTGGCAAAAAGTCAAAAACTATCTATAGTCTAAAAATTAGATAGACAAAACCAATAAGAGTGCTTACAACCGTTCCAATAACAATAACCGGCCCGGCAATGGCAAACATTTTTGCACACACTCCAAAAACAATACCCTCACTTTTTCCATCCATCGCCGAAGCAGTTGTTGCATTGGAAAAACCAGTGATTGGCACAAACGTGCCAGCACCTGCAACTTTTCCTAACTTATCAAACACACCAATGCCGGTCAACAAACTTGCAAGAAAAATGAGAGCACTTGCTTCAATCGCTCCAATGTCTTTTGGTGTAAGCGTCGGCCATAAGTGAAGTGCCCACATTCCAAGCGCCTCAGCACCCACACAAATTGCTCCACCAATCAAAAATGCCCAAAGAATGCTTGGAAACAAACTTGTTGTTGGCTCTCGCTCCTTTATAAAATCTAGATACTCCTGATTTTTTTGCTTATTCATAAATACTCCTTCTATAATTTGAAGATTAATTGATTTTGATAGACGTATTAAAATCGAGGACTGTTTGAGCGAAGCGAGTTCCGCAGATTTTAAGACTCTAGCAAAACAATTTAGCTTCAAATACTACTTGAGATTTTTAGTCCTAGCTTTAAATATAAGCGCCATAAAAAATGCAGAAACAATTGCAACAGAAAGCCCCGCACTAGCAGCTGTCAATGGTCCTGTAAGAACTCCCAAGAAACCCGTAGCCCTCGCACCTTCAATTGCACCTCTAGCAAGCACTGCCCCAAAACCAACAATCGGAATCGTCACCCCGCTTCCAAAAAAATCTTCTAGATACTTAAACGCAGTGACTGCCTCCAAAATTGCACCAAGAACCAAAAGCCCAACAAGAATTCTTGCAGGAGTTATTTTTGTTTTCACAATAAGAATCTGTGCCAAAAGCACAATAACCCCTCCCGCCAAAAATGTGTATAAAAAAGAAAGAAAAATTTCCATATCTACTCCCTCTCCAAAACAACTGCATGACAAACACTTGGAATGCTTTCACCCTGCTGACTTGTTGTTGTGCTAAGCAAAGCACCTGTTGCCATAAACAAAACTTTTTTGTATATACCCTCTTGCAGTTTTTTTAGAATATGACTTGTGAGAACAATCGCACTTGCCCCTGCACCGCTTGCACCTTGTTGTGTTCCCTGACTGTCTTCGTAGACCATCGCCCCGCAATCGTTATAGTTATCTAGAGTATTTATGTTTATTCCCTCTTTTGCGATAAGCTCAAGAAAAATTCTCTTTCCGAACAAACCCAAATCTCCAGTTACAATCAAACTATAGTCCTCTGTCTTCGTTTTTGTATTTTTTAAATGAGTAAGAAATGTGTGAACCGCAGCCGGAGCCATTGCCGCACCCATGTTAGAAGGGTCCACAATTCCAAAATCAATAACCTTTCCAATCGTCACAGCAGAAATCTTTATGCCTTTAGTCTTTACGTTCTCTTTCTTTGCTTCAAGAACAACAGCCCCTGCTCCAGTCACTGTCCACTGACTTGTCTTCTGCCGTTGGTTTCCAAGTTCCAGTGGAAACCTAAACAATCTTTCCGCGCTTGAAAAGTGGCTGCCCGTCACACACACGCAGTTAGACATTGCACCACCTGAAAGAATAAGACTTCCAACAACCAAACTTGAAGCCATTGTTGCACATGCATCATATAATCCCAGTTGCGGGAGCAACAACTCCCTTGCCGCAAAACCCGTTGAAGTCGACTGGTTCATCAAATCTCCTGCAAGCATAAGGTTTATGTCTTCTTGTTTTAAACTTGCTTTTTCAATTGCCCCGTTCACAGCCTCCACAAGCATTTTCGTTTCAGTTTTTTCGTAGGTCTTTTCTTTCATTGTGTCGTCATCTAAAACGATATCAAAAGACTCGCCAAGTTTTCCCCTAGCTTCCTTTGGACCAGCAACAGAAAAGAAACCCACAACCCTTGGAGCGTTTTTCAAAACAACTGTCTGCGCGTTTTTCTTTATATCAAACATAACTCATTTATTGCCACTAAATCGACTTTTATTCGCGGGGTTTTAAGGGTTTTGGGGAATCGAAACCCTCAACGGTTTTTTGGTTCTTTTTTGTCGCAAAAAAAAGAACGAATAAAAAAATAAAATTCAACAAACAATAACCTTAACACAAATCAGTAAGGAGATTTAAATGAAAAACAGAAAACTTAAAACAAGCCTAATGCTTGGAGGCATTGCAGTTCTTGGAACAGCACTTGTTGTTGGAGGAACAGCATTCACAAGCAATGTGGCAGAAGCACCTGAAGCAATTGTGCTAAACAGCATCAATTCTTTCAATAGCATTGCAAGCAAAATAAACGTTTGGGAAGACGGAGACTTTTCAGACATGAACACAAACAATCATGTTGGACTAAACAGCAGTCACGTAAACTTCAATACACATTCAAACAACAGGCGTGCAAACACAAGCATGACAAACATTCAAAGCTATCCACATCTTGCGGCAAACAATCACTTCGAGTCTAAGGACTACATCAACTCTCACCCAGAGTTGGGACGCGGAGAACCTGCAACACTCACAAACCCACTTGCCACAACAAACAACACCGGAAGAAGAGGCAGAATTGGCAGAAGAAACAGAAATAACAATAACACTCATAACAGCCCAAACACAAATATGGGGACAAACAACCACACAGGAACAGGGCTAAACACAAACACACATCACAACGGAGATTTCTATCACATAAGTTTTAGACAAGAAGAACTTAGAGAAGCAAACCAAGCCCTAAGACGTGCACAAAGAGAACTTAACGACCAAGTTCAACAATCAAATCAACTTGTTGCACAAATGAAAGCGACACCAAACCAAAACCTATCTAAAGAACAAAGAGACAACATCGCAAGCCATGCAATTGTTCTAAACAAGGCAAAAGAAATTCTTAAACACGACGTTACGGAATTTAATGTTGGCAGAAACAACATGACACATATGCAAGGCGGACGTGGCAATCACACAGCCGAGCAAAAAGCAAATGTGGAACTTATGATTCTTTCAGCAGAAAAAAACCTTGCAGCGCTTGAAGCAGGAAACTGCAGCATTCGAGCAATCAACCACGAGCTTAAACAAGCAATTGGTCATATCAATACAAATCAAACAACAAATCAGATGACTTCAAACAACACTGCGATGAACAACACAGACAATACGCATTTTAGAGGAATAGGCAGAAGGAATCACACAAGAAACAATATGGACCAAACTTCTGTAAATAACACAGGACTAAATACGGGAACAGATTTCAATAGCTACAACAATAATCAAATGATGAACTTCGATAATATGGGAACCAACTCTAATAACAACACAGTATTCTCTTCTGCATCAAATACAACAGACACAACAAATCAAAACCAAACAACCCCAAACACAACAGATGGAATGACAGGAACGCATAACATAACTCCAAGACATAACACCGGCAGACACACCGGAACAACAAACACTTCTGGAACAACCATGGGTTACGCTCAACTTTGCAAAAAAGGTTGCTAATCAAAAAACGCCAAACGGCGTTTTTTTAATTAACTTCTTCAATCAGTTTTCTTCTTAAGTCGTTTAAAATTTTGGTTTCTAGTCTAGAGACTTGAACCTGACTGACATTTAGAAGTTCCGCCACCTCGCTTTGAGTTTTTCCCCTATAGAACCGAAGCAGAACAATCTTTTGTTCTTTCAAACTAAGCTCGCCAAGCATCTTTTTTAAAGCAAGGCTTGTGATGAGTTCTTCTGTCTTGTCTCCATCGGTAATCTTTTCAAACACTGTTTGAGTTCTTTCACCCTTTGCCCCATCAAGTTTCTTGTAAATCGAAACCGGCATGCTGCTTGCCTGCATGGCAAAGATGATTTCTTCCACTTCCAAATCAAAATGTTTTGCAATCGTTTCAACTTTTGGACTGTCTTCATTCACAGCCTTATATTCTTCAATAAAGTTTTTTATATCAGAATATAACATCTTTGTGCTTCGGCTTACCTTAATACTCCCATCATCTCGAAGAAAGCGTTTAATCTCCCCCGCAATCATAGGCACTGCGTAAGTTGAAAACCGAACGCCAAATGAAGAATCGAAATTCTTTATTGCCTTAACCAAACCCATGCTTCCAAGTTGAAACAAATCTTCATAGTCTACGTTTTTTCTTAAATAGCGCTTCACAATGCTTTTCACAAGCGGACTGTTTAGCCTAACCAACTGTTCCATTGCCTCCGCATCTTCTTCTTTTGCTTTCTTAATTAAAGAGAGAGTCTCCTCATGTGAAAGCATTTGCCTAACTCCTTTTTTAAAATAACCACTGTGCCTTTCTTTCCGCTTCTAACCTCCACACTGTCCATAAAACTTTCCATAACGGTAAACCCCATGCCGCTTCTCTCTTCTTCTGGTTTTGTTGTATAAAACGGCTCCTTTGCTTTTTCAATATCAGGTATTCCCTCACCTTTGTCTTCAATGGTTATTGTTGCCAACATTCCATCAATCAAAACAGAAAGGGTGATAATTCCGTTTTCTCTTCCCTCATAGCCATGAACAATTGCGTTCGTCACCGCTTCTGAAACTGCTGTTTTCACATCATTAATTTCATCAATGCTTGGGTTAAGCCGTGCCAAAAACGCACCAACAACACCGCGAGCAAAACTTTCGTTTTGGCTTATTGCATCAAACTCCATTTTGAATTTGTTTATTCTCTTCATATATTCTCCTTACACAGTTAGGGGCATGATTTTATATAATCCGCTCATCCTAAAAATTCTATCTATTTGTGCACTTGGGTTTTTAAGAAAAAGCGGAATCTGCCTTTGGCTTAGTTTCTTATATCTTCCAATAAGAACACCCACCCCTGTGCTGTCCATAAAAAAGAGTTCCCTAAAATCAATAACCATTTTAGAAAAACTTTCGCTTTCAATAAGCGCATCCAGTTTGGGTCTTATATAATGGCTGGCGTGTTCATCAAGCTCACCAACCAAATAAATTTCCAAAACATCTTTAACTTTTTTATGAAACATTTGCATAGCGTAAGTCTAGCAACAATATGTTGTCGAAATTTTTACACCCATAAATAAAAAAAGAGATTTTTGAAAAATCTCTATTCTAGCCATCTAAGGAAAACGTCTTGGTTATGAGGTCCCTTGATTTCGCCTCTTGCATCTGCCGAAATCTCGTCGCATATAAGGTCAATAAACTTTTCATCTCTTCCTATCTTCAAATATTCAATCGGGAATGTGTCAAACTGCTTTTGAGTAATTCTCTTTATGTTCTTTTCTATATGGTTACCTTTGTTTCTCCTGTCTATAACAAACCCGTGACGTTTGAAGAACTTGCTTCTTCTCTTAATTTTTCCAAATGCACTTAGTTGTGCAGTCACTTTTTCGCATTTTCTTTTTCTTGCATAGCACATTCCAATCTCCAAAAGCTTCCCACCAAGACCTTCGCTTTGAAAGTTTCTTCTTACATATAGTGTTGAAACGTGAGCCGTCTTTTCTGGAGTGGTGTAGTTATGAACTCTGATATATGCAATTGCACTTCTAATTTTTTCAATCTTGTCTGTTTGTTTAGAATCTATAATCAAAAACGTTGCAACAAAAGAACGAGTCTTTTTGATTTCTTTAATCAACCCCAAAAGTTTAACTTCAAGTGTTTCGCACTTTTTGTCCATGTTTAAATTATACACATTTAAACTCTAGATTTCAAGACCCGTCTCAGATTTTCTGCCAAGTGCATCGTCTTTTATTTCATCGCAAATAGACTTAACAAACTCACAAAGGCTTGCGTCTAAATATTTCACGCCGAGTTCATCAAACCTGTCTTCAGAAACACCGCAAATATTTCTTATTGCATAGCTGCTGACTTTACTTTTATCGGTGGCAAACTTTTCTCTTATAAAAAAGTTTCTTCTTCTTTCAATATCTTCTTCTGTTCCATCACAACTTATTTGTGCAAGCAAAGTTCCAGAGCGATGTTTTCTTGCAAAGCATGCAGCAAGGTGCATAAGTTTGCTGCCTAGTGCTTGCCCTTGTTCTTTCTTTCTAATATACATTTCCGAAATATATGTGCTTCGTTTTTCTGTGCTTACAGTCAAAGAAACATAGCCCCTTGCTCTTTTAAGTTTATCTATTCTATTTCTAGGGTTTAAAACAAAAAAGGTTGCATTAAAAGAACCATCTTTTTTAGCCTTCTCAATCAGTGCTTGTATTTCTAACTGAACCTTTCTGCACTTTTCTGTCATGTATAAATTATACACACTAAAAATCTATATTTCAAGACCTACTTCTTAAGTCTATAAACTTCCCTAGCAATAACAAGTTCTTCGTTTGTTGGAATAACAATCATCTGAACTTTGCTGTCTTTAGTTGAAATAATTCCTTCTTTTGCAAAACAGGCTTTGTTTGCTTCTTCGTTCATATATGCACCCAAAAACCCAAGGTATTTTGCAATCTCAGTCCTCTGCATAATTCCTCTTTCTCCAACTCCTGCTGTAAAAACAATTGTGTCCACGCCGTTCATACTTGCTGCATAACTTCCAATAAACTGCGCAACTCTATAACAAAACATATCTTGAGCAAGTCTTGCTTTTTTGTCTGTTTCCATTGCCGCTTCAATGTCTCTAAAGTCGTTCTTTCCAAAAATTCCTTTAAGCCCGCATTCTTTATTTAAATAGTTTAGAACTTCATCAACCGTCATACCTTTTGCTCTCATAAGGTTTAGAGCAACAGACGCATCAATTGCTCCAGTTCTTGTTCCCATAATAAGACCATCAAGTGGAGTGTAGCCCATTGATGTTTCAACACATTTTCCATTGTCAATCGCCGCAATAGAAGCACCACTTCCAAGGTGACAAGAAATAATTTTCTTTCCGCCATATTTTGTTATTGCAATTTCTGAAACATATTGATGACTTATTCCATGATATCCATATTTTCTATAGCCTAGATTTTCATAGTCTTCGTATTTGATTGGATACATATATGCTTTCTCTGGAATGTCTCTATGAAACGCTGTGTCGAACACTGCATAGTTTTCTTTTCCAAAAGTCTCCGTGCATGCTCTGATTCCCATAAAACTTCCAGGAATATGAAGAGGTGCAACTTTAGACAATTCTTTTTCTTGAGATAAAATTTCTGCGTCTATTTTCTTTGTCTGTGTGTTTTTTGCTCCACCAAAAACAACTCTATGCCCAACAGCTTCAATTTCTTTTTTGTTTTTAATAACACCATTCACAATCAAGAACTCAACAGCCGCTTCAACACCCTCAAGGTGAGTTTTTAAATAAACATCTTTTCTTATTTTTTGACCGTTTAGTTTAATTTCAATAAAACTTTCTTTCTCACCAATTCTTTCAACAAGCCCCGAAACCAAAACTTCTTCTTTTGGCATTTCAAAAACTTGAAACTTTAAACTCGAACTTCCTGCATTAACAACAAATACTTTCATATATATCATTTTCCTTTAGACTTACAGTATAGCACTTTTTAGAGCAATGTCGTCTTGCCGTCTTGTATTCTTTGAAGCTTTTTTGCTTCATCCCAAAAACCAATTCCAAGTTCCTCATCGCTTGCAATCATAAGTGGCGTTTTTCTAAAATCAAACTTCTCAGCCGTTTCTCTTGGAACAATTGCCCTTCCGTGTTTATCTAAATCAACATATCTACACTTTGGATAAAACGCTCTTGCTTTATGCCTATCTGCCATTGTTTTTCCAATAATCTTTTCAGCGATTTCTTCCATTCTGTTTTCTGTCCACATAAAAACACCACCGATTTCTTCGGCAAACATGTCAGCCCATGTAAGATTTTCCCTAAGGTCTTCGCGTATAGAATCGAGATTAATTTTAAGCCTGCTGCCATCTCGAATTATGATGCTTCTGTCTAGCATAATCAACTTATTTGGTGGCGTTAATAACATACGTATATTCTATTATAAAAAGAAAGAAATTTCAATAGCGATATAAGACGAAGATAGTTTTAGTGTTAGACAAGGAAAATAAAAAAATTGCGAGACGCCGTGTATTAAACATACACAAGTCTTGCAATTTCTTTTAATTTGACGACGTATAACACAAAATTAATTCGTCGTTATTTAATCAAGTAAAGTTTCTTTTGCGGTGAGCCTAAAAACTCCCCGCCCTTTTCTGTCACCAAAACCATTTCCTCAATACTTCCACCGTTCTTGATTGCAATACGCGGTTCAACTGTGTAGATTCCGTTTAGTGCAAGCTTTCGCATTGTTGTAAACCTAAGTTTGTTTTTTCCTGCAAGTGTTGTGCCAAGTTCGTGCACAAGGCTTCCAACTGGGTGACCGGTTCCGTGGTTATAACTTGGGTAGCCACTTTTTAGAACATATCCCCTCACAATCTCATCGATTTGATGCCCTTTCTTGCTTGGCTTCATTGCCCTTCTTCCTAAATCGATTGCCTTAATCAATGTGTCAAAAACTTTTTGCACTCCCGATTCAGCCTTTGTTTCGCCATCTTTTAGAGCATAGCCCATACGTTGAAGGTCGCTGCAATATGTCTTGCCGTTTTCCGCAATAACTCTTATTCCAAAATCTATATAAACAGTTTCGCCTTTTTGAAGTTTCTTGTCGCTCGGATTTGCGTGTCCACCTTTTGTCAGGTTTTCACCAATCAAAATAATCGGTTCAAAAGACGCTTCTTCTCCTTCACCAAGAAAACTTATTGCCAGCTGTTCAATTTCTTTTTCGCTTATTCCAACTTTCATTGCAACAAAAACTTGCCCCATAATTTCCTGAGTGCGAACGGTAACCTTTCTCATGTTTTCAATATCTTCCTCTGTGTTGTTTTCACCAGCACTTAAAATCAAATTTTCGCCAGATTTGATTTTAAACTTATTGCTCTTATATGCTTCCTTAATTCTTTTTTGAAGTTTAATAAACCCACCATAACCAAGAGAGTCTAACGCTGAAATGCTTGAATAGTTTAAATAGATTTCTTTTGGAAATTTCAACTCAGTAAAAATCTTTACTAAGTGCATATCAATCTCTGCAGAAGAGTTGTAGGACAACGTCGTTCCATTAAAACCTTTCACATTATCTATATCTAGTGTTGATGTAATCAAAAACGTTTTGTCTTTACTTAAAACAACAAAAGACTCCGGCAACTTTCTGCCAACTTCTCCCCCAAAAAACTTCTTAAAAAATTTATCTGTTCCATCTGCTGAATAGAACACCCAGCATTCTGTTTCTTTCAATATTTTATTCATGCTTTATTCTAGCACATTTGGCGTTTCTATCTAGTTTCGAAAGGTCAACATCAAACCCTGCATTTTCTGCGTCGCGTTTCATTATGTCCGCCGTCACGTCGATATAATAAAGTTTGCCCTTCTTTCTAAGTTGCACGCCATTAAACTGATGACCAATTCTTGCAAGCCTTCCTTCTCTAAGATTTAAACACATCTGGGCTTTTGTCACCTTCTCGCATTGAATGCCACAATTGTTCAGAATGCTTGAAACCTCACTTGCATATGTTGTGCATTGTGCTAACTTTGTGATGTGAACCGTTGGCGATAATCTTGTTGTGTCGTCTGTGAAAGCAGGAATGTCATAAAACTGCCCATCAATCAAATGTCTTGTTACAGACGGTTTTGCATATGCATCTTCGGAAAAAATGAAACCATAGTCATAACCATAGCCACCTTCTGTTCCAATTCCCTTCTCAACCGACGCCAAGCCATTTAGAAAAATATATCGAAGTTTGTCAATCTTGTCATAAAAATTT
>Ga0131853_10002320_pt1 | contig 34091 bp, 27 predicted proteins | sample TergutLab28metaG_FD_92764 | JGI IMG/M metagenome (GOLD analysis project Ga0131853, IMG submission 92764) | Labiotermes labralis P1 segment gut microbial communities from Petit-Saut dam, French Guiana - Lab288 P1 (version 2) (version 2) | ecosystem: Host-associated > Arthropoda: Insects >... | reverse complement strand
TACAACAGTTTGGAAATCTTTTCTTGATTGTAGCTCCTTAACAACCGGGCACATTTTAATCGCTTCCGGTCGTGTTCCAAAAACAAGCATGACTTTTTTCAATATAAATCCCCTTCCTGGAAACGTTTTTCCCAGTCATTTCTTAAAATAAAGTGAAGCTATTTTACAACATCATCCAGAATAACTAACGCTTTTTCATCAACATACCCAACTTGATCGTTAACTTCAATCTTAGCAATTTTACCAATTTTCTCAATCACTCGTACTTCCATTGCAAATGAAAGTTCTTCAATTTTTTTAGTGAGTTCTTCATCTGCGAACATCTCTATTGTACTCGTCTGCACTACACCAGGCTTGTTAATCACTTCCGGTAGCAACACATTTTCATCTGGATCTGATGAGAATAGTCCAAACATCCATACAGCAGCCAGAGTCATCATAATAGCTACCGCTAATGCTTGTAGTAAAAATTTATTTTTATCTTTTTGTATAGATTTCTGAACAACTTGTTGCTGATCGGCTTGTTGTTCCCTAAATTTCTTTCGATATGCTCTCTTTTCCTTCTTGCTCAACCCATTAAGCCATTCAAGATGCTGTTTATATTTTTCAGCCACTACACTCGTATCACCAAAATCTTGAATTTGCCCAAAGTTAAGCCAAAGTGCTCGATCAGAAATCTTTTCGATTTGTCTTAACGAGTGGCTAACGAAAAAAATTGTTTTTCCTCGATCTTTAAAATCCTTTATTTGCTTAATAAATTTTCTAAAAAAAACTTTGTCCCCAACAGCTAAAGCCTCATCAATAATTAAGATATCCGGATTCATACGAGTAGAGATCGCAAAACCTAGTCTTGACTTCATTCCGCTTGAGTAAATTTTAACCGGTTGCGTAATAAATTCTCCAATGTCAGCTATTTCAATAATCGCGGCAGTTTCTTGCTCAATTTGATGACGATCTAATCCATACATTAAGCATTTTAATTGAATATTTTCCAAGCCTGTAAGATTTTTATTCAGCCCACTTTTAATTGCAACTAACGAGGATTCTCCATTGATTTCAACACTTCCTGAAGTTGCTGGAATCACTTGTGCCAGAATCTTCGATAGCGTAGATTTGCCTGCTCCGTTCGTTCCAATGATACCAATTACTTCACCTGCATATGCCTCAAAGCTTACATTGTTAAGCGCATAGAAGCAATTAGAGTTCTTTTTAAATGACAGCATATTTCTAAGCCGTTCGAAATCCCTCTCATATAAATTATAGCTTTTAGAAACATTCGAAAGCTTTATCGTTGGCTTCATCTAAATATCCCTCCTACTTCAAAACCGCGTATTATATCCTTACTTTTAAACCCTACAAATAATCAACAAACTCGTGACGGAATCTGATGTGCATATAGGAACCAATTAATAAAATAAACAGCGTAGCTAACCAAAAATAAATAGTATAAGACATATCCTCGAAAAACCAGGTGCCACCTAATAAAGAATCTCTGAAACCTTTCACCACATAGAAAAAAGGATTTAATTGTAAAACTTTCACTAGCTTATTCGGTAAACTTTCAACATTCCATAAGATTGGCAATGAAAACATCATTAATCGCATAATTGATTGAATTAGTGTTTGAATATCTCTAATGATTGTCGTAATCGTCGATGTCAACAAAGACACGCTATATAGCAAAATATATAGTGCCAGCAAATAATATGGTAATTGCAATAAATAATGCCCCGAAAGAACGCCATTAAACAGTAGCACAAGTATTACAAGTAATAGTAACGGGATAAAAGTAAATGAATTAACCACAATTTTAATAACAGGCAAGGTGCTCACCGGAAAATTCATTTTTGAAACTGATCCTACCTTAGTATAGACACTCTTAGCACCTTGTGTAAGGCTGGGAGATATAAATAACCAAGGAACCTTTCCTACAATAAACCATAGAAAAAAAGGAACTTCTCCTATAGGCTGTCCACCTCTTATCCCTAATCCAAAAACGAGCCAATATGCAACGATTTGAACAAGAGGTGTGACAAATTGCCAAAACACACCTAAATAGTGCATTTTATATTTACTTCGCACTTCATATATACTTAAATTATAAATCAGTCTCAAATGACCCAATATTTCCTTTGCAATTTGTCCAATATAATTCATATGTTTTAAAGCTACCTTCTGTCTGTCAGTTTTGTAGATATTGCCTATAACATGAATGACCTACAATAAAAAATTGCTAACTCATTCTTTTGTATTATCTATCTAGCTGCATGTACCATTTGGCAAGCAGACTGCTACAAATAAAGTATAGATCATACATCTACACTTTTCAAGCTACTAAACGACCTGTGCTTAATTCCATCTTGCCTAAAAATCATAACTTCCATACCCTTTTCATACGCTACATAGAAGAAACGAGTTGCTTCTCATCAGCTTCGTTAAGCTTCCTTTCAGCATTCTTTTTGGATATCTTGACAAATTTTATCTGATATTTTTTCTTTTTTGGAGCCTGTTCTACAGCTTTCTCCAACATTATTTCACATTCATCGAAACGTTGTAAATTTTCTAAAGATATCGCTGCCTGATAATAGGCGCTGGATATCTTTACTGTAAGCTCTTGCGCCCTTTGCAGATATACCAGAGCTGCTTCATACTTCTTCAATTTATTGAGACATGTACCTAATTGTAAGTGTGCATTAGCAAAATGCGGGCACAATTTGATAGCTTCTCTTTGGTGTGCAGCGGCATTCTTAAAATCCTTTAATTTAGACAAAACAATTCCTAATTTATAATGTGCTAAATCAGATTGAGGTTCCTTTTGAATGTGCTCTAACAGTAGCTGCTTTGCACTTGCAAGTTTCCCCTTCTTTATAGCTTTCTCTATTCTTAACAAAGGTTTTACTTCATCAATTGTTTCGTATAAATCGCTACTTTCATCCAAATCTACAATTGGTTCATCTGCTAAAAAGCCAGCGATCACTTTTCCAATTTTCATCTTTCGGTGTAGAAATTCCGGAACCTTATGCCCTACCCCTCGAAGATGAATACAAGTTGCATTACATGAAGCATTCAATAAGATTGAAGTGATTAAATCCCCTTGATTAGCTTCGCCGGCATAAACTAATATCGGAACTTGACTTTTCTCTAGCATTGGCCTTAAATCTTTATATACAGCATTAGTAGATTTAGGTAACCTGGAAATTAACTTGATTTTCTTGAGAATTCTCCAAAATAAATTATTTTTAACGTTTTTCGGCATATGCTCAATTAGCTTTATTCCTTTATATTTCAGAATGGCTCTTGGTCCGAAGCATAACACTTTAGCATTTAGTTTGGCACCGTATAGCATAGCTCCAAAAGAGCCCATACTGCTACCGAAAATATATATTTCCTCTACCCCTAGTTGCTGCTTCCAACTTAGGATTACTTGAACTACCTCATCTACTGTTTCGCCTAATCCTGCTATTCCTCTTTGATAATAATTCTTATCATTTAGATACAGCTTGTGTGCGGGTAAATCAATTGCACTCTTAAAAAAGGTGAACTTTCCTTTAGCTGCATCTGCACTAGAAAAAACTAATAATAATTTTTTTGCTCCTTCACACAGAACCAATTTATAGTAATCTCCCTCTAATCCTTGCATATCTATTAACTTATTTGTCATGATTCAAACCTCCTCTAACTAAAACAGGCAAAAACTTTCTATCTATTTCTAAAAGAAAGTAACTTTCTTAAGATTATACGAAATACAGATTGAGACTTCGGAAGATCTTGATAAAGAAAATCCTTCTTCGCTTCAATCGCTTCATATACCCTTTTTGTATTGTTAGTATCTACTACAGAGAAGTATTTTGACCTTAATTGTGCATACACTTCTTTTTCTTGAAAATTTCTTTCAGCATATTCCTCAACTAAAGTAACTAACTCATCTGCTTGAAATGCCACATCACCAAATAAATCACGATCTAAATCCATATAGGCACCTTCATATGCCAAGTAATCTTCTTTATCAAAATGATAGAAAAGACAAGGCTTTTTCATATAGTACATTTCCCAAATAGCACTTGAGTAATCAGAAATCATCAGCGAGCTTTGCATAATCAGCTCATCGACCGGTGTTTCTAGAAAGCTAACTTTCTGAATATATGGTGAATCAAATTCAAACAAATCAATGTAGTCTCTAAATTTGGGATGCAAGAAAAAAGCAATTTGTAAATTTTTCTCTTCTAAAAGCTTGTGAAGCTTCGGAGAGGATAGAAAATTATAGTAGCTTTGATAATAATCACTTTCTTTAAATTGCTCTCGCGGCATCTCTTCCATCCAGATTCGCCACGTAGGCATAACAAAAATCTTCTTGCGTTCCATGTCATGTGATTTATCCTTTAAAACATCCCATCTAGCATAACCTGTAACAACTACTTCCTTTGGATCATAACCCCATTGTTCAATTAACATTTTCTTTTCGTATTCCGATGGCGCAGTGATCAGGTTAAAGCTTGCACGATCTTTGTGAAAATCACGTACTACTTTTAACCCATTAACACCGTGTTGTAAGAATACTAACTTCTTCTGATTTAACGCCCTTCCTAACCTTGTCTTACGTTGTCTCAAGTTATAACTATGCCGCTTTGTTTCAGATGCAACTAGTAATTTTGCAGAAAACATATAGACAAAATATTTAAAAGACATAAAGTAAAGTACTCTATCTTTTTTATCTGCCAAATATTGCTCCTCAACAGAGCCTTTTTGTATCACATAATAAAATTGGTCATGTTTTTTATTTTTATAAGCATAATCAAAAACATAATAGCCATTTTCATGTGCTGAAGCTACAAACTTTTCAAATCCAATCCAAATATCCTTTTTGCTATAATAAGTGTTAAACAGTTTAGCAAAATAAAAAGCTACGTTTTCTTTAAACAAATAATAATTCGTTTCAAACCAATCTCTTTGACGGCAAGTGAAAGCAATGCTTCCGTTTACTGTAGTATAAGGATAGATAATATCCGTCTGATTCACCTGGTATTGAAACTTACTAATAGTCCTATTAATTCTTCTTCCAATGCCAGCATTAATTGCTGCTGCTCGAATCGGAATAACTTCTTGACTGTGTTGGATCATAATATACAAATCCCAAAACAATGGATAGAATGGATTTTTATTTAAATCGATCTGCCCTTTGATCAACAAACCATCTGCAATTTTTTCTTTAGCAATAATCGGATACTCGAATATCTCATTACGATCTTTATTTCTTTGTACAAAAGCAATTGCTTGTGGTTCTAACTCTTTATGATATGGGCTTTTGATAGTAAAAGATAGCTCAATCATATTCCTCTTCATACGGAACTGAGTCATCCTCACTCGTATATCCAGCTTCTCCCTCCAAAGGTTGAAGTTAGTATTTTTCACTAGAGTCAAGTACTTTCGATCATTTGCAATATGAAATTGAAAGAATTGATGATAGAATGACTGCACCTCATCAAGTGGAGGCATTCTATCCAAAAAGCGCTCCCTACCGCCCAATGCTTTTAACATTACAGGCCGAACGATGCCCTCTCCCTTATCACTGATGAATTTAACATAGATATCCCACTTTTCTACTGACATTGACTTTTCTTTCAATGCCATGAAATCTGTAAGGTCAAAGCTAAACACATTGTGATCGACACTCAAGAGAGGATAGCTATAAAATTCATCGCTTGTTCTTGATTTGATGATTAACAATGCTTGAGCATGATTCAGTTGGTTACTAGCAAAATGAAGATTCACTCGGTGACCTTCTATATTGATCTTTTTTAGATCGATTGTCTCATGTAGACCTAAAACATATCGATCCTCTTTTGTAATAACAACTTCTCTCTGCTCCACTTGCTATCTCCCCTTCATCAAAACTGTAATCTCAAAATTTCTACTACCCCATGTCATAACTCGTACGCTTTAATTTACTTTCCAAAAACACATGCTCGACAACATTACGTGTGGCATTACCATCTTCTAAATAACAGAATTTATTATAAAAATCCGAATATTTTTCACGATATGCTAAAAATTCTTGATGACGATCAAACTCGTCCAACATCTCTAACAGTTCATCCATATTCTTCACAAGAGGCCCTGGTGCTTCCTTTTCTAAATCGAAGTAAAAACCTCTTAAAACATTTGCATATTCCTCAATGTCATACGTATAAAACATAATTGGTCTTTGCAAATTAGCATAGTCAAAAAATACAGAAGAGTAATCTGTAATCAGTAAGTCCGATATCAAATACAGATCGCTAATATCTTCTTTGTTAGAGAAATCATAAACAAATCCTTCATAAGGTTGTAAATCAAAGCTTTCTGATACAATATAATGCATACGTAAAACAATCACATACTTTTCACTGTACATTTCCTGTAGTTTTGCTAAATCCAATGCCAAATCCAGCTTGTAGTGACCAACACTATAGTACTGGTTATCTCGCCATGTCGGTGCATATAAAATCACCTTCTTATGAGGCGCAATCCCTAATCTTTCCTTGATATTCGAAATATTTTCTGCTCTATTCCCCTTATATAAAACATCATTCCGAGGATAACCATACTCGAGCATTTCTTTTTCAAAACCAAATGCTCGTTTAAAGATTTCACTAGAATATTCATTTGCAGAAATCAAATAGTCCCAGCGAGAAGACTCCTTGGAAAAATTCTTCTTGTATTTCTCTGTTGTTGTCTTTGGCATATGCACTTCTTGCATATCAAGAGCCAGCTTTTTTAACGGTGTACCATGCCATGTTTGCACATAAGTAGTATGCCTTGGCTTAGGTATTACCAATGTCATTCGAGTATTGGATACCCAAAATCTCGCCCGAGCCATCAAGAAAAACCACTTCACAGAGTATCTTCTGACAGTGTTTGTTCCTGTTCCTTCAAAATTTTTTAAATACTTAGATTGAACACTCCAATACATTGTATAGTCAGAATAATGTTCACACATATACTCATAAATTGCTTTCGGATTACAGGCATATTGTCGACCTAAGTAACTCTCAAATATAATGAGCTTTTTAGAAGCCGGTAGAAACCCTAATAAAAAGGAAAGCAATCTCACTATTTTTTTAACTATTCGTGATTTTTTCAGCTTTGACAGCATGATATCACCTTTCTTCTTTCACCTATTTAGCCAATTCTTTAGACGTTTGCGCAGAGCAGCCTAAAAATACAAAAGGAAATACCTTTTCTCACCCATTAATGATCAAGATATTTCACGAATTTTACTATGATTGGGTTGTGCTACTCTGTGAATAGCAACTCTTCTTTTATCTGTGTTGTTGATATACCTTCTGTTCGTGGTAAGTAAACAACTTCACAATGTTCCTTAAGAAAGTCAAATTTCCCTTCCCAATCATCCCCCATAACAAATACATCGATCTCATGGCTGATGACATCTTCTACTTTTTGTTCCCACGTTGTTTCAGGAATCACCTCATCAACATATCGAATTGCCTCTAGTATTAGTTTTCTGTTTTCGTAGCTATGATATGCACTTTTATTTTTCAATGCATTAAATTCATCATTAGAAATAGCAACAATTAAATAGTCACCTAAATCTTTAGCACGCTTTAATAAGTGAATATGCCCCCAGTGTAATAAGTCAAATGTTCCATAAGTAATCACTTTTTTCATATTAACGTATAGCCTCCATACAATCTTACTGCACAAAACCTATTTGAGGAAATGCACAAAATATTGAGAACGATCATATAATCGGGAATTCCTCCGTCATAATACACATTTTTGTATTATACTACATTTATTTAATCCCAGCAAACTGAAGTATTCTCTCACTATTCCTGCTATCCTTGTACTGATTAGCTAATTCATTAACTTTAGCTCGCTGATCTTTATAGTCATCATTACCCTCTAAAACATCATCCATATATTGAAAAAAATCTTCTTTTGTTTCTATTTTCCTCCCCGGCATATAATCTAAAGGGTTCTCGAACAAGAAACCTCGTGCATTTTGATAAGAACGGAAATCATCTATTGTAAAACCAATTGGTCGATCCAGCAATAGATAATCAAAGTAAACAGATGAATAATCTGTAATTAAAGCATCTGCCTCTCTGAGTACTTGATACAAATCTACACTAGCCTTTTGTAAATGAGTATTAGTTAGAAAGAGAATATTCGTGAATTCCTTCATCACCACATAATCTAAGTTCTGAGCCGGATGCAGTTTAATTAACATGAAGCTGTCCATCTCTTGTAGCTTACTATTCAATGTACGCAAATCTGCTTCATTTCTCATTACTCTGAGCCCAGTTTCGGTTCGGTAGCCTTCTTCTATATCCACTATATAATGATCACGGGAAATCCTAAACGTCGGCATCCATAAGAAAATTTTTTTATATGCTGTTTTATTAATATTTAACTTCTGTAGAGCTGTTCCTTTTTGAAATAACAAATCATTCCGTGGATGTCCAAAAACAACTACTTGATCGATATGACAATCAAAACAATCTCTCATAATCGGTCGAAAAGCTTCTGAACTGGCTAACACATATGTAAAAAAATTGTAACGATAATCGCTAAGCTTCTCAGCAGTTTTGTTAAACTTTTTCAACGGTGTACCGTGCCATAGATTAATTGATATTTGCTTTTTCGATGGCTTGATCGCAATAATTTCTCCATGAAAAAATATACGCTTAGCTGTCATAATGTGGTACAAAGAAGCGATAACAGAAACAAAATTGACATTTTCTCTTTTATAGTGCTTATACTTATTTGGCTCTGATACAGAGCAAACAATATTATAGGCTTTATTGACAGGGTCAGCTAGTAAATGATCAAGCAATGCTTTGCTGTTATCTTCTAATTCTGAATTAGAAAAAAAGAGTACCTTATTCTTTTGTTTAGGTACATATCTATTTACAACACTAAGCATATCGCAAATAAAAAAATAGGCTTCTCGTTTATACTTCCCTTTAATCATTCGCCTATCCCCTTAAAAATTTTCTATATACATACAACCGCATTCTTTTCGGTAGCAAACTCACCACTATATGCGGAATAGTTGAAATAAGATAATCTTTGAAGGTCGGTAAACCTACTTTATATATGGCCGTTTTCGCTTTTAACATAGCGAGAAGATACTGAACGCCACCACGACGTTTCATCATCTCTTCTCCCGCCCTCGCATACACTAGAACATCATCAATATTCCTTCCTTGGCAGCCATTTTGTAACATTCTTACCCATAAGTAATAGTCTTCAAACCACCGACAATCCATATAGTTTCCTGCTTGCAATACGCTATCCCTTTTAAACATCACTGTCATATGGTTAAATGGATTTCGTGTTTTAGCAAACTGATATATATCCTTCGGCGTAGTCGGTAATACCCTTTTATATAAACCATCCTCTATCGTCTCTTCAAATTCAAGAATGTAACTTCCTACTATATCTAACTCAGGAAACGCTTGAAACATTTTTAGTTGCAAATCAAAGCGATCTTCTCTTGCAATATCATCCGTATCCATTCTTGCTACAAGATCATATTTGCAATGCTTTAAACCAGCGGCTAAAGCGAGTCCTAGCCCCTGATTTTCCTTTATCTTTACAATACGAAAAAGATAATCGTATTTTTCTTGATAGCGACTCAGCGTATCGTATAGTTCATCTGTTAAAGGGCCATCTTCTACTAAAACAATTTCATTAGGTAGTACCGTTTGATTCAAAATACTATCAAGCGATTGCTGCAGAAATTCTGGTCTCTCTTTATGGTAAACAGACATCAAGACACTAAATTCCATTTGTTTCCCCTAATCTTAATACTTTCTAAAATACATTCTCTCAGAAATCCATATAAATCATACTCAAAGAGATTAATACTCAACCAAAGTCAACACATCATAATCCGTTAACTTACTCTTCCCATCCAAATAAGTTAAATCGACCAAAAAGGCTATCCCGGCTACAACGCCACCAAGTGATTCTACCAAATTGATTGTTGCTACGATCGTACCACCTGTAGCCAACAAATCATCCGTAATTAACACACGTTGTCCCGGCTGAATTGCATCTTTATGCAACGTCAAAGTGGCTTCCCCATACTCAAGTGCATAGGTCTCCTTAACAGTTTCCCTCGGCAACTTGCCTTCCTTACGAACCGGTGCAAACCCAATTCCCAAAGCATAAGCTACCGGGCACCCAATGATAAATCCACGCGCCTCTGGCCCAACAATTAAATCAACTTGCTTTTCTTTCGCAAATTGAACAATCTGTTCGGTTGCATAACGATAAGCTTCTCCATTACTCATTAACGGCGTAATGTCTTTAAAGCGAATGCCTTCCTTTGGCCAATCTTCAACAATTGCAATATGTTTTTTAATATCCATCTATATTTCCTCCATTTTTACGCTGTTCCATTAACTTTCGCATCAATGCAATTAATCCATCTTTTGTACTGAGCAATAATTTCTGCTCAACTTCAACTTGTTGCACTCGCTCTTGATAAAGTTTGGATTCAGTTAAATCCTTTTTAACGGATGATATTGTTTTAATCAATCCATCCTCCATTATAGCAAAATTCAACTCAAGAAACACGTTAAATATAAATGACACTGTCCCTTTTCTCCATTTATTTTGCTTTTCCAACATTTCGCTATGTCGTTTGGTGTCAAATGGTTCATTTTGTTTCAAGAAGGCATACACCCATTTAAACTGCTCCCGTGATGGCATAGCTTGAAATAAATGATCCGGTTGTTGCTTTAAAAAAAGATATAATTTAGAGCAAGATATTCGCTCTAATAAAATGTGCAGATCTTTCAAGCTAGTAGGATAATCAATTAAGCAAACATGGTCAGCTTGGTCATTAAACAATCCTATTTCCTCGCAAGATGTAAGCAAAGCTACTTCTGATTGAATTGCAGCAGGCAATACGTTCAAAGTTTCCGCACGAAACACGATTAACTTCCGAGGATAAGGAATCGCATCAAAATTCACCTTCGTTAATGGCCTACTACGCCAATCAAAGATTTGAATATGCTCACAGCTAGCATCCTCGACAACCAATTGTGGTGTGACTTTCCCGTTCCATTCGTTAATATTGACTGCTCCAACAACTTTTAGCTCATCTTGCTCAGAAACTTGCTCCATCAAATAACTTTTGTTAAAACCTAGCAATTCAATTGTACCGCTAGCATCCGATAGTTTCCCTTTGACATGATTAAAATTTGAACCGATCTTCCGTGCGAATTCCAATTTTGCTTTTTCAATTAATAGCCGTGGCTGCTGATTTCCTATGCCAAATGGCGCCAGCTGCTTAATTTTCTGAATTGTATCAATCGTAAGCCTTTCAATTGGTGTCACAATATCAATTTCTTTTTCTTGAATAAATTCTAGCTTCTCCGTGCGGCTTTGCGCGGCTTGATTAAGCGCCATCCGTAGTGCCGCTATATTAGCAGCATCCATTGAAAATCCTGCTGCCATCGCATGTCCACCAAACTTAGTTAACAATAACTCTTGCTGGATTAGCGCTTGATAAAGGTGATAGTCTGCAATACTTCTAGCAGATCCCGTAGCTTCATTATTTTCAGCATCAATGCCAATGACAAAAGCTGGGCGGCCATACTTGTCCACTAGTTTAGATGCAACAATCCCCACTACACCAGCGCTCCATCCGACACTAGCCACAACAATAATTGGCCACTCATCAACTGAAAATTCCTCCTCAACCATTCGGATTGCTTCATCTGTAATTCGCTGTACAATGGATTTCCGTTCATTGTTTAGCTGATCTAATCGAGCAGCAATTTCTTTTGCTTCTTCTTTTGTTTCCGCCAGCAATAAATCGACTGCTAGATCAGCCTTCCCCAATCTTCCGGCTGCATTAAGACGAGGAGCAAAAACATAACCAATTTGTTCCTCGTTAATCGATTCCATCGGAATTCTTGATACTTGCGCTAATGCTTCTACAGCTAACAATTGGCTAGTTCGCAACAGTTGCAGACCTTTAGCCACAATGAAGCGATTTTCATCATGAAGCGGAACTAAATCAGCGACTGTACCAATTGCTGCCAACTGAACAAGATCCGGTGCTGGGCCTCCTAGTAACGCTTGTGCTACCTTCAAAGCAACACCTGCACCGGCCAGTTCAGCACAAGGGTAGGCATTGTCCATTTGTGGGTGAATAATAGCAAAAGCCTCCGGCAGTTGCTCTCCAATTTGATGATGATCTGTAACAATTACATCCATCCCTAAACTTTTCGCATGTTCGATCTCAGCAATAGCTGAAATCCCATTATCCACAGTAATAATCAGATGTGTACCTTGCTCATGAAGCATTTCTATTGCTGAAATATTGAGCCCATAGCCCTCACCGAAACGATCAGGCACATAATAAGATACATCACTTGCACCATACTGCTTTAATGCCTTAATCAAAATAGCAGTACTAGTAACACCATCAGCATCGTAATCACCAAAAATAACGATTTTTTCATGCTTGTTAACTGCTTCTCGAATTCGATCAATCGCAGACTCCATTTGAGGAAGCAAAAATGGGTCATGAAAGTCTTGCTCATCTGCGTTTAAGAATTGACGAGCAAGTACAAAATCATGAATACCTCGATTCACAAGTAGCGTTGCGATGATCGGTGAAATATTTAATTGCTCACTTAAAGTCTGCACTTTTTTAGTATCTGGTGCAAGTACAGACCATTTATTTTTTGCTGATAACATCTACATTTGTTCCTTTTTCTTTTCTATAAGTACCTTCTGTTTTGCTAAAGCTCAAAATATATAGCCGAATGATCACTCACTCAAGTAATCACTCGGCTTTTTCAAATAATTTACTTGTAAAACCTTACACTGTTCCTTCTTCATTACGTTTAACTTTAAGTGTCTTAAGCGAACCCTTTTTATCAAGTTCTTGACCTTTAAGGACGTAGAAGAGTGGCGCGGCAGTAAAAATGGTTGAATAAATACCGACGATTAAACCAATTAATAGTGCTAAATTGAAGTAAAAGATCGATTGGCTACCAAATACCATCATCGCCACAACAGTTAAAATCGTTACAACTACTGTATTAATCGAACGCTTCAATGTTTGTCGAACACTAATATTAACAATTCGAGCCAATTCTTCTCTACTCTTAATACGCTTCACTTTTTTAAAGTTTTCACGAATGCGATCAAAAGTAATAATCGTATCATTAATCGAGTAACCCAATATTGTTAATACAGCTGCAATAAAGGTAATATCCACTTCTATTCTAAATAAGCTAAAAATGGTAATCGTCACAAACGCCGCATGTAGCAATGCCGTAATAACAGCAATCGCAATCCGCCATTCAAAGCGAATTGTAACATACAAAATAATCCCTAATGATGCAACCGCAACTGCCATCAATGCATTTTTAAATAGCGCCTTACCAACAGTTGGCGAAACTGTACTAATATTCGGTTCCTTACCAAATGTCTCCATTAACGCAGCACGCAACGCCAAATCTTCTTGCTGATCTAATGTATTCTTTACACGAACAACCACTGTATTTCCTTCGCCTGCTACTATAATATCCTCAGTCGAAAGCTCTAATTGCTCAAACTTTTTCTTTACATCTGCAACTTCAATTTTCTGATCAGAATTCACTTCTATTCGTGATCCACTAGAAAAATCAATACCTGCATTCATACCCATTACAAATAGTGAAGCAATACCGGCAGCAGTCACAATAAGAGATGCAACGAAAAATTTCATACGCGGTTTAATAAAGTCAAAGCGATCATAGCGAGTTGGAATGTCTAAATCGTTATCGATGTCCTTAAGCTTCATCACGCTTTCAGGCTTAACGCCAACCCAGCCCAAACGATTATTTAAAAAGTTACTGCTGACCCACAAATGCATCAAGCCTCTTCTGCCAAAAACAGCAGTCACGAATCCAACAATAACACTGATTATTAACATCGTTGCAAAACCACGAACAGAACTTGTTCCATAAGTAAATAGTACAAAACCAACTAACAAAGTAGTTAAGTGTGCATCAATAATTGCACCAATAGAATGCTTATTTGCTTCTCTATAAGCGGCTTTCATAGGCCGCCCTTTTCTTAGCTCGTCCTTCAAACGTTCATCTGTAATAATGTTCGCATCAACAGCGATCCCAATCCCTAAGATCAAAGCGGCAATCCCTGGCAGCGTCAAAACACCATTGATCATATTAAAAATCAATAACATTAAGAAGCAATACGCAGTTAATGCAATAGAAGCTAAAAATCCCGGGAAGCGGTAAAAATAAGTCATGAATATAAACACTGCTATAAGCGCAATCAATCCTGCAAGCATCGTTTCATTAAGTGCGTCTTCACCAAACTTAGCACCTACCGATGTAGAATATTCTTCTGTTAGCTTAGCTGGCAATGCGCCTGCATTTAAAATAGCTGCCAACTCATTAGCTTCTTCTGAAGTAAAACTACCTGAAATCGTTGCTTTATTACTATCAATTTTATAATTAACAGATGGTGCAGAAATATATTTCTGCTCATTCTCACCTTTGAGGCTTTCTGCTTCGTAAGAATCTACACCTTCTTCAAAATCTAGCCAAATCGCCATAATATTATTAGGAAATGGAATCTGTGCAATCTTTTCTGTCACTTCACCAAACTTCTTACCATCTTTTAATGCCATCTCAATAATTACTTGGTTATTTTGATCAAATCCTACCATTGCGCCACCAGGGGTAAGGTCTTGGCCATCTAAAACAATATTATCTTGATAATCACGAAAAGTTAAGTTAGCTTCAGTTGATAACATCGTTCGCGCTTTTTCTGCATCGTCCACACCTGCCAACTGCACACGAATGTTATCATCTTCAATCGAAATATTAGGCTCATTCACACCTAGTGCATTAACCCTTCGATCCAAGGCTGCTACCGTAGCATCTAGTAAGTTCTGATCAACTTTCAGGTTCGGATCAGCTGATTCTACATGATAAAGCACCTCAAAACCACCTTGCAAATCAAGCCCCAATCTGGTTTCCTTCATAATGCCTTTCGTTGTCAACCCAAAAGTTGCCGCCATTACTATAACAATCAGAAAAAATGCAATAATTCTCTTTTTTAGAACCATCTTTCTATACCCCTTTAATTTTTAGGTGCAAAAATGAGCGTTTAGAAACGCAGAGATAAGACGAAATTTTTTTCGAATCCTGATTCGAAAAATAATTTTGGCTTATATCGGAGTTTCTGCTCATTTTTCCCGATTTCTCACTAGTTTCCCAGCAGTGCTCCGGCACCTTATTTTTAAAATAATTCTTTTAAATCCTCTTTGTTTAGTGCAAATGATTTTGAATGATGTGCAGATTTTTTAATCACATCAAGCGAAGCATAATTCATATAATCTGAGACTCTTATCCCCGTAATATCCGCAACTACTTGATGTAAGCGGCTTGCTTCCGTTAGTCGCCTCCATTTCATCTCCAACAAGTAGTTCCATAATAAATCCTCTGTCACGTTGTGATAATCGAGCAATTTAAATTCCTCACATTTACTAGTTAAAAAAGGCTGCACTTGCTCTCGATACTTTTCATTAGGATTCATAAAACTCTCCCTATTTCAGCATTTAAATATTATATATTTTACAGCTTGGTAAAAATCCGCATGTATAACATAGTATCTAATTTATGTATGCTTGTCTATTTTCTGCATATCTTTAATTGTACTGGATTTTGAGTAGGCACGTCAAACCTATGTAGAAAAGGATTTATATCTAAATTGAAAAGATCGGAGCCATGGCAAGATGTCAAAGTTTATCAAAGGCACTTTGATTTTACTAATAGCCGGATTCATTACGAGAATCCTTGGATTTGTTAACCGGATTGTTCTCGCCCGATTCGTTGGTGAAGAAGGCGTTGGTTTATTTATGATGGCCTCCCCAACACTTTTTCTGGTGATTGCCATTACACAAATCGGCCTACCGGTTGCTATTTCTAAGTTTGTTGCTGAGGCAACAGCCGAGAAAGATAGTTATAAAGTAAAAGCTGTCTTAGCAGTTTCATTGACAGTTACTCTAGTATTGTCTCTTATTTTTACACCAATATTAGTTTTGGGTGCTAAGTTTTTATCTGAACATCTTTTTACAGATAGCCGTGTTTATTATCCGCTACTAGCAATGGCACCAATCATTCCGATTACTGCTGTATCAGCTGTTTTGCGTGGTTATTTTCAAGGTAAGCAAGATATGAATCCATTTGCCATCTCGCAAGTGCTTGAACAAGTCGTTCGCATTCTACTGATTGCTTTTTTGACAAAGCAGTTTCTGCCTTACGGTATTGAGTATGCAACAGCTGGCGCGGTTGCTGCTGCTGTGATCGGGGAACTCGTTTCCTCACTTTATTTACTAACACGATTTAAATTCAAAAAGAAATTTAAATTAAGAAAAAGTTTTTTCCACAGTGTCTTGAACAATCGGCAAACTTTTTCTGATCTTATGAGCGTCGCCATTCCGACAACAGGTAGCAGAATGATCGGCTCTATTGCTTGGTTTCTTGAGCCTATTGTGGTAGCTCAAAGTTTAGCAATTGCCGGGCTATCGGTAGCTGCAGCGACCAAATCATATGGTGAACTAACCGGCTATGCGCTGCCACTCTTGACATTACCATCTTTTATTACCGTATCACTGGGCACATCACTTATTCCGGCAATTAGCGAAGCTTACGCCCACAACAAAATTAGAATAGTGGAATATAAACTTTATCAATCATTGCGTTTTACTTTTCTAAGTGGTGTTATTTCACTTGTTATCATTTATGTATTAGCTGATCCATTAATGCTACTCATGTATGGCAACAGCAATTCAGCACATTACATCCGATCCTTGGCTCCTTATTTCCTGTTTTTCTTTTATCAAGGGCCGTTGCAAGCTGCCATGCAAGCAATGAATATGGCAACTGCTGCCATGGTGAATAGCTTTATCGGTGCTTTAGTGAAAACTGTATTAATCTTAGCTTTGGCGACAAGGCCTGAGTTCGGTATTCACGGTGTCTCGATTGCTTTAGGTGTTGGTACGGTTTTAGTCACTGTCTTACACTTCATCTCAATTTCCAGAAAAATTCATATTCCATTTTATTGGCGGGAATATATCGTTACAGGAATTATTATGTGCTTAACCGGTTACACAGGGCACCTACTTTTTCAGCGAGTATTTATAAATTTTGGACTAATCAGCAATTTACTGTTGACAATGACTGTAATGCTACTACTATTCCTAATTTTTCTAATGTTAACAGGTGTGCTTAATAAGACTGAAGTTGAAAAAATCCCGATTGTTGGTAAGCCTTTAGCTTGGTTAATGCTTACTAGGTAATCTAATTGTTTTAGAGATTTTTATTAAAAGACAGGTCTTTTTCTCCAATTTCACTCATATAGTGGATTAGCTATTCAGATATTTGAAAGAGGTGATCAAAATAGAAACGAAAAAAATTAGTTCAGCAATTCTTTATGGCTTGCTAGCCATTTTTATCTTAGCAACGGTTTCCAGTCTGATTTTCTCATTAGTCTTACGCTTTACAAGCACAAGTGAATTAACAATTGGTTATGTTATTCTATTCGTGTCCTTCTTTTCATTATTTATTGGCGGCTTTATCTCAGGCGGTAAAGGTAAACGCTCCGGCTGGATGCTAGGCGGCGCAACCGGTCTGCTTTATACATTAATTATTTTTCTATACCAATACCTTGGTTTAGATGCCTTATTTACAACTAAACAAATTGTTTATTATGTAAGTTACATATTAACAGCGATGATGGGCGGCGTTCTTGGCGTTAATTTAGCTAGTAAAAATTAAAGAACTCTAAAGGGTACCATAACCCTTTAGAGTTTTATTAAATTAACCCCAACTGCTTCAATCCATAACTAACGCCATCTTCATCAACATGTTTCGTAATAAAGTCTGCATGTTTTTTTAACCCCAGAATTGCATTTCCCATGGCAACACCTGTTCCAACAGTTTGTAACATTTCTATATCATTGCTGCCGTCTCCAAAAGCATACGTATCTTCCATTCGATAGCCTAATCGCTGAATCATAATTTCAATGCCCGTTGCTTTAGACATGCCTGCTTTATTAACTTCAAAACCATAATCATTCCAACGATAAAGATTCCCAAATGGCGTGCACTCTTTGATATAATCCTCTATCTGTTCTGGATCACAGTGGAACATTACTGAATAAACATCTTTTGTGAAACTCTTTTCATCATGTATATTGATTGTACCCCAATCCGCCTCATCATAACAGGATTGAAGTATTGGTTGCTCTTCAAAATTCCAAATTTCATCAACTGATTCATAAGCAAGCGGTAGATTTCGACTTTTAGCAATCTTCGTTAAAGCCTGTACATTCTCCATAGGAAGCGGCGAATCATGCAGCAACTCACCGTCATAAACACAATAATTCCCGTTAAAGCAAACATAGCAATCCAGCCCTAATTCATCCAAAATATCCTGGATCCGAAATGGCGGGCGACCGGTAGCGATTGCTACATGCACATCATTTTTCTGCAATTGCCAAATCGCCTCTTTTGCAGATTGTGGAATGACATGTTTTGTATTGTACAATGTTCCATCAATATCAAAAAAAACAATTTTTCTCATATCTCGTCCTTTTGCAATTGATTAAGAAAAATAACAGCTACTGTTCCCGGCCCTGTATGCGCACTAATCGATGCACCAATTTCAATAATTTTAAATTGACTAGCACCAAATCGATCCTTAATCAATGCTTGTAATTCTTCTGCATCACTAGCGCAATCAGCATGGCAAATCCCGATTGTTTGCTCACTTAAACGATCTCCACGTTCAGCCATCTGTTCTAAAATAACTTCATACACCTTTTTCTTACCACGATACTTGCCAAACGGAACCAAGTCCCCATTATCAATTGTTAAAAGCGGCTTGATATTTAACATCCCACCAAAAAAGGCTGCTGATCGCTTCATCCGTCCACCTTTTGCTAAGTACTCCAATGTTTCAACTGTTGCAAAAGCTTCCGTATGGTCTGCAAAAAATTTCGCTGTTGCAATCACATCTTCATAACTGGCACCCTTTTTCACTAGTTCGGCGCAAGCCATAATACTAAAGCCAAGACCGAGTGAAGCGCTTTTTGAATCAATGACTTCCATTTCAAAATCGGGATAATCCTGTTTCACTTGCTCCTTTAGCATAACAGCTGAAGAATATGTACCACTGAGTCCTGATGAAAAAACAATGTAAATTCCCTTTTGCTTTGCTTGTGCAATTTTTACAAAATAATCTAAAATTAAATTAAGCGATCCTTGTGATGTTGTTGGAACAGCACCGTTCCTCATTGCATCCATTAGTTCTTTTGGTTGAATTGTAACACGATCTTGAAAATCCTTGCCATCATAATGTACACCATGAGGAACGTGCCATATGCCATTTTCCTTATAATACCCCGGTTCCAGATCTGCTGGTCCATCTGCAATAATTTGAATTGTCATGATACTCCCCCGTTTGATCTAAAAGTTGTTTTATTCCAATTTACCATTTTCCAACATTTAAAACAACGGAAAAATGGTGAGGTTCTTGTTTGAACCTCACCAAAGCAGAAACTCTATACAACTGGCTTTACATATTGAATCTGATCTGAACTCTTCGCCATCACTTTGTTACTCTCTTTATTCTTTGCAAACATACGAAAAACATATTTTCCACTTTCAGTTGGAGAATATTGAAACTTGTTGTTCGATCCATATGGGAGCTTTTGAACCAGTTCATTATTTTTATAAACATACATAGCATAGTTATAATGCTCAACATCACCTATCATACAATCAATAACGAATTCGTCATTTAATCGACTTACTGTTACTTTTTCGATTTCTTCCATCTCTGCTACATTCGTTCTTAAAAGTTGATTTAACTTTCTTACAACAAAGAGCTTGAAACTCGTTCCGAGTGTGCCATGTGTACCGTTCTGATCTAGCTCTACCTCATACTTAAAGCCCCTCTGCTCAAATAAATTACAAAGTGGTATAATGTATTTTTCATATCGCGGATCCGCAGTTCCAACTAATAAATGAACAAAAGGCATAGTATCACTAGGTTGATCTAGTAGTTGAAAAAGCAAATTATCTAAATAAGCAACATCTCCTGCCTCTGTACCCCCGGCAGTATATTGCATGATACGTCTACCTGTTTCATAATTTACAAGATACTCCCCTGTTTTTGTCGCTGGTGCTCCAATAATCGTGTTGCCAAAATGATATTTTAATGAAAAATAGAGTGCACAGTAGCCTCCTTTGGACGTTCCAACAGTAGTAACATTTTTGTGCAGAACATCGTGCTTAGACATGATATGCTGAATGAGTGACATAACAGCTGTTTCTACAGTTAGGCTACGATTAGGGCCTAAATAGTAGGTACCTTGATCACCGAAATCATCTAATATAAATAATTTATTACACGAAATATTCTCCAAAGCTCTTTGATAATTATAGCTAAATCGATAAGGCTCACCCATTGCTGAAAAAGCAATTACCAATTGGTCAGATACTGCCTTATCTGTTGCAGGAATAAAATTATATCTTACACTGCGATTACTACAATATGTTGCCTCTAAGTCGAATGGATATCTACCTTCTACTCCTACTTTAAATCGATCTAAACGAATTTCTGTCACGCAATTTACATTAGCACCAGAAAGTTCTATCTCCAAAACGTTTGTTTCCTCTTCCCTTTCCACTGAAGGAAAAAACCAACCTTTTATTTCTGGCTTTGTTTGCCCACGAACATTATTTATTCGTAAAGAAGCAGTTGTTTTGAACTCCATCTCCATTACTTTCTTTTTATTACGAAAAAATTCCACAAATTTATCTCTTACATGGACTTTGATATCCTTCGCTATATGCCATAGTAACGTATATTGATGGTTTTCTTGTGAATTAATTTGATCGGTTACAATAATTGTATTTTCTTGCTTTTGATATTGAACATTCCTAACATGCTTTACGTTCTCATATCTCTCATTGACACCTGTGACCTCAGAGTATGTATCCGAAATTTTATAATCTGATATATAAACTTTATCATTTTGCTGATCAGCTTTAGGCAAACCTTTTCCATCCACAATCAAAGTATTATGTGCATAAGAAGATTTTGCATATGCCGTAAAAGAATCTTGCTCATTATAATATCCTGCTTCAGCAACACAGTCCTTGCCATTCCCATAGATATAAAGACTCAAATCATCATTATGTTTATGCGCATCTATATGATAAGCGGCCATAAAAAGCAAGTAAGTCGCTTGCTCTTTTTTAGCCCAATCATTACGAAAAATCGCATACCCGGATTCAGGAAATACAACATCTGTTTGAGTAGACGGCTCGCCTTCTTTTCCTAAGCTCGTAGCGTATTGATATGCTAAGCTATCATACAACTTACTATCATGTGCCTCCGCTATTGCTTCCACATCACCAATAGGAGGAAGCACACCATCTGGTTTAATAATATGTGTTGAGAATTTTTCTGCTTTATCATACAGTTCTTTAAGTTGGTGACTAATATTAGGATGCGTTGCTTCTAACAAGGGAATCAATTGCTTCACACTTCTAGTGACCATTATATGATGGCTAGGAGATTGCTCCTTATGAACACCCTCTGCTGTATAAGATCCAGATAGGTAATCGCGAATTCGCTCAATTAATATATCCGTTGAAAATCGCTCATCTGCTTTTTCAAAATATAGTGAATACAAAAGCAAGGTAATATCTTGATGCAGCCCCTGACTAGTACCAGTTACATAGAAACCTTCATCTACTAATAATTCAGCTGTTTTCCACATCTCTTTTTCTAACATATCCACATCATTTGAAGATAGTAATTCTTTACTGTATATATAAAATAAAAGCCAGTAACTTAAACGCATTATAGCTGCACTACTATAATACGTTATCGTATCTTTCTTGTTTTCAAAATTGTGTTCCGAAATCCATTCCTTTATAAGCTTGATCCCTTTCTCTATATACTGTACATCACCACTTTCACAATAAGCATCTATTAAGCATCCTAAAAAAACATGCCCGTGTAATCGCTCCAGGTAGGTTGTCGATCTTTGTTCATCCCAAATAATTTTATCTTCGTATTTTACTACCCCAAATGGCCATATCACAATGGTATTTTCCTTCAGGATACTATTAGCTGTTAGTAAATAGTCTTTATTTTTACTTCGAGGTAATAGCGCTAAAATAGCCCATAGCTGAGATTTCGCTAAGTGGCTGGGCTTATATAGATTAGTCATTGGATGAAACCCATCCTTTCGTTTTTGAATTGTCAACAGTAATTTATACAGTTTTTTTTAGATTATTCAATATATCGCATATGTTCTTAAAGTTGCTGTTTAGTTGCGAGTTTTCAGACACAACCTAGAGAAGGTATTTTTCTACGTTAAACTTGTCCCCTTTTTTGACAAAAGGCTAAGCTTCTTAATAGCACCACTAGGATTTTTTCCAAAATTTATTATCTTGTCAAATTGGTTATTTGGCATAAGCTTGCTTTCTTCCCTTTTATATGCTTTTAACAAACTAGTGATACTATCTCGTTGTCCCACGCTCAACATAGCCATCCATGCTTTTAACAAAGGACTAGCTTTAGATGTATAAAATTTACCCATTATAATTTCTTCAATAGAATAAAGCTTAGCTCCAAAAACGAACACTTGCCTTACACTAGGATGAATCTTCTCAACAGTCTTTTTTTCACGACTTGGTGGCTTACAAAACTGTGTCACATCATATTGATCATAGTCAATTTGGTGCGTCATGTTAATATAGCTAGATGTCGTTTCGCTAGGTTCCAATGAATCAGGTCTCACTAAGATTCTTTTCTTATTTTTTTCAAGCTTAATTACTTTGCCAACATCAGATGTTTTATTTTCAAAAATATGTTCAATCACACGTTTTGTTGCAGATCCATCATCTAGCGGAGAATATGTTTTAATGAACTCTTCCCTTTTTGCACTATCGTCCAAAAAGTTAGATAATGCAAGTTCCCGCAATATATCTACTAAATCATTTAGGTTATAGGCTATCACTCCAGGCAAATCATCTGGAGAAATATATAAACCTCCCCTATCTTTTTCATATACCTCTCTATCTTTCATGTAATAAATGATTGGTTTCCTAGTTGGCATAAAATCGAATAATGCACTAGAGTAATCCGCTATCATTACATCTGCTAGCAGCAAGATTTCATTAGGATCACACAAATCTGACACTAATACATCCGATAATCGAACTTCATCCTTTACGTACTCATAAAGGAAGGGATGCACTTTTATTAAAATATTATAACTGTCCGCTACTTTCTCTTTTAGCCCCAGTACTTCTCGGATTAATGTCTCAACTCCATGAACCGACTCCTTGGTTTTACTTCCCCGCCAAGTCGGCATATATAAAAGAATTGGCTTTGAGTGATCTAGCTCAATTGTCTTTCCTAACAAAGAGAGAACATCGCTTGTGTTATCAGCTTTTTTATCAGTAGATACCGTAACATCCATACGCGGATATCCATACTCTAAAATTTCACCACGAAAATTATTTTGCATCTTATAAGCTCTCACAAAAACATTTGTTGTGTGCGAATTGGGAGAAATCAAATAATCTAACATTGTCAATTGACGGGTCGCATTTTTGAATCGCGTGATGCCCTTCGTATCATATCCCATATTTTTAAGCGGTACACCATGCCAAGTATTGATATAAACTTGCCCTTCTCTTTTCCTAAAGTAATTTTTAAGGCTCGTCCCATTTACAATTAAGTATTTCGCTTCAAGGAGCAAGTCAATATACTCTTTACTATCTTTTACAACTAGTTTTATTCTTTTTAATAAATCGTTCGGAAAATCTCTTTTTACATCATCTAAAACGGCTTTTTTTACAACCCAGTAATGCTCCAAATAGCTATACTTAGGATCATTTACTAGGCTTTTGAAGATGGCATACGGTGAACAGGTAAGAGACCTTCCCTTACGAGTTTCATATAAAACTGCAACTTGATTGATCTTTGCACTATCATATCTGGCAGCATAATAACTCGCCATACGTTGTTTTTCTTCTTTCATAACAGGAAACCGTAAATTTGCTTTAATTACATATTTTTTTAATATTTTCGTTTCAACTACTGCTGTCCCCAATGCTACCCTGCCATTCTTTTTCTCAAAATACGGAGCAATTACAAAGGATTCACTACCTGAAGTTTCAACAAAAAAGTCTGAAAATATCCCATCTTTCTTTGAAGCTGTTGTCCCTATCTTAACAGTAGTTTTTATAGTAGGGATTCCTTCTAACTTCACACTAAGTTTTGGATCTACTACTCCTTGACGCATCCAATAGTCATGTTGTGCTAATTGCATAAAATCTGATATCTTTATCTTGAAATCAACAAGGGTACTCTCATCATTTATTTTTTCTATTTTCTTCGAGGTAAAGTATCTAACTTCGTTGCTGTCTCTTTCAATTAATTGCAACCTAACGGATTCAATTTCTTTTGGAACTTTTAAATTCAACTCTACGCTAACTTGTATTTCTGTTTCATCCATATTTAATTTCTTCAAATTTGCATTCTTAACAAAAGCATTTGAACTTCTTGTTGAATTGAGCTGCAATCCTTCCTTTACCGAGTATTCATATTTCGCCGTAGCTAAATATTTGAAATTTTCCTCGGAATTCGCGCTAGTATACCTTACTCTATTTGGAAGTTTATCTTCTAGTAGCTTTCTTCTATCTTCTGATACAGTATCATTGCATATATAAATATGATTCTCTACCTCCGAAGCCGATACATGGTCCACAATATGATGAATTAGCTTTGCTTCAAGCACGCTTTCTTTTGGCGCTTTAACCACCACCAAATCTGGCTTTTCTTCAAGATTTTTATTATTTAGTAAGAAGTAATTTACGGCTATTTTCTCAATATCAGCAAGTACTCTGCCCCTAGATTCCATTAATCTTTTCTCACTTAATAAAAGATTTCCAATTTTAATTGAAAATTTGTTGTATATTGTTGCATACGGTTGAAGAACTAAAGCGGACGGTCCGTCTTGAACAAAGAACATTGTTTCATCGTAGACTAATGCACCTACATCAAACCCTACCCTTGCATACCCTTCAGTAATATCAGCTTCTTCTGAACTATATGCTATATAAAAATCAAGTACGTTATTCATAGACTTAATAGATAGCGCACCTGATAGTTCTTTCCAGTCTGCTATTGTACATTGAATATTATATTTGTTTTCTCCAATTTTCATCATTTTTATATCTTTAAAATTTTTTTTATCAGTGGCTCTATTCACAATAGCTAATCGTGCATGATCTATCGAAAAGTGATTTGAAACAACATCTATATTAAGACTTAGACGACCGTCTTTCGGCTTCATATCAAAATTAACAATCTCTGTCGATTCAATGCGCCGCTCATCTTTTACTGTAGATAGTTTGTTTGCATTATCAGTTACTTTCAACTTAATCCCTCTCTCTATTCTGTGACTCATTAAGCATCAAACAAGAAAATCAAATAGCCGAATTGAAAAGAAGGCGAGGCTGTCTGAAAAGTAGGTTCTAGACAGCCCCATCTCTTCATCCACACTACTGACCCTTCATCTCAGCTTCTGCTAATGTTGAACGATAAGTAAAGCGTTCATCATGTTTTGCTACGGAGTCTTTACCTTGTTGAACGAACCTTTTGGATTTAGAACGTTTTCCCATGATTAATTCCTCCTAATTTTGACTAATTGATCAAAACCTTTACAAAAACGATGGATGCACACTTGCAATGTGCATCACTTTTTAGTATTACCCAAAGAATAATCTGTTATAATAGTAAAGTAAATTATATAAAGTGCGAGGTTATCCATATGGAACAAGAACTAAAAGATAAATATTTTGAAGCATTAGAATCAGTAATCGATCCCGAATTAGATATTGACTTAGTAAATTTAGGTTTAATCTATGATGTTAGCGGCAGCGTAGAAGGCGTAATTGATGTAAAGATGACACTCACTTCAATGGGATGCCCGGCAGCACCACAGTTGATGGAAGAAGTTCGTCAAGCTTTATTAGCATTTGAAGAAGTTAGCACAGTAAACGTTGAGTTAGTTTGGACTCCGGCTTGGAGTAAAGATATGATGACCCGCTATGGTAAAATTGCACTGGGCATTCATGAATAAATAAAAAAAGCAAGGAAATTGATTTCTCCTTGCTTTTCTAACATTCAATTTTAATTAACGGTTGTAGAATTCAACGATTAATGATTCATTGATCTCTAATGGCATTTCTGAACGTTCTGGTAAACGATTGAAAGTACCTTCCAACTTATTCGCATCAAATGTCAAGAACTCCGGAACAAACACTGCAAGCTCAAGCGATTCTTTGATGATCTCAAGGTTACGAGATTTTTCACGAACACCAATCACTTCTCCAGGTATTACCTTGTAAGATGGAATATCCACACGACGTCCATTTACAAGAACATGACCATGGTTAACCAATTGACGTGCTTGGCGGCGTGTACGCGCCATTCCTAAACGGTAAACCACATTATCCAAACGTGATTCAAGCATTGCCATGAAGTTTTCACCGTGTTTACCAGGCATTTTACTTGACTTGACAAAAGTGTTCTTAAATTGGCGCTCACTTATGCCGTACATATGACGAAGCTTCTGCTTCTCATTTAATTGCAACCCGTACTCAGACATTTTCTTTCTTTGTGTTGGGCCGTGTTGTCCTGGAACATAAGGACGCTTTGCTAATTCTTTTCCCGTACCGCTTAGTGATAAACCAACGCGACGAGAAAGTTTCCAACTTGGACCAGTATAGCGAGACATATTGTCTCCTCCTTTAGTTTTTATTTTGGTAAAATAAAAACCAGCGTGACTCGACATATACCCCTATTTCATTTCATGCATCTTCGCCTTCGCAGCAGCGGGTTACAGGATACACCGTAGAATTTCACTTACATGAATCTAGGAATGAACTAAGGAATACAGCTATCACATAAGCTGCGTTATTTTACACAAAGTCCATTGTAATATAAAATAGCTTTAGAAGTCAATTCATTTTCATAACAAAGTACCTCTGACGTGGTTAGCTCAATGAAAATAAGATATTTAAAAGGAATAAACACATGAAAAAATATACTACCAGACAAATTGCTGAAGCCATTTTCACCGTAAACAAACATGCAAAAACCGCACTTAACCCACGTGAGTTATATTATTTAAAAAAGTTAACAATTGATAAGCTATTGCAAGAAAAACGAGCGCAGAAAAAAGGCTTGCAATATAGCAAGAATTCGGGCGTTGCTCAACAAGCATCCTCCTTGTTAATTGAATGTAGCGGTTATTTCTTTCACACAAAAGCAAGAAAAGCTGATTTTGCAACATTAACGCATCTTGGTTATCAAGATGAAAATTACCGCAATCCACCTTCATCAATAAATTTGAGAACAGCTCGAACAATTTTAACTGACTATATCGGTACCTCTGGCAAACCGAACGCAGCTTCTGTTACAAAACAGCAGGCACCCATACCACCTGTATTCACAAAGCTTGGTGATGGACAGCTAACTTTACCAACGCAATCTTTCAAAAAGCGATCATAAGATAAGAGTAAGCCAATCTTTTAAGGAGGAGTTAAAAGATGGAACGACTACTCAATCCATTGGTTAGAAGTATCGAAATAACGGGCATCCGCAAGTTTTATAACCTAATTGCAGATAAAGAAGATATCATCTCCTTTACAATTGGAGAGCCAGATTTCAAAACACCTGAACATATCAAAAACGCTGCCATCCAGGCAATTCGTGATAATCATACTAGCTATACACCAAACGCCGGGCTGTTGAAACTTCGACAAAGTGTCAGTGAATTTTTTTATAAAAAATATCAATTAGATTATCAAGCCGAAAATGAAATCATTGTCACGGTTGGCGCCAGCCAAGCCATTGACATCGCCTTGCGAACAATTTTGTGTCCGGGCGATGAAGTGATTTTACCAGGACCAATCTACCCTGCCTATGAATCGATTATTACGCTTTGTGGTGCCAAAACAATTTATTGTGATACTCGTCAGTCTTCATTTAAACTAACTGCAAAATCGTTATCAAAGCATATATCTGAACGCACAAAATGTATTATCATTCCCTATCCTTCCAATCCAACCGGCGTTTCGTTGACAAAAGCTGAGTTAAAAGAGATTGCTGACTTAGTACGTGGACGTAATATTTTTATTCTTGCTGATGAAGTCTATAGTGAATTAACAGATCATCATTTTTCAATCGCAACTATTTTGCGTGAACAAACCATTGTAATTAATGGCTTGTCCAAATCTCATGCGATGACCGGCTGGCGGATCGGATTTTTAATGGCACCAAAAGAAATTTGCCAACAGATGATAAAAGTGCATCAATACAATGTTACTTGTCCTTCCTCTATTTCACAATTTGCAGCTATTTCAGCTTTAGAACAAGGTTTTAACGATGCAAAACCAATGTGTGAAGCTTATGAAAAGCGTCGACAATATGTTTATGAACGCTTAACTAAAATGGGACTAGATACAGTCTTTCCCGATGGTAGTTTTTACTTTTTTGTGAAGTTGCCAAAAAATTATCAAGGCTCCTCGTTTGATTTTGCACTTGAACTAGTGGAAAAAGCTTGTATTGCTGTTGTTCCCGGTTCTGCTTTCTCTTTATATGGTGAAGGATATTTTCGTTTGTCTTATGCTTGTGCTATGGATGATATTGTTGAAGGATTAGATCGCCTAGAGCGATACTTACAAGGTTAAAGATAATAAAAAGGAGAGGCCTAATCTGTAGTTCTCTCCTTTTAGTTTTGTTAGCTTCTATCCCAATAAGTATACAGTGCCTGTGTACCATCATTTTCTCGACCAGACTTAGCAAGCGCTTCATACATTTGCTTCACTGTCCGAAGCCCCGGAGTCAATATTCCCATTTTTTCAGCTTCTGCTAAAGCAATCGTCATATCTTTGATATAATGCTTAATATAGAAGCCCGGGGCAAAATCGCCAGCTAACATACGTGAAGCAAGATTACTCATCGCCCAACTACCAGCTGCTCCGGAAGAAATACTTTTTAACACGACAGCAGGATCTAACCCAGCTTTCTCTGCATAAACAATCGCTTCACAAACACCGATCATTGCTCCGGCTAGTGCAATTTGATTTGCCATTTTTGTATGCTGACCACTACCCGCCAAACCTTGATAAACAACTTGAGTGCCCATACACTCAAATAAAGGCTTCATGCTAACAAAAGTTTGCTCATCGCCACCTACCATAATGGATAACTTGGCTGTTTGCGCTCCAATGTCACCACCTGAAACTGGTGCATCTAATATAGAGATTCCTTTCACTTTTGCAGCATCATATATTTTTTTTGCCAAACTCGGTGATGAAGTCGTCATATCAATCGCAACTAAGTTAGCTTCACCATTAGCTAAAATTCCATTTTCACCTAGATAAACTTCTTCAACATCCGTTGGATAGCCGATCATCGTAATGATAACATCCACTAACTTCGTTAATTCACCGGGTGTATCTACCCAGACCGCACCACGCTCTAGTAAAGATTCAGCTTTTTCTTTTGTTCGAGTGTAGACAAATAACGGATGCCCTGCAGCAAGCAGGTGTCCTGCCATGCTATTCCCCATTACACCAAGTCCAATAAATCCTATTCTTTTCATAACCTCTCCACCTTTACTATTTTTATTTCCATTCCAATACATCATCAATTGCGTTACGTGGCCTTGGAAATGGATCTTGATCCGGAAAGCCGAATGACACTGCTGCAACAACTTGTTCTTCCGTATTCAACCACGCGGCTATTTCATCATACGCAAAGTAAATATCACAATTCCATAATGATCCAAATCCCAAACTTGTAGCAGCTAAAAGCATATTTTGAATACAAGCACCTACAGCTTGAAGATTGCAAACTTCACGAAAGCGGTCTTGCCTTGTTTCCGGAAAAACATTCATATCATTTTGCGGATTAATCACAAAGATCGTAACAGGCGCTTGCTCCATAATCGCCAATGTATTCTCGGCACCACCAATATATTGCACTCGATCCGGTAATTTAGGATTGCGTAATTCTGCTTCAATTCCCGCACGCATCGCCTGTAACATTTCTTCTTTTGCTTCCTTACACGTTACTACAACAAAACGCCATGGCTGCCTATTCTTAGGCGACGGTGCTTGCAAGCCGGCATAAATGATCTCCTGAATAATCTCTTGTGAAATAGGCAACGGCTTATATTTTCGGATACTACGCCTTTTAAAAATTGCTTTCATCTTATGCATCATCTCCATTTTTTAGCAAACCTTCAACACTACTGATTTACAAACCAAAGTACACTCAATCCAATTCCACCTAAAAAAATAAGTGAAACAAGTGCTAAATTCCATTTCCAATAGATGACAATATAGGCAATATACTCACGAATCAAAGCGCTTGGTAAATAATATAATGCTGTTTTTGAACCAATCCCGTTAATTTTCAACCCAGCCTTCCGCGCATAAATCCCTGTTCTTAAAACATGGTAATCACTTGTCGCATAAATGCAATTATAGGCTCGTCCCTCATGCTTTTGATCCATTATCCTTTTAGAAAATTTCATATTTTCTAAAGTTGTTGCTGATTGATCCTCTAACAGAATATCACTTTCTGGCACACCTTGCGCCATCACATATTCCTTCATTGCTTCTGCTTCTGAACGTGGTTCATCTGCACCTTGACCACCTGAAACAATTAACTTTGGTGCTGAATGCACCGCTTTCTGCTTCCGATAAAATGCAATTGCCTTATCAATACGCCCTGCAAGAAGCGGTGTAACATCTCCATTAACTAATCCGCTTCCATGGATAATGATATAATCTTGATTTTTATGCGGTAGAGAAAGATTACACAGCAATGCTGCAATAAGAAACTGTGCAACATGGACAGTATAGTAAGCTATTAACACATATACTGCAAGGAGAAAAATTTGAACTGGCATTGGAAATTCGCTTGTATCAACAAAAGTAGCCACCAGCACATAGCCAATTAGACCAATTCCTAAAATAAGTGTTAATGAATTTGCTAAAGTTCTTCGTTCCTTAGTTAAAACAATCCGTGCATTTAAAAGCAATACTGCAATCAAAATGTATATCCCACAAACGAATACCAAAAAAAGAATAGCCACTAAGAGAACAATCAAAACTTTGTTAAGAAGATTCGCACTCTGATAGTCAATATTACTCGAAAGATATCCCCCAAGTCCTACCATCAATGATAACAAGAATAATGTAAGCATCATACTAGGCCAAAGACTCACACGCTTTACTTTATACAATACCAAAAATGCCAGCAAAAAAAATAAAGATATTCCACTCAACCACAAGAACATAGATTTAGTCTACTCCTAACGATGATACTCCTAGAGGTGAATACGGAGCTTTTAGTCTATAATAACACAAAACACTTAATCGGATACTTCCGGGAAAAGGTTGTCCATAAAATCCGCATTTAAAAAGAGCCGGAAAAATACCGGCTTAATCAACAATTCGCACACGCTTTTGCTCAAACCACTGATGCAACTGAATCAAGTAAGCCAATAGCTGCGGACCTGTCATCAATTGCCCAAACCAAGGTAATTTAAAAGCCTCGCCACCGGACGAAACCAGTTCATCTAGTTTCTTCTTCGCAAATAGTTCTCGTAACACTGTATCTCCTCCAGATACAATTCCCTCTAATTGTGCTTGAACCATTTTAGTATAAAACGGATGATGCGTCTTCGGATATGGGCTTTTTTTCCGTTCCGCAATTTCTCGTGGTAAAAGGTCGCGAACTGCATCGCGTAAAATACCCTTTTCTCGCCCATCAGACATTTTCATATGCCACGGAATATTCCAAGCATATTCCACTAAACGATGATCAGCAAAAGGTAGCCGAGCCTCAAGTCCTGCTGCCATAGTCATTCGATCTTTCCGATCAATCAAAGTTGCCATAAAATACATCATGCATAGATAGAACAACTGCCTCTTACTTGATTCTTCCTTGCTTTCCCCTTCTAACAACGGTGCTTCAACAATCGCTTCATCATAACAATTCTTAACAAACTCCGATAATTTCAGTTTTTTACGCCAATCATCATTCAACAATTCGCTACGCAAATTAGTTGATCGCATCCACGGAAAATGCGAGCCCTCAGCTAAATCCTCTCGATAAAACCAAGGATAACCACCAAACACTTCATCTGCCCCTTCACCTGACAAACCAATGGTAAAATCTTGCCGAATTTTTTTACCGAAAATCAATAGAGATGAGTCAATGTCTGCCATTCCGGGCAAATCACGTGCCAACGTTGCCTCTGAAAGCGCTTCCAGCAATTCCTCTTGGCTGATAACACAGTTGCGATGCACCGTGTTATAACGCTCCTGCACCAAACCAATATAATGCGCATCCGTATTTGGTTGAAAAGTATTCGCAACAAAGTGTTGTGCATTATCTTCATAATCTACAGAATAAGTATGAAGTGAACCTTTGCCTGTTTTTTGAAATGCAGTAGCTGCAATCGCTGAAATTGCACTTGAATCAATACCACCTGATAAAAACGTGCATAAAGGTACATCAGAACTCAACTGCCGCTTTACTGCATCTTCCAATAAAAAACGGACCTTCTGAACTGTTTCTTCATAACTATCATGATGTGATTGACTCGTTAATTGCCAATAACGCTTAATAGTTAATCCTTTTCTCGAATAAATGAAGTAATGTGCCGGTCTAAGTTCTTTAATATTTTTAAAAACACCTGACCCCGGCAATCGAGAAGGACCGAAACCTAATAATTCTGCTAAGCCGGTTGTATCAATAATCGCTTGGGATTCTTCGTGTGCTAAAATGGCTTTTATTTCCGAAGCAAAGAGCAAGCTGTTATTTTGTTCGGAATAAAAAAGTGGCTTAACACCAAGCCGATCCCTAGCAACAAACACCCGCTCCAAATCTGAATCCCAAATAGCAAAGGCAAAAATACCATTGAGATGCTGCAAGCAATCCTCTTTCCATTCCATGTAAGCCGTTAGCAGTACCTCTGTATCAGAATAGCCTTCAAACTGATACCCTTTGGTAAGTAACTGTTTACGAATATCTTCCGTATTATACAGCTCACCATTGTAGCAAATGACATACTGCTGACGATTTTTAAAACGAACCATTGGCTGTTTACCACCTGCTGAATCAATTATTGCTAACCTTTGATGTCCAAAACCAACATGACGATCTGCCCAATAATTTGTTGCATCGGGGCCTCGTTTCGCCAATGTACTCGTCATTTTGTGCACTACATCCATATCTTTCTCAATATCACGATTAAACCCAACCCAGCCAGCTATACCACTCACATCTATCTCCTCTTTTCCATCAACTTACTGATTCAGTATTGTATGCAAAAAAACCACTAATGGGCATGACCCCATTAGTGGTTTGTGGTTTGGATAGATCGGTTATAAATGGCACTACAACTTGCGTAATTCCTCTCTTAACTCAATTTTTTCCTTAGCAACTTGATCAATTCTTTTGATTTCACGAGCAGGAACACCTGCCACAACAGTGTAAGGTGCAACATCAGAAATAACAACCGCACCGGCTGCAACTACAGCACCGGTGCCAATACGCACACCTTCTAGTACAACAGCGTTAGCACCAACTAGCACATAATCTTCAACTACAACGGGCTTTGCCGAAGGTGGCTCAATCACACCTGCAATTACAGCACCGGCACCAATATGGCAATTCTTCCCGATTTCAGCACGCCCACCTAATACAGCATTCATATCAATCATCGTCTTCTCACCAATACTCGCACCAATATTAATTACTGCACCCATCATAATCACCGCCTGATCACCAATTTCAACCTGATCACGAATGATCGCACCTGGCTCAATTCGGGCATTGACATATTTTTTATCAAGCAAGGGAATTGCAGAATTACGTCGATCACTTTCAACTACATACTCTTCAATAAATAGTTTTCCACCCTC
>Ga0131853_10002319_pt1 | contig 34091 bp, 16 predicted proteins | sample TergutLab28metaG_FD_92764 | JGI IMG/M metagenome (GOLD analysis project Ga0131853, IMG submission 92764) | Labiotermes labralis P1 segment gut microbial communities from Petit-Saut dam, French Guiana - Lab288 P1 (version 2) (version 2) | ecosystem: Host-associated > Arthropoda: Insects >... | reverse complement strand
CTACGTTACTCCCACACATTACGATCTGTACTACGTTACTCCCACACATTACGATCTGTACTACGTTACTCCCACACATTACGATCTGTACTACGTTACTCCCACACATTACGATCTGTACTAAGTTACTCCCACACATTACGATCTGTACTACGTTACTCCCACACATTACGATCTGTACTACGTTACTCCCACACATTACGATCTGTACTACGTTACTCCCACACACTGACATCCGCACGGGGAATCAAGCAACACGTGACGTGTTTCCCCGCGCACTGTAACTGCCAGAAGCAATGAAAAGTGATAATCCAACGTAGTACGGCTGCAGTGTGGGATGATGTCAGTGGTACTAACAAAGTACGCTCGTACGAGTGATGAGTCATTTCAATATTTGATCTATTGTACAAGCTTCTCTCATTTTTCTGCGTTTATTAATTGGCAAACTTTAACAAACGGTAACGTTAACCTGGACATTAAAACACTTATGTAATTTGTGCCTCATTCATAGATGCCTACGTGTTAAAAAACCATGCCATAAACAAGTTTCTTTATGAATACAGTATTTCTGCATATAGTTGATTAAAAAACCAGAGTATAATTCAGTACTGCATATTATTTCCAAAATTTTTCAATTTAATTTTGCACACTTTATTTCTCTTGTTGCCCATTGATTTCATAAACAACTAAACTGCCATTAAGCTATAAATACAACGAATATGTCGTAGATGGTTCAACCTTTGTACATTTTTTTTAATGTGCGCTGCTTTCAGAAATATTTTCAATTAAAGTTGTACGTTTTAATAAAACATTTGCAGTACGTTATGCAGCATAATTCATAACCATTCTACATTTCATCATTTGACACTCAGATACACACACCGTATTAAAAAAAATAGGAAGCAATAAAACAGCCCTATAGAGCAGTCACTATAGTGGCTAACTGCAGGTTAGATGAGGGGTTGTATCCAGATATTTTCACTGAGTCTTCGCTGATCCCAGACTGGTTATGGGCCCTTGAACCTCGTTTCTAGTTAGTACCGTGCATAAATGTGCGCATCGCCTAACTTAACACACGTCTGCATCAAATACCAAGTTTACAAATGAATGGAACTGTATATCCATTCTTCTCACAGTCTCAAAAGAGCGGCGTTCAATTAGGAAATAACAATTACAAACCCGACATAGAAGAAAATACAAATGCATTGTTATGTATTTTTTTTACTGTCTGCTTTCTTCATTATCACTTCTATTCCTCCATATATTTTCCTAAACTTTTGCTTTCATATCATAATTTATATTATATCTAACACTAAAAGTCTTCAACATACTGTTACGGTAGAATATAAAATGATGACTCCTGAATATGTATGTATGTATGTATGTAGGTAAAATAAGTCGGTCGTAGGTTTTTCCAAAGTACAGGTTGTTTAGAAGAAATTTTGACAGATCTGACCCAAAAACTGCAAAGAAATGTTTGTCGTCTGGTAATGGTTACTTTTGTTTAAAACGTGAACTCAGTTTTTGAGTTTTAATATTTTCAATGCTTTGTGTAATATACTCATTATACAACATTTAGTCGAATAATTACTCAATAACAACAAACAATATTTCTCACTGTACATTGTGCCTCCGACATATTTCATCCATAGCATTGCCATCATCAGGGAGGTCTCCAACAAAGAAATACGATAACGGTAATTTCTATTAAAGATGTACGTATGTGAAGTAAAATAGAGTGTTTTCAATTAAGATTGTTAAAAGTATTTCATGCGGAAATATGTCTATCTTTGGAGACAAACAGCTATATTAAGAGGTCATTTGTTTTCTGGGGATTAATCCCTGTGTAAGCTTCTACTTACAACACAAGGATAAATTCCTTCAATAAAAATGATCTGTCCATCGTTAAAGACAGATATTCAGATAATATATATAACGAGGGGGTGAAAGTTCGGGTTTGAATATTCATAGCTTTGACATTAGATGAATGTGTTAACCCGGTAATCGTACACGGCGTTTTATGCCCACTGCTGTTGTCTGTAAGGCTAAGTGATTCTCGGGACTGGTTAGGAAGCGATTGCAAAGATACGAATCCTTGCTCTACCCGAAAATTGAATTCCAGTAGTCCAGTCTGCAGCCGAGAACTTACTGACGAGCTGCTCTGTTTACGGAAATAAAATTTTTTAGTTAGTAGTGTTAAAAATATTTTAAGCCACTATTACCAATATAATCTTACATAAATCACAAATTTTACTTTCAATTACACTTGATGTTTTGTGTCATCCTATAAAATATTATTTCAGGCGCATTACTCGTAGCTGAGACCTTTAAAATCTCTGGATTTATGGAACGGTTATCTACAGTCACAGCGGAATTGCAAGGGCTGTGACCATTGATACGCGTCAGAATAATTTCCGTGTAATATAGACATGCATTTCCGTACATAAGAAAAGCTGAACAGAATTGTACCTACAAAGCGTACAAATTACAAATCAGAAAATGTGCACAAGACGTTATGGAACAAACCAATGTTCCGTTTTCTTTCTCTTTCTTCCTTCCTTTTTTCTCTGTTTATTATTATGTTACTTTTCCCAGTTGCGTGTTAAATCCTTAAGTACTATATATATATACACACATATTTATCCTCCTAGGTCTGTGAATGGTAACACCAACGTTTGTGCGGTACATATTCTTTATATTATGCATTCATATATCCAGAGCAAAAAAAAAAACTACCGAATCCTACCACAAGATTTCTCATTCATGTTCTTCGAACTCCTCTTACATTGTTGGCTTCCCAGTTATATATTATCTTGCATAATAATATTTCTAGATATCTCAGTTCTATGGTGTTTGAGCATTTAGATACTTAAGCACCTCAATTGTGTTTACCCACATGCCATTCAGAATTTTCTGCACTCGTCTTTGCGTTTCCGTGCATTTCAGGACCAGATGAGTGTGATTTTGTTCCCACTACATAGTGAACACATTACTCCTTCTCCTTTCTACAGCACTTCCCTCTCAGTTGACACCTGTCTAATCCATACCGGACCATCACAATTTTTGCCTACTTAGTACAGTTCTTGCACATATTTTTTCTTTCTCGCCCATTTCCATTTTGCAGTATTTGAGCAAATCCTCTCTTACCGACTATTTTTATCTCCTTTGTTATGCCGTTAAAACTTTGTCTAAGAAGTTGGCCTATTACATCTTTCAGGGATGCACACATTCCGGGTGCTAGGTCGCTCTGGCGTCTAAATTTCTCTGCGTCTTCCAATATTTCGGAGTATTCAGTATGAAACTTATTCACAACCATTCTGGCGCATGGAATTTGGGGGGTGGCTTCTAGATTTTTATAGAATTTGTAGCCGCTGGTCTTTAACTTCTCTTCCTATGCTCCAGGTTACCAGATTTAATTGTGTTCTGTTATGCCTCAAGTATTTTGTCCAAATGTTCTATTGCATGTTTTCTACCTGCCACTCTAACAAGCTGTTACTAGTGCATTCTGCCGTATCTTTTTCATTCCGTATCAGTATTTGCTAATCGGCGCAGTGTCTCTCTCTTCCTATTGCATCTATAAACTTTTGCTGCTCCATTAGCATAACTCCTTTGAATTTTTGATAATTTCTTGCAAAATCTCCCGATGGAGGATTGGGAAGAGAGAAAGATGAATGTGGTGGAACTATGGTGGCGCGAGGGCAGGAAATCACGGAAAAAATGGCATATATGGATAAAAAGAAGAGGTTCATAACAAATGATCATAGTAACAAATTCCTGAAAAATTTACTTCCAATGAAAACTGAGAGTATTCAGAGGAAATTCTACAAAGTCAGCGATCAGAACATATACAAAGGAAACTATTTATATAAATTATGGAACTTAACTGCAGTGAGAGGCCTAGAAATGAGTCGTAATTTGACGACTGCCACAAAGAAACTGAACTAAAAATCAGATTGCGCATACAACAGAAAGAAATAATAAACCAAGTTTAGCGTGGTAAGCACAGTCTTTTTCTCATTTGCATAATGTCATCCCTCTATCATCAACGTTCAGAAATTCTGGTATAATAAAAACGTGAATTTTGAATAAAGATATCCGCTATAGATATTGTCTTATTGTAGGCCACTGAACGACGAATGTTTTTCCTAAATAACTGTAGAATAGTGTACAAGGCACATCATAATTAGATATCACACTACAGTGTCCTGCTTTCTCACAAACGTGTATGTCTTATGTGTACTGCTATCACAGAGTCGTAAAGTTTCACTTCAAGGATGTGATAAATGAAATGCCAGTTGGGTGACTTTGCCATAAAAATTAAGCACGAGGTCTAGTTTGTATACAGAATTATGGTTATAAAGATACCTGTAAGTTTAAGACACTTTGAAATATGACTTCTTGTAATGTGGGGTAAAAATGTGGAAGAGCGTACTGCCTGAATTGTTATGGCATAAATGAGGAACAGATCGTTGTTCCGAAACGTCGGTCAACTTATAGGAAACTAAATGACGGCACATCCAAGAAGACAGTAATATTCCTAGCCATCGCCGAAAGAACATGAAATATCATCAACAGTAACATTCATAAGAGAAATCTTAAACATTTGTCTACCTGTTTGTTACTAAAAGATACTGTCTCATTTCCGTATTTACATGTAAGTTATAATTTCTGATCTGAAAATAAATCAGTGAATCGGAAAGAGAAAATATTTTCACGTGTCTCGTTGTGAGCTCAAACATGTCAAGACGGCAACGCCACGACTGCTCATGGTGCATAACCTTTTTGCGGGCAGACTCTTTCCCTTCCTTTTCGGGCTGTGCATCGTATGAAGCTGAATAATTCTTGTAAGCTATTGAAGGCACGGGTGAAAATTACTTCATCACCCTAAGGATTATTTCACTGTTGTGTAGTGTTGAAGAAAGTAAAAGCGTTGTGCATATGATTTCATTTGACGATGGCCGTAGACTGTTGAAAAATATTACAGAAAAACTTTTTTAATATAAAATACAGACATATTAAATACATTGCATTCATGATTCGTAATAAATATTTCAACAAGAATCTCTGATATTAATTACTGTGGCTTCTAAGAAGCGCAATGTATTTTAACGACAAAAATAAAAGATGTTCTAAAAACATTCGTTACCATTTAACTTTAAAATGACAAAAAATTAGTGTCGATTATTAGTACGTTTCATACAATAAACACAAATGGCAGAAAATGCAAACAATACTTTGTAAACTGTGTGTAAAATAAGACTTGGTTTTGAAGGATATTGATAAATTGAGTATTTATTTCTACAGATGACGTCATTAAAATCTACATATTATTGATGACAGACTATCTGATACCAGAAATTTATGAGCTGGATTCATTAACGTAATATATAAATAGCTGTTATTCGGTACAAGTCGCGATACAAACATACAATATTCACCTGCAACACTGAAATAAATAAAAGCTGAGTCACTTCAGAAACTTCCAGTTCCAACTAACCATTCATTTTGTTTCTTTTCTTGACCTTCCGCAGAACATATTTACTATTAGCCTTGATCTGAAAATCTCAGGAAACAAGAGTTATCTTCTGGTGTCGCCACGTGGTGTAGTCAGACGGAACAACGTTTGTACTATATAATCAAAACAATGACGGTACAAAGAAAGTTCAAATATGATTGAACCTGAAGATTGAGGAAGTTTGATTATTTAAAATGCTGGACATCAGTCACTTAATAGTACCATGTAACCTCCAAAATGAGTAAGATCTGCAGCAATACACCACCAGAACCTCAAACCACGTATTCTGAAATCAGTTGCAAAATTACTCCGTTTCTTCTATGCATCTAAGACTAAAATGTCTAATAGAGAGATGCGATCCGGAATCAGAATGACTCTTACTGAACGGGCAAGAACATAACTAACTGCACGGAACAGAGTTATCATTAAGAATCTGGGATGTACAAGAACGTAGCTAACTGGAAGCAACAGACTCATCCTTGAGAAACCGGGATGTACAAGAACATTGTTAAATGCACGTAACAGCCTTCTTGAAAACACTGTAATGTGCAAGAATATAACTAACGACAAAGAATAGAGTCATCTTTCAAAAACTGGGATCTGCAAGATCATAGCTTGCTGCACGGAACAGTCACCCATGAGAACTTGGGATGTACAAGAACACACCTAACTGCTAGGAAAAGAGTCATCGTTGAGAACCTAGCGTGTATATGAACACAGCTAACTGCAGGGAAGAGAGTTATTTTTTAGAAACTGAGGGGCTAAGATCCGTTTCTTCTGGAATATTACACCTTTTCCAGTGGTAAATTTACTAGCGGACATTGCCTAGCATCTTGCGAGCTAATAACAACGTTTTTGCTTACTATAGCTCTCGAAAGCTTATTACATATTTTGCAATAGAAAGCGATGTGAAAAAGAACACCGACAAGGATTTTCCTTTCATTTCCGTGTTGCCAAGGGCTAATAAATTTCTTCTGTAAGAAAAAATTCGTTACAAACTTTTACACGGAAACTACACTTACAGGGATTGATTTGTCGAGAAACTCGCCTTATTCCTTCCTAACAACTCGTGGTACACGGAAGAACTACGCGTTCTGAGATATTTGTTTTAGCATTCGGCACTGTTTCTCTCCGAAATTCCATAAGGTGAAAGTTTAATTTCGTATCTGGGAAATTTCAGATGACTGCATACAAGACGGTTCATTAGAATCCAACAGCAACGGAAAAGTAAAGTTGTCCTTGTGTCCACTACGAGTGTACATGGGGAAGGAGATGTACAAATCCACTGAATCTTAGCCTCGACACTAGATGCAAGTGAGCGGTCAATTCTTTTTCCGGCCACTTTGTTCTATATCCCCCCCCCTCCCGCTCCCAACAGCAGGAAAGTAATTCCTGTTATTTTGTAAATAAGGATTGAACACAATTATGTACATACTAACAACAACCTCAAAAAAGAATTCCTTTTACCCAGTTACCAATCCAAAACGCACTTCAGAAAGCAGAATTTGTTAGAATTATAAGCGCCAAAATTAATAAAGTTTAGAGTGCAATAACCATATGGGGACCGAGACCACAATTTTGTAACAAAACACTTTAGAAAGTTTCAATAAAGTCTCACACTGACTTTCTGTCGGTGCCCCGAACAGACAGGCCTAATATCCATTTCACGTAAAAGTCCTTTTGTAATTGACAGAAAGTAAATTAGTCCGCTCCCCTTAATGATGGTCTTACAACCTTGCATGCCGCAACTTAAACCACAGTTGTCTTCTGGAGAGAAGTTTCAATAAATAATTCTGAAAATTTATTTACAGCCTCACAAAACACATGAGACGCAGAATGCTCTTCAAATAACTAATGCTACTTATTGTGAGACGTAAATAAACCGAGTGGAAAAATACGCGGTGTTTTAATATTTCTGTCTTTCACTTTATCCTGTTGCCAACAACAGAATGTACAGCTGTATTGTTAGGATAAATGGTGAAATAAGCATTGGAAGTAATTTGGAAAGCAGTGGCTGTCACGTTCTCGAAGTTCCTTCCCGGCATGTACTTGGGTGGACTGAGGAATACCACGATAGATAACAGGAAGAATAATCGATGTCTCGGCCGAGATAAAAGTCAGGCTCCTTCCGACCAGATTTAAAAGTCTAATGCATTACCGCTCTATCACACTGCTCGATGGAGTTTTTTTTTTGTTAAAACAAGTAATCTATTTCGTGTATAAACTAACTCGGTTTCAGTTTGGTTTGCAGGTTTGTCGCAAGGTTTGAGGCATACATGCTGGTTGCTATGACGACTTGTCTCCTGTAAAGTGTAGTCGTGAATCCTGCCACGTTTCGGAGGTAAGCACCGCCTCAATCTTCAGGGTGCCTTGAGGTTCTTCCGAAATTTCTGTAAATTATTGCACTTGTACACATAATAACATCTCAGAAAAAGAATTATCTTCCGTTACAAGGAAGACTTATGACTCATCTTAAAAGAGCACAATTTTTGAATACGGGACATTAATTGTTTTTCGAAATAGCGTTAGATTTCTGGTTCTGGTGAATAAAAGTCAACTCTGCATAAATGTTCCTGCTTCGTCAGTGTGACCCCTAGCTTAAAGATACGTCACGGTGTGCTGTCTTGGCAATTATTAGGTTTACACAACTTTGTACCCTGGCATATAATATCTGGGGGCAGGAGCATGTAGCAGTGGGCGCCCTTCTGCTCTCTGATAACCCAGACTAAGGAAAACGCTGGTCATTTTGTTAAGATATTTTCTGAAAGGAAATAATGTCTTAGGAACATACACCATAGACATGAGATCTTGAAAATATTTTTTTTGTTCAATCAATATTCCGCCACTCAGTGAGTTAGCAAGTAGTTACGAATACGACAACAACATACTTCCAGACCGTTATTATTACACTAACGTCTTATGAGACAGTTATGAGGTTTTAGGGAAAGTTTGCAGATTTGGTAGTAGTTGCGAAAGGAAAAGAAAGCGTCAGCAGTAAATAGACTTGATGCTTTAAGCTTAGACCGTTGTACTTCAGTTGCTTTGAAGTGCAGGTCAAAAAAAATTTAGGTCAGTATTTGGTCTTAAAGTGAATGACGAAATAATTTGTCGAGGTGAGTTACTTTAACGCAATCTTGTAAAGAAGAAAAAATAATATTACATAAATACTAAAGAAAGAGAATAGAAGCGCATGGAGTGGATTATTCTGGCTCAGAATACGGACGAATCGTTGCCATTGTGAACATAGTAATGAATATTTAGCTTCCACAAGCATGGGAAATTTCTTGAATAGCAGAAGAGCCGTTAGGTTTTAAAGAAACGCAATGCTCCATGAAATTATACGGACCGTTACGAGAAAAATTATGATCTTGGCAGAGGGCACACAGGTGGGTGTCAAATCAAAAGCTGTTCATGAGCAGAAATTAATACATTTAGGCTGAAAATAGGCGGGTGAAGCACAAATTTAGTGTACGAGCTTACTCTGTTCTGTCCTGTCTGGTTGCAGCAATCAAGGTCCAAGCTTTTCTAGTCAGTAACGGACAACACTTTCAAGCTTGCGCCGCGAAGTAGATGATAACTGCACTGTTCTGGTCTACTATCACTACTAGCTGCGTAATAGTCCAGAAAAGCACGGGACAACACATTGTTGTTTTGTTGGATGGGTAAATAATGTTGCATACACAATTAAGTTGTTGTCCAGGGTTTTTTCTCAAAAATGTAACGCTGAAACTTCAAAGCCTACAGACAAGTAAATAAATTAAGGAAAAATAATAGGCATCAACGTCCAGAGGGGCCCAAATTCTTAACTAGTGTACAATCGCCAGCAATGTGTTCTAAATTGTTTCCACAACATCACAGACTGATCCCGCGAAGCTGCGAGTCAACAAAGGGTTGCTGCAGAGCACAGATCAAGGACAACCGGAAACAAAAAACACAAGCTGATCCAGGCTGAGACTAGTGACATAAGCCGTGTGGTTCATTTCGTTTGAAACAACCTTGACATTTGCACTAGACTTTGGGGAATCACATTAAGGTTATCGAAGAGCTTTTAGCCTCTTTATCTTCTTTTAATTGTGGTCAGAGTAAATTGATGTTTCCTGGTGGTGCCATTTGAAGAAAGACTAGTATGATACAGAAAATTTGTAGATGGGAATATGATATTAAAATCAGATTTATCGAAAAAAAACTGTAGTATAAACAAGAGAGACAGTGTACGCATAAACTACCATTCACGGCACATGTCTCGGAAAAAAGTTATTGAACACAAAATGTGTTGTTTGATTTTCTGTACAACTTTTGTCTCAAACATTTTTCATTACAAGAAGAATTCAGAGAGATATTATCATACATGTACACAAGTCTGCCTATAAAGCATCTGTTATTATTGCAAGGTATTAATGAAACTTGAATTTTCTCGCTATATTTTCGAAAATTCTTGAATATCAAATTCTATTAATATCCATCAAGTTGAAGTCAAGACTTTCCATGCGGACAGACGGACGAAAGAAGGATAGATATGACGAAGCTAACAGTCGCTTATTGTAATTTTCGAACTCGCCTAAAACGGAAAACTAATAGTGTAAGGACTATTGCCACCGAGTGACAACTCAATTACTATTAGTAGTAATAGTATTAGTAGTAATAATAATAAATTAAGTTTAATTTACTGAATATTGGAAGTCTTTTGGCAAAGTTTTGATGTGACAGGGATGAAAGAAACTGATTTTTAAAAGCATAGAAAGCAAACAGTCTCCATGGCAGAGAGTAAGTCAGGAGCTAATAGTAACAAAGTTAGTTTCTTAGTTCTTTGAAACCCAGATTTTTATTACCATCTTCATAAATAGCTATCCACTTCTGGACCTGTTTCCAAGCTAATTAAATCAGTTCAATCTCTCATATGATATTCCTATGATATATGGTTTAAACACTGCATTAGATCTCTTCCTGCAGTTTATAAGTTGGAGTATCCTCCCAAATAATCTCTTCCCTTCACTTCTTCCAGCTAAGTATTCTACTGATTCTTTACAGTTGTCCTGCCCATACAGCCCTATCTGATTTTATCATCACTGACAAATAATATTTGGTTGAAAATAAGCTTGCCTATGTACTTCTTTTACGTCCAAATTAACTCTCTGAAATTTGTCTAAATAATATTTATAATTTTATTCCTACCTCGAATAGAACGTATTGTGTGTCCTTTATAAAAATGAATCGATTAATCGTGTTCAGGAAAAAAATTGATGTCTACTGTAAGAGCTACAATTTTTTATGTTAAAGCATATGGTACAGCATATGGTACATAACTTTGTGCTTAAACATTTACAACTATTGGGAAAGTTTACTATTTATAATTTTTTTGTCGTGTTGGGCCAACATTTAAGAATATGCACGTAACGAAATGCATATAACAAATGCTGTAACGTTAAAGATGTCTATCACTCTTCAACACAGAGTGCTTGTGTTTCGTACAATTCTCTCAATCAACATCGCTCACTTTCCTAAACATCATCTAACTACTAGTCTTTTATAATGAACCTTGACTCTTCTTTGTGAGGTACGGATTGAATTTTTGTATATAGTTTAGACGAACGCAGTACTCGTTGGGTTGTAAAATCGTAGTCTCCAATGCCAAACTTTTTAGGCTGACTGTGTAACTGGAACTAATTTCATGCCACCTTGTTGGCATCAGTATGGCCTAATCGCACAACCAGTTTCCACCCGACCGCAATGGGGAATCACAGCAGAAGTCAACAGCGATCCGAATCATGCACGGGAAATTCATCATGCTCAATTCTTGAACAATCAGCTCCGAAACCTTCACCTTCTAAAGTTTACCTCTACATCAAGATGTATTCGTCCTCCCTCCTTCGCAAACACACTTTGTCCATTCACGATTTTATCTGCTTGATTTCCCGTATATATACCTGAATCGCAATTTGTTCATCAGTTGTTAGGTTTTGCGTCCACAGTGAGAACAACCACTCTGAAGAACATGATGCTGAAGTACCTGGTATGTACATGTTCACACAGTAGGCAATGTACAAGTCATCACAAAAAATTACGTCTTTGGTACACATTTTCTAGAAGAATATTTTAGTAACTGATTTCCATTATTTGAAAAACATCTGACACTGGCGATTCTCACGGTAGTATCTATTAGGAATACTGTTTCCTGAAAAGTGTTGCCGTAAAGTCTGGTAGAAATCTTGCGACGTGTTGGAGAATCTTAATGCCTGATAATTTAGAGCAGATCCACACTGAAACAAAGGCAAAAGGGTCTTTCACAACACTGGTAAATTTCTGTCAGACTGCACGGCGTCACATATCGTTTAATTTTTAAGTGCCGATCCCAGTGGTCATACGGTCTTAGGCTTGATACCTGGGATCGCGGTTTTGTATCCCGTTGAAGTAATGGATATTCGTCCCTTTCGTTTGCTAAGTGGCGTGTCGGTAGCTTCCCCTGCGATGAGTTTATCACTCGTTCAGTGGAATCCTACCGGGTATGCTTGTCTAATTGTGAACGATCTATAAACATCAAAACGAGGCAGCTTAGCAACAGCTTTTCTAGCTCTAGGTTACGGCTGTGAAACGTCGCTTGTTACTGTTATAAAATGAAACAAATTACAAATTTTACAAGACAAAATTCTTGGCAAAGTATTTTGACCTAAAGTGGAAGAATTAAGTAGAAACGTTTATTGAAAAAAAAAATCGAAATCGATGCAGGTCCCTTAAAACTGCTAAAGTATAAAATGACGTCATAATGTTATGTGACAGGCATGTGACGTGGATGGTCCGATAAGAATATAAACAGAATCTTAGGCGGAACATTTGTTGGGAAATTTCCTATTCAAAAAGTGAGGAGCTGGTAATTTAGCATTAGGATAGATCTTGAAGAAGCACTTTGTGAGACGGGGATTGCTCATAACTGGGCTACAGTTGCCTAGGAAGGAATATTTAGTACGAATAGTGTTGTCCTTTCGGTTTATGCTAGCTGAGTAGAAGTTGTCTGCCGAAAAGAACTGTAGCTGGGAGCTGTACAATTTATTCTTTGCAATTTTGGCGGCTTAATTGATAATACCGGTGTTACCATAATAATGTACATTAAGTTTAGGAACAACTGTTACAATATTATAGAAGTCAGTAAAATTTAAAGTACGTCCTCATAAAATGGCGTTCTTAAAGAAACCAAGTTATTCACAATTACGCCTGCACATCAGTACAGAAAAATTGTCAAACTTTAAAATAAATTTTATTTATTACATATTCCATATTATCACATGGCAGCTTGTGATTTTTCAGACTCAGCATAAACACCGTCATTTCTTAAATAGAGCGTAAGTCGGTTTTGGAATTTCATGAATAATTTCCTGACATGTTTCACTAATGACATTAATAGCACCTGTTATCCTAAGACTGTGTGGAGTGAGGAGTGAGCTACAATTTTAACAGTTCCGCGCGGAAAAAAGACCAACGGACGCAAATCTTGTGGGTAAGCAGGCCGAGAAAATGACCCATCTTTTCTAAATATTTGTCTTGGAAGACATGATTGAAATCCCCTCTATACCTCTCCACATTTCCTTATTTGAGAAAAAGTTACTTGCAAGATCATTGGCACTTTTTCCATGTTAAAAATGTGTGGGAGAGAAGGTGGATATCTTCTGAAAATTGCAGGTCTTCCACGTTCTTTTAGATTTTTTTATGCAACCCACCTAGAAAAGGCGTTCCTGATTAAATTACAACAATTTATCTAAATATTACTCCAATTTTGTCCTCTAAAACACACTTTCTCTTTTATGTACATCCTTAAGTACGTATTTATTTTCTAACTTATGCTGTGCTTAACGTTGATGCCAGGAGCGAAAATTTTACAGCTGTTAATGGTAGGCTAGTGCCGAAATTGTAACATAGAGGAGGACCAGGCCATGAACTTATCTGTGGTAATAACCTGGAACACTATAATCGAGGATGTAAAAAAAAAGGATATCAACTAACTCAGTCACTACCACCGGTTCCTAGGCCGAGATTTCAACCTGGTGCCTCCAAATACTAAACACACTGAAAGACAATAAGCTAAGAATGTGTAGTTTAGTGTGTTAACATATTTGAAGTTATTTGATGATTTTAATACAAAACAATAAATTCAGAAATGATACGATTTAATTTTGATGGATTCACAATAGCGTAAACCAAACAACGTAGGCTGAAATTCATTGCTCAGCTTTTCTTAATATATTAGGCTAACATTTTACTGACAAATTGGAGGTATCTTTGTCTACCAAAATTGATATCACCGTCTTTGACACTACAGATGTTTTATCTTTCTGAAAAATTCTGCCTTCGGTATATATTGAATAAGCACACAAATCAATGTACGCATTTTTACTCTCAGGGAGTCCGTCAGTATTTTTAATGCTGCAAGCATGATATCTCCATTAGAAACCCGTGACATGTTCTGCTCTCATACGCTATTTTCGACAAATCGAAGGAAAATATTATTCTGCCATCACATCAAATTAGCAATTTTTGTTTGCTCATTGACCATATGCATTTCCAAGGAAACCTTTACAAAAGTACGAAAGTATTTTGTTCTAAATTAAACTGACCACGGAAATCAAAGCGTGACGTGTGGACGAATGTCAGTTAGTAATGAAGGGCATTTGCATTTACAGGTCTTTTCATCGCTACTTTTGGCTGCTGTCTGGGCATTACCAAATCCAGGTGGTGGTGGATACGGAGGCGGTGGTCTTGGCGGTTTCGCAGGCGGTGGACATGGAGGTGGAGGTTTTGGAAGCGGTGGATTTGGTGGGGGCCATGGTGGATACGGAGGCGGTGGATTCGGTGGGGGCCATGGTGCGTATGGTGGCGGTGGTCATGGAGGTGGTCTTGGGGGTTTCGGAGGTGGTGGCCATGGGGGTGGTTTTGGCGGCTTCGGAGGCGGTGGACATGGAGGTGGTCTAGGAGGCTTCGGAGGAGGATTTGGTGGAGACAAAGGAGGCTATGGAGGCAAAGGCGGATACGGAGGCGGTGGAGGATTCGGAGGAGGTCATGGAGGATATGGCGGACACGGGTAGAAGAAATAATTTGAAAATGCACAAATATTATTCAAAGATTTCTTGATAAAAGATTAATTATCGCAAGTCTTTTACATGGCATTTATATATAAAATTTTGTCAAATTTGGGAAATTATATAACATCTGCTGATGATGTGTCCACTTTACCAAGTATGTAACTTAAGAAGTGAAAAATAATGTAAAACATATTAAAGTGAATTTTTTAAAATATGTAATTACCTGAAGTACTAAGCCTTGAAGTCCACAAAGACATTCCATTAGCCATACCTTTGTTTCTCCTAACCAGTATGGAAAATTGCACAGCAAATTTCAGGTCTTTTTTTTTTGTTCTATTCGAACAGAGATTTTTTTGAAGCATTTCATCTATGATTTGTAAAAATTCATGTAGAACAGTTAGTTTAAATTTACGTTTATTACGTGTGAGTGCAATATAGACGTTTACATGACTGTTTCCATAAACTGATACCGCACGATTTTGTCTCGTATGGACAGTTTATAGCTTCCGACCCTCAGCGATGTTTCCACCGCTATGCAAAACTCGTCGATCGACTCTGCAAGGCAGAACGCAGATAAACCTACCCTATTATTACATACGAACGACAACCACAGGGGCTATTAGGTGTACAACTTCTAAAACTGCAAGAAACGGTTCAAATGTGTTACCTATTTTTATTTTAAAATACGTCAAATGAGTATAAAAGTTATTTTGAATGTGTGAATCATTTTGTACGTATACGAGTATTTACAAAAATACTACACTTATTACAAAAATAAAGAAATGTTTTGAATACAACGTTATTTTTACTTTAATTAAACTTCAAGAAATGTTACCCTTTTCTGAGGGAGCAATAGTCTGTATCACTACGTCAGTATTGTAAGAAGTATACAATGGTAATGTTTCTAACTGAAGAGAAAGCGTTGACTTGCATAGCGTGGTGAAGTGTCCTTTAAACAGGCTTAATGACAATCGATGGAAATCGTTTAGAACGTCATGATACAGAATTTTATCGAATAATGGTCACCATTTTTCAAGTGTTTCCATTGTAACAAACCTAAATTAAAATATATGCGTTGCTCTAACCACTCAGAACGCTACAGAAAAAAGCTGCATGTTCTGACACGCACAAAACACGCCTGCTCTTCAGTCCAACATATTTTTAACTGCAATATGTCATTTAGTGGTCACAAACAAGCGACTGTCATCCTTCTCAATGCCAAACCACTGCCGAGGTCAACTGCAAACTTAAAAGTCAGAAACAATAGGTCGTTTTAGCATGACTTAAGCAACACAGATTCGTACACTTAAGTATAAAATAAAACTACGTTTATGATACGTGAATTCATGTACTAGGCTAGAAAAGTACACAGCGTGACGTCACAGAAGATTGCAGTCTTTCTAGTCTCCGCCGAGACAACCTTAAATCCCACATCTGATGCACTTCAATCAAAACACTACATGTTAACACTATCAGATCAATTTCCACATTAAAATTGCTGTCTTCTGCTATGTGAAGACTTTTAGTCTGGCAGAAATGTGCAGACGTTTCGGAGGAACATAATGCTTTTATTTCATAACAGAAGAGCTGTATACTGAAGGAACTTCTGTAAACTCTGACGAACTACACGTTCTCACGTATCAGAAGAAGGCAATATTTTAGTCATTGACGAAATAAACTCACTCTCGCAAATTCGCATGTCCCAAGTTGAAATATTCCCGTTAGATTTCGGCGTATGAACCTACAGTATGCAGGTGTGGTAAAGTTGCACCTTTGAACAACAGGAATGTATATGGATGAGTGGAAATATTGCTCCTATCCTTCTTAAGCTCGGCGTCGGATGAAGGTGAGAGGTTGAAGCCGCGTCGCAGCCATTTGAGCCATGAAAAGAGCTTCTGACACCCATTCAAGAACAGACTGTTTTGAATCCAGAACAGGTCTAGAAGATGTTTGAGACAAGAAAGTTTCTTGTCCCTCCTGGAAACGAACCCCAAGTCCTCGGTTGTTCAGTTCGAAGCCTAGTCACTCTACCGACTACAATAGGTTTGTTTCAAATTACACGTGATTAGTTTTAACTCCGTTAGATACATAACTATGTGGAAAATGCATACAAAAATGTGAGGAAAGTGAGTGGTTGCCAGTAAAGCTCGCCTACATATACTACAACATACACTACAACATACACTACAACATACACTACAACATATACTACAGCACATTTCCATCCATCTCTCTCATCTTCGCAACCTATCACAATCACTTATTTTAATCTCGTCCTCTTCCGGTCGCCTCGGCCTCCCACGTGGGCGTTTCGAAGACACTTTCTTACACCACGGAGCAGAGTCCCTCTTGAGAAACTAACCAGTTCTCAGCTCGTCAAGAAATTCCCATCATTTTATAGAACCCGATGTTTCATTTCCGCATTTACAAGTGCCTTCTACCTGTCCCTGTTCTGAGATTTCGAAGATATTTTCCTACCAAAATCATGTACGTAAATAAGTTTTACTACCACCACATTGCAAAAGAAATTTTCCTTATCCGCTACTACAAACTGCTTCGCTATTTCTTACAGCCATCGTCAAAAATGAACTTCGTCGGCAGCTATGGTAAATAGAAATTTCTGTGCACTCTTAGATGGATCCTGAGGGTTCCAGGAGACTGAGGTTCCCAGATTTCGTGACAATCGTCACATGGAGGTATGAAGTTTGTCAGCTTTACGCACCGGTTACCTTTACCCCCTCCACCCTCAGGAAATATTCCTGGTACTCATTTCTGTTAGAGAACGAGTCAATCCTAGGGCCAAAGTGCGTCCGGAAGAATTATGACATCATCGAGAATCGATCTCGCGACATTCAGGCTTATAGAACAATGCCTGAACCAACTGCGCCACCTCGTGCCCCTAGTAGATGGTAAAACACGTCATAAATATATTCATACAATATACATGTGTGGAGTTGACAATATATACACGTTAAAATTATACAGGACTCAAAATCAAGTGCATCCACTTATCTGAGATTTAGAACTTCGAACTCGTGGAGAGGTACGTTTGTAAAACGTAAATCTTTTACAGTAAATATGATTTAATATTCTAATATCTATAACACACATGTGTAAGTAGTATATAATAATATAATTACAGATTCATCCAATAATAACATGGAGCCTATATATGCACTTCTCTTCAGGTTATTTTTCTTTTCACAACTTCAAACATGGCGGTGTACAAAATGGGAAGGTGTGAATTATTATTTATTAACAACTTGCATGAGTGAAGACAGCCACCTTGAGGTGTTTGCATCTGTCTGATATTTGCTACACTTACAGAAGGCTGCTCCGGATTTAAACACATATATAAACAAGAAGGCAAATATGCGCGTCAGTTGCACAGTGTCAAGTCACCTGTTGAGAGGAGCCGTGAAGAGAAATCGTGGTCATGGGTAGCTACATGGTATGTCAGATTGTTAGCATAAATTAGAGTCTGCCTGGACAAATTAATTTAAGCAGAAGCTTATACTGCGTTTGCATGAAATATTCTTAGGTGCAGTGTCTCTTGTAGTCATCTAACGATGTCTTCAGTGACTCAGACAATGTCGCCGCGAATGATAGGGCGATTAAATGGAAAATTTAGAAGGAAGTATTCCTGGCCTGGTCTGTGTTACTGTCGATATCTATCTAGAAGAAGGGGAAAATAGACTGGTCTTTTTTATGACACTGTTAATGTGTCAGATTATGTAGTACTGAATAGTGGTACGATCAGACGCGTTTGTATAAAAGCTATACGAGGCGTTTTTCAGGAAGGCCTGTGAAAAATCATAAAAGCCTCCGTCAGAATAACCGTGTCAGGGCAGGAATTCAATTCTGGGACCTCCCAATGGCAACATTAGATAATAGTCTCGGGAATGACAGGAAAGGAGCGCGTTTCTCTGCAGAACTTTTGAACACTAATGTCTGAACTTAAAAAAAAACACATCCCAGAATCCTGTCACACGTAGAATTGCAGACACGGTGATTACGCACTGGATTCAAAAACATATTAAGCGTTCTAAACAAAGTATTTGAAGGTAGACCTGCTCCAAAGATGGCGCCTTGCATTGAGAAGAAAGTATTGTCAGGATCTTTTATTCGGATTTCTGTCTCAGAAGGTTTACCTCTCTTCAGGAAGAAAAGTAGGAGCATGAGGCCGGCATGTTGCAAGTACTTCATTGCTTTCAGTTTTGAAACAACTTACACTTACAGATATATGTGGCATTTTGTATGATACCATTATATATGCAATTTGGCGGGCGTAGGGCTCATTTCTAACATTTTTCTCTAGCTTTCAATCTGATAACGATAAGTAATGTACCCCGTATTAGGAAAGTAAAACCCGGTATATAGGTACACTGTAAATACACTTACAAATTGTGCATGAAATATTGTTTTATAAGTCAAAGATTGAAAATCTGGCGACAGTGCGAATATTTGAGGTTATGTGCGACAAATGTTATATAAAGTAATAACTTCGGAAACCTTATACAGAGAGTAATGAAAAATCTCAGTCGTTTAACTCCTTCAGGTGGACGTAAATAAAAGAGGATGAAATCTGAATGAGTAGTGGTGTGATAAAAGAATGTGGTGATCACATGAGAAAACACGTCATTTATTTCTTTCTGCCATCTATCTGGCCGGCCATGGTATGATGACATAAAGGGATAAGGGGTTTCAGAGCAATTTTTATACTCTGCAGTAGAAAAAGTCAACCTCCATACCGCCACCTTCGATATCAGTAGACCTTTGTCTCCAGATTCGGAGATAATCAAACCGTTTCGTCGTTACTCTTACGGTGAGTGAGGGATAGTGGATTAACGTAATACGACTACTTGTGCCGTCAGAATATCCTTACTTTTCAAAATACGTGTTACATCCCCAGGAAATTGAATGCACTTAAACAGAGAATGTTGTGTTTTTTGCACCTTGCATTGGAATGCAATTATGCGACATAAACCAACGAAATGCATCTATTCTAAACTAATATTTTAATGTACGGTTTCTTCTGCATGTTTCGAAACCGAGGGTCTATCTTCAGGAAGGCGCTTATATATATATATATATATATATATATATATATATATATATATAAGTACGGTATAGTATATTTTACTTGCATCAGTATAAGCAGTCTTGTAGGTGGAAAAATGAGTTCGCCGAAATCAGTTCTTCCACCCATAAGACGGCTTATACTGATGCATGTAATACATATTATACCGTACGTGTACATACAATCGTCTTCCTTACGATGAACCCTCGGTTTTGAAACATGTAGAAGACATAATAAATATAGTCGTTTGGGAAAGATGTATTTTGCTGGTTTTTATTGTATAACTCAAATATAGGCGAAGTATTTACAAAATGACACGTGTGAAGTATACAAGTTTTAATGTAATATTTTCCCAGAAGAAAGGGATAGAATAAAAATAGCCTATTTTGGTGTGTATTATGATATTGGTTTGGAATGGTGAAGCTTTAATTGCTAAAATTTGCCACCCGTGGCGGTAGGATCTCAGTTGTGAAAAATGCCGATTTCAATTTGGAAGGGGAGCGTCTAATGAATTAGTATCCGAGCAAGACTGCGTACCTCTATATTCTTTCTATACGCAGCCTAATTGCGAAGCTGATTCCGCGTATTTTTAAACTGTAATTCACAGAAAATGTATTGGAAGTTACGTGAATATACCACCAATTGCTTGGCACTGAGGACGTAAAATTATATGTGTATAATATAAGGTAAATATATCAGTTTATTTGCGCTAGAAGAGTAATGATGGTAAATTTAAATTATAAAATTATACAACCTAAAAAGACTATATACGGATGGGACTAGTGCGTAGATTCTTACATTAGGAAATCTCGAGGGCGCCAAGCAATAGTAACTTGTTATACCAGGCATTAGGTACATTGAAAGTGAAGTAAAATAATAGCAATTGAAATAATCATATTATGCGACAAGACATTACTTTGCCGGATATTGCAATGTTCCGGAATCCTTTAATACAAATATAGTAACATGCCATCCGGTAATTCTTGTGCTCTGACCTTTGCAAATAAGATAGGCACAAGTTACGAAAATTAAAACAGAGATTAAAAAAAAACATTGAGAAAAAAAAAAGTCGTGACCTGAATTATAATTAAGGCGCTGTGGGTCTAAGGGTATCGACATTTATTTTCATATTGCTCTGACTGACAAGTGACGTAAGTAATACAGTTTGAGTACTCCAAATAAATTTAGCGTGTCGCGACGCGTTGTCCAAGCGCGAGGAAATTGTTCTAGAAGATCATTCGGAACAAGAAATTTCTGCAAACAACAAAACCACCAGGAACCTTCATTCAGTCACACACTATGTGTATAGTAGCATTATATACAGAGCGAAGTTTCGATTAAAGTTGACTGGTACCAAAATAACTTTTTGTTTTGCAAATACGACAAAACTTACCCAAAAAACCAACTAGTTTTTATGACCACTTGTGTGCAGTCGTCGCTTCACTGAATGTTCCCATTCGTGGTGACAAGTTTTGTACTCTTAGGAACTGAGAGAATTAAAATTCACGATGCGTAATCCCCAACTCCAGGCCGACCAACTCGTCGCGGACTATTCTGTATAATTTGTTAATTGTGTTTAGTTACATTAGAGCTTCTTTCAATGGGCAACTTACATAACGTGCTCAGCCGTAACCCTGAGAGACATTAACTCTTTTATGGATATGCTTGTCATAATATGTGTGTAAATAGTCCATGGTATTCAATAAGAATACACTCAATTCACACTTAAACATTACACTTCTAATTTCTTTAAGCTTGGAATCCGAGGGCATAATCTCTCTTCCTCCGTTTTTGTAATTCTAATTTGTCACTTTACGCACAAAAATGAAGCTAAAGTTTGTCGTCTTCTGGGATGTGACGCTGTGTACTTTTATACGTAGGTACAGTATAGTACAGTACAATACAGACGTTTCCAGGGACCTTCCTCTCATTGCCTACACGCAATAAATTATTGGGAGTATTTTGCATCGGACCGTAGTTATCTCGGAGGCTAAGCGGCGTCCAAACCCAGAAAGTAGCATTCTGCATGGAGAATATCAGATTTCCTGTAATAATGTAGTTGTGATACGAGATTTCCAAAAACTAATATAAACCGAAGCTATACGACTCAGATCCTATAAATTACAAATAACATTTTCGCTACGACAGCACAGAATATGCAGGGAAGTCGACTCTTCAGTTTCAGAGACACATCCTACAAACAGAGTTCTGTCAAGTAAAACTAGCTGCCTTGACAACTGAGATACTGAGTTAAAATTCCAGACAACATTTCTATATCTTCTTACACTAATAAGGGTTACATATAACATCTCCCACCAAACAATAGAGGGCGGAATACCCCTAGAAGAAATATCAAGCGATATAAAACTACGAATGAGACACAAGGTTTTTATTCATGACATGAAGTTTTAAAGAAAAATTGTATTGAAAATGTTCCAAATTTACAAGAAATTTGAGATTTAGCTGTGTAGTGGGTATAAATTCCAGCACTGCTGAAAATGACATTGTGTAGAGTATTAAATATGTAAGAATACTGCAGAGGAGCTCTCTGCCTCCACTTCCTGGGGAGTCCAAGAACAATGAGATTCGAAACATGTATCTACATGTAAAATTTCATCAATATGGCCCTGCATAAAATTTCGTAACATCCTATTTTTTTTACGGTAAAGAATTACAAGAAACTTACCAAACCTCTGGTTGATTGACCAAACTTCTTGTTTGTGCGTGTTTGCTTACTCAACAGCTGTACTCCATATCTGAAGTAGGTCATCTGCTGCATCCATGCCATAATTTTGCGCCATGCCATGGATTCAAAGGACCCAATTTGTCTCCATGTTCTATAAAAGACGGTGCACTTTATGATCAGCTGTGTGAATGTACGTTTCTCACGCAGGAATCTTTTTGCATGGATTTCGTAAATTATGGGATAGGGCAGGGCTATTTCGTTCATTTCAATTTTTAGGCAACGAAAGACAAGAAAGGACATGTTCTAAAAAATTACACCCCATGCATAATATACTTTTTTGCAGTTTTTACTCAAGTGTACAGAAAGTGAAAAATTCTTTACAGTATCGTCAAAATTAAATATCGGACCAAATGCTGTAATAAGTAGAAACGTAAAAAATGATGGTGCTATTCCGCCCAGCTGCGTGGCCATTCTGCTCATTTAATCTTAAGCCGCAGAATCACAAGCATTTTTCACTTATGAACTGCTGTCTGTTGCCACAATAGATACTTCATGATACCACGTATAGTATTTCTGGCACCTGGTCCAGTCACCTCTTTGCACACAACGTAGGCCTACTGAACAGTACTTCATACCAAAGAATTCACATGGCATGTGCTCATCACTGTTTTCGTGAAGGTCTGGCAAGACTCCATGACATTAGGAGCTCGTGGCTCTTTCTTTTTGGGATGGATTTCGCTTTGCTTTTCTTCTCCGTCTCCAGTTTCCTTTTAGCAAATATTTGTTTAAAATTTAATTCCGAAATAGAGTACCTCGTCTTGCCTCTTTCGGTATTTCTTCGCAGGTATTTTCTTTCCTAGTATTGGAATTAAAATACTTAAAATATTGGTTTTCGCTTCTTATTTTTGCTTGGGTGTTAACGAATGGTCCTGCTTCATTGGGGTCTGAAGTCGACTGGAGTATGGTGGTCCTAAAGGTTTACGGTTTTCGAATGGGATCTTATGAGTGCCTACTGACAGAGACTTGGTTGAATCATGTAGAAATGCGAAGAGGGCAGATATTTGTCTTTGTCCTTATAAATTCTTCAACCCGGCAGCCAAATTTTGTTCTTCCTCCACCGTACAAACAGTAGGATGACCAGCGAATATAGTCGTTGTTTCGTTTCTTCGCGCATTCTGCGTTTAGTAATATTCACTCGGTCTTGTAGTATAAAATATGGGATTTAGAAAACATGCTGCACCCCTTAGAATCACCTCTGTTCTCATGCTGCTGGAAACTGATTGGTCCAGGTCTTCCTCTGTCCATTTCCTGCACGAACGTTTTCTATTGTGCCTCCGTACCTTCTGGAATGTGACAACAAAGAATATCACAACGTTGCTGTGGAATAAGTTATCGATGACATCACTGAAAGACATATTTCTAACCGAGCGGAATAGCTTCTCTCTAACTGGGCGAAATAGCCCCAGGTGAGTGGTTTCGTAATTTCTCCATTTGAAGGCAGTGACAAAAGAAGAACGCCAACTTCTATACAGAGGCACTTTATAGGGTTTTATTCGACAAACAATGAGATTTCCACAGGAAAATATTGACTATTTTGCAAGCTGTGTCTTATGCAAGGAGGCACGTTTATATGAAGACCAAAACCACAATAAGAATCACTGAATTTTCAAAATTTGAGCTCTGGCTACGTATGATGAAAATTTAAAACCGGCACAGAAGGGCTTGGCGCCTTCGCACAAATACAGAAGGACACAATGACAGCAAAACAAGATGTCGGCTTAATTTTCTTATTTCGAGCGAAATAGTCCCGTGGCGGATTAGCCCACCCTATTCTATAGACAATCAGCAGTTAGGCAGTGTGACGTAGTGTAGTTGACAACAAATTCACTGGTCTGTCGTGATAGTACGGCTAAAGGATGGCTGAAGTTTGCATCGTCCGACGTATTATTAACAATTCCGAAGCTTTATCTTTAATGAGTGCCGGTCGGATTACAATAATTACGATCCGTCATCTTTGGCGAATTGGAAGTGGCACACAGATGCAGAATCTGAAGCCTTTTGACTATGCTGAAGTAAGGTAATGAGAATCTCAAGGCAACCCTCCCCAGTAAAGAACATGATAGAACCAATCGACTGTAGAACGCGGAATATTTAAGCTAATTAGGTGGCAAGGTGACAAATGATACGAGATGTACACGTGAAATTAAATACATCATTGCCATGGCAAAAGTAGCATTCAGCGAGAAAATTACCCTTTTCACGAGAAAATTGAACTTAAATTTAAGGAAGAAACTAGTAAAGTGTTATATTTGGAGCATAGATTTGTATGGTGCTGGAACTTGTACACTTCGGAAATTAGATTAGAAATACCTTGCAAGTTTTAAATTGTGGTGCTTGAAAATTATGGAGTTCATTTCTCAGATCGTGTGAATAGAAGTATTAAACAGAGTTAATGAGAAGAAGAATATCTTACATAAAATAAAACGAAAGAATTCTAAGTGGATTGGCCACATTTTGCATACGAACTGCCTACTCAAGAAGGACATATAAAGGGTCGGGAAAAAAATGAAGGAGACGTAAGTAGCTACTGTATGACCTTAAGGAAGCGCGAAGATCCTGGAAGTTCAAAGAGGAAGAACTACTTTGCACTCTCTGGAGAACTCGCTTCAGAAGAAGCTACGGACCTCACGTAAAGCAGACTACGGGATAATGATAAAATAACCGGTCCTTGCCAATAGATAGTGTTAATTTTGCCCAAGAAGGGCCATGGTTGAATGAAATGTTACACTTTTGTGGGAGAGCATGCTGCAGTACAGAGGTAAATTTTATTTTATACAATTTATTTCCTTCGCTCTAATTTCAGAAAAATATTTCCAAAATGTAAATTGTTGCGACAATAATGTGAAAGTTTAGAAATTATTTCTTAATATTCTGATGAAAAAATCGTGCGCGATTACACTATTTAGTGAAACCATTATGGGGAATTGTCAGAAGTTATGAAGTAAATTTGTTACAGCGTTCTGAAATAAGATGTCATGTAGTGTGGCGGGTATAAGCATTGATACTGCAGTGGAAATTTCTACCTCCTTTTACAGGGTAACATGGATTTTATTCTGAAATAATTGCGTACTGTTATGACAACACAGGGAGCACTTCACATAATGAAAAAGCATAATCTTCATATTCATTACCTGAATAATCTCAACTAGCATACTGAATTCAATTATTCACTTCCTTAGTCTTGAAATCGATATTCAAGAATAAAGATACAGACAAGCGTAGTTACATATGCGATGGCATCCTGGAGATGGAAGCTAACAACATACTAGATTGATGAAGGAATGGAATGATTTGTTTACAGATATATGCAGCACTTGTTACAATTTCAATCTGCCTTGCAAAAGCGGACCCTGGTCACGGAGGTGGAATTGGAGGAGGTGCTGGAGGTGGCCATGGTGGAGGAGTAGGTGGTCATGGTGGTGGAGGAGGAGGCCATAGTGGAGGAGGCTTCGGTGGATTTGCAGCAGGTCACACTGGCGGTCGCGGTGGCTCCGGCGGTATTTACCTTGGTCGTCCATATTACGGACATAACGCCAAACGCGATGTGAACGTTGGAGGATTTGGAAGCGATGGGGTTGTCTTGCCGTGGCCAGTTAATAGGGATTATTATTACGACTATTACTGAACTTTATTATGTAACATATGAAGTGTTCAATCAACTACGGGACTTTATCTCAATATACAAGCAATTTTACCTCACTGAGAACCTAACTAAATTGGTTTTTAATTTGAAGAATTACTTGCAGCCGATGTGTTATAGAATGAAATGTTAAACATGACTTTCAGCAATGAGATATTGTAAATAGTATCAGCAATGTATGTTAAAAGACAATTAAAGTATACTAACACGTGTTCTTTTTCTTAAACCGACTTGCTGTAACTTTCTTCTGTCACACATAAGTACCTCACAAGTACGCCTTCTGTCGAAAATTCCTTACTGTTCACTAACATATCACAGCCTTCTTTATAAAAACATAGAAACATATTCAAATAAATAAAATATTCAATTGAAGAAGAACGAATGAAAAGTTATTAACACAACTGAAAAAATTAAATTCAAAAAAATATAGTATTTATTTGATCAATATTCAGTCTGAACACGGAGTAAATGAAGCTTGATTCTACGACTCAAATCTGTTGGAGAAATGTAAATAACACACATGCAAATGTTTGAACACAGGATAATGCGTAAATGCCTAATTAAAATAATTTTATATTGCTTTTAAAAACATACTGATTTTAAGGAGTTTGTTATTCTGATTTTAATTATATTTAGAAATGTTTAAAGTTTACCCTCTTACGCATAAAGTAAGGTAGGGTAAAATGCACCCTTGTACAGGCACTGAGGTTCTGTACAGGCCGTACGACCCATAGGGGAAGTAGAGGTATAGCCCTACTCTTTCTTGACCACGGTACTAGAAGGGAGTGAGGGGTCAGCGTCAAGCCCCGGCCGCTCTTTACTCTTGGGAAAGACGCGGTACCCATTGTACAGGAGGCTGGGTGGGCCTCAAGACTGGTCTGGGCAGGTGCGGAAAATTTCGCCCCCACCGGGATTCGATCCCCGCACCGTCCAGTCCGTAGCCAGTAACTATACCGACTACGCTATCCGGCCCACACACCTCATCCGCATACGTTACCACATAAAATGTATATGTGCACTTGTATTGTATAATTAAAAGGTGGATGCTTAAAATTCAGCCAATTCCCAGCAAAGACGTAAATGTAATGCTTCAGAACTAAATTATATCTGCAATATCAGAAGACGTACTAAAAACAGCAAGATTTTGAAAAGAGATCTACGATTTCTAAGTTCATTTTGTTTCATGGTGCTTAGATTCATGAAAACTTCGAGAAAGACCTTGTCCTCTAATGAAGTACCACTTGTTTTTTTTGTAACTTGCTGTATATTATTCAAGTACGAATTTGAAGCCTGAACTGACGACCTGTTTATCAGTCGGAATGCTACTTAACAGGAGGCTGAATCTTTCACAAGGTGACCTGGTGCCGATGAGCTTGTTTCTTCTAAAAGCTCCAATCTGGAGCCCTTTTCTCTCATTCGGGCACTCCCTTCACACCACAAGCAATGTTGAGATTGCCTGCAGTTTGCCCAGACCCGCCAGAATTACGTACTAACATAATTTTTGAGGATATAATTATTATACATCAGTGCACAGTTGCCGATATTTTCGTCAAGAAAATTATTTGGGTGTACTTGATAGTAGCTGCTTACTATTCCTACCGGAAGCAGACCACTGCGACTAATATCGCCTTTCCGTTCAGTCCGTCTGTCTTCAGAAAAGAACTCAAGGACCGCTGAATCTCCTGACACCTAATTTGAAATTTTGAAATTTCACTGACATTTCTGGACATTTAAAATTTCCAGCTAAAAGTGGACAAAATAAGAAATTCTAATGAAAAATACTTGGGTTTCTTCCGTCTCTTTGGTTAGCTGGTAAATCACACGTTGAAGTCGAATATAAATTTTATTCGAAAATAAAAGACCAAATGAACAAACACGGCAGAATACCACACAATTGTTGACAGCTACCCGTGGCATTTGTGTGTCTAGTGTGGTGTGATTCCATGATATTGTTGTGGACACTCGGTACGTTAATTTGGAATTTTTAAAAATAATCTATAAGGGGTTGGGAGGTAATATGGATTTCATTTTTTAACTATGATTTGGCTCTTCATTTTTCCTTTAAAATACGACTCTTGAATGTCTTTTTGGTTTGCTTTTTATAAGGGTTTATATATACAATAAATAAATTTGAGATATATGTGTTAGTTCTTTGATTTTAGACTGGAACTTGCATACAAGTTTTAAAAGAAAGTTTTCTATTACCCTTATTATATGCACTGCAAATATGAAGCATATTGGCCCATTAGAAGCAGCAGCTATTTTGAGACATTTTTTCTCCTCGAAAAAGGAAAAAAAAACACCGAAATGAATAAGGTCTAGCAGTGGAAAACCTTACAGGAATCACTGAAAATATAAGCGAATTTCTGTGGATAAAGACGCGAGAGAATTTGTACAGTTCGAAACTTGTGGTTGTGTTTTATAATTACGCCAAACCCAAGCATGTAGTAGTAGTAGTAGTAGTAGTGATGGCGTGGTGGTGGTGGTGGTGGTGGTGGTGGTGGTGGTGTTGGTGGTGGTGGTTATGGTGGTGTTGGTGGTGGTGGTTATGGTGGTGTTGGTGGTGGTTATGGTGGTGGCGGTGGCGGTGGTGCTGGGGACGGTGGTGATAGGGACAGGAGAAAGAGGTGTAAAGACGCGTCATTTGCAATACAAATATTCACGATTTGAAAAACTTTCCCAAACTAATTAACTGCGAAGGTTAAATCTCACTTGATTGATTTTCATGAAGGTTGACGAATATAATGGGGATTTCTACTGAAATTTGACATCAAATTCGAGTTGGGTTAAAGCTTTACAAAAAAATTACACGAAGACGTACATACATTTATGATTACATCTAGCTGTTAAGGAAATAAGTACAAGGTAAGCATTTTAAGATGAATTCAATTTTCATGCGGGCTCATTTAGGCAGAAATATAAACCCAGCCATGGCATTTAATATTTATTGCTCTATATTTGTAATAATTATACAATATGGCCCCACATACTTGCAATTTGTTGCAGCGGTAGGTAAAAATCCAATGAAGTAATAATCGTGTTGTAGCGTCAATTTCTTTTGTAGTTGCTCCTTTCCTACAGGCGATTTAGTTGAAGCATAATTAGTGAAAATACAGACATGTAGTCACATTAGTTCATATTCATTAATTATACCTAGGACTGTAAGATTGGTACGTAGATAAATTATTGTAAATCTACCTACAAAATAAATCGACTTCGCGAAAATTTGAAGTTATGTGTGGGCGATAAATTTGACATAGACAAAATCAAAGCAAGTTTATACTTAACAGGTAATTCAATTATATAAAACACCAGGTCGTAAACAATTTAGAAAAAATTTTTACGGCCTAAACCACAGTCAAACCCGATGTCAGCATCAACCAGAATAGCTGATGTCTCGCCTGAGATTTGAAGGAAGCGCCCGCCGAATAAAAATCAAGACTCTCGCCACTATCACTCTTCTTGGTACGGAGTGTATTAAGTGTTATTTTTTTCAGAAGAAACCACAAATCAGAAGAGGCCGGTGTATCTAATCTCTAACGAAGTCATTTAATTTACGGTGAGTGTCAAAACTATGACGCGTTCACTATAACTTCTGTCGAACAGTTCCTAAAAGAACAATTTTAAAAAATGTGATAACTAACGGTTGTAAAATCATGTTCAATTATACTGTCATGAAGTACAGCTGTCCCGGACTTACGCCATCTCAAGTTAAGTTGTTTCGAACTCACATTATTAGACCCAAGACCCTATATTTTAAGCTAAACCAGAACATTTATAAGCACGATGTTGAAGATGTGTTCTACTGGCTCAACTCCTGTGATCAGAATCTTATGCCCCACCACCCTCTTGAAATTGATAAGCAAAGGTCCGTTGAAGGAAATGAGGAAGCTGACTTTGCTGAACGTGTGAAGAGGGTCAAGAAGGTTTCGACATTGTGTGTGGGGGGGAGCTTGGACTTACTGCAGCTGGGATTAGGATACTCGAGGAAATTGTTTCAAATGAGCAGCGAATAGCAAGACCTAGACAAAGAGATAAAAGGACTACTACTGACTAAGAAGCGGATACTTAAGGAGAAGAGAATGTCTTTGTCTCACCATTCCTCAGTGCTTAACTTCTTCAAGTCACCTTCAAATATCCGTGTATCCCCGCCACCTCTCCCGTTGGATACTGGGGATGATGATCCCGATCACCTGCCTATAGTTCAAGGGAAATTACTTTCTAATCGAATTACCTCTTTGACATTTCATACTTTATATAAATTTGTCATTGAGATAAAAATAAATTTCTAAGTCAAAACGAGCTGTCTGGAACCACACTCACAATTTTAGTATCGTCTTTATGGAAAAATGTCTCGACGAACCTGACCGGTCGCGGAACTACTTACGACACAGCTTTGGCGCGATGATTCTCTATGTTGGCATGAAGTATATAAATTCTGGTTATAGGGAGATTCATGTACTTGCATTATATAATACGTGATATTGACGATCCTAGCGACTTTCATAAGATCATTTTTTCTTAAGGAAAACACAAGTTCGGTAAAGTGCACGTGATAATTGGAATACATTCACTCTAATTGGTCATTTTTTATTTTTAACTCGGCAAAATTTAAAAAAATAAAGATGGGTAAGGCAATTCAGAAGGTAGGTTGAGAGTGTTCGAGAATAAGGTGCTGAGGTGAATATTTGAGCCGAAGACGGACGAGGTGACAGGAGAGTGGAGTAAACTACATATTGAGGAGCTTAATGTTCTGTACTACTTACCCATTATTGTTCGGGTGATCAAATCTTATCGAGAAGAATGAGATGGGCGGGGCATGTAGCACGCATGGAGGAGATTAGAAGTGTATACGGGGTTTTGATGGGGGAAACCCGCACTTGGAAGACCCAGGCGTAGATGGACGGATATATTAAAATGGACCTTCAGGAAGTGGGATGTGCGGGCATGGACTGGGTCGATCTGGTTCAGGATAGTTACAGGTGGCGGGCACTTGTGAATGCTGTAATGCACCTTCGGCTTCCATAAAATGCAGGGAATTTCTTGCCTAGCTGAAAACCAGTTAGCGTCTTAAGAAGGACTCTGCTCCATGGTGTACGTAGTAACACAATTCATAATTTTCTGTTACACATTTTGTTCTAAATCATTCAATAACTTTTTAGATAAATATGTAGGTTTTATGTTCCATAATCGCGCAGAAACACATTTAGGAATTCACAAAGTTTCCATTATGTTTTTAGATTCAAGGGAAAGAAACATTTCTAGGAATTTATTGAATATCGCCACTATTAGATTTTATAAAAATAAGTTCTGCGTTTCTCGAATTGCTACATTCGGACTGACAAGACAGACGGACAGACAAAGTGAAACTCCTAGAATCGTTTTTATAACTTATCCTCCAAAAAAACCAACCATTTAGCTAGCAAAGTGCACCCCTTTATATTCGCTGATTTTACTAAACTTCTTCTCCGTTTTCGATGAAAAAGAAAACGAAAGCCCCAACATCACTCACGGTTTATCTCCACAATAATAAAACTCTAATGAAACGAAAAACAAATGAAGTCACATTTTCTTTTTCCAGAGAAAACGACGGGTATGACGGCTACCCTTCACATATTCAGTGTCTACACAATATGTTTCCTCTCCGGTAATGGAAGCTTAGAAGGAAATTCAAGAATTCTCTGAAGTACACAACATGGAAAATTAGGCAGTTAAGTATATTTTCGAAGAAGAAAATATTATCGTCATACCTCCTATCCATTGACATTAAAGTTGTTTTTCTAGGAAATGTAAGCAAAACGTATTCACCTACGAGGGGAATTTTGTTACTTTCTGAGTCCGGTGATTGAGTCGCATAAAAATGAACGTCTGATTTGAGTTAGTACTGTAACAAGAGTCTGGAAAGTTCTGCGGGGAACAACATGACCAAAATTGTGGTGAGTAATGGAGTTGCATAACTGAATTTAGTCCAAAAAATCAATAACATACGCAGATAACATGCGTATTGACAAATCTGTTTCCTCAGAGATCTTTTAACCATGATAACCGAAAGAAACTGGCATGTCATTAAGAGTCCGTAAGCTGAAAGTGTGTAAATACTTTACAAATGACCTCAGCAGACACTTATTGCAATTTCTAAGTACTAGTAGGTTCTAAGTTCTGCGTAGGTCGCATGTACGGTGGGGACACTGTGTCCGCACCGTATACACGACATACGCAGCGGCTCCCAAGACCACCATCCATCCACAAACTCGGTGCAGAAAACCATATGGTGCAACTCAAAATCTAATGCTCCTGATGATGGGCGTATGCCCCAGAAACATGTAGAGCTAAGAATATATCAATAAAATTAACTTGTTGCATCAAGTTGGCATTTCACATTATTTCATAAGTAGTCACATTTACGCCCCTGCCTCTTTACACTATGTAAATGTCCCGATACATAATACAAAGAAAGCTTGGCGATTTCCAGAACGGTCTCGGACCCTGTGCAGAAGAGAAAGCCACCAGAACGTCGAAATTCCTCCTGCTATATCCTAATCATTTTATTGGTTGAGCTACGCCGACTCGTAGAACATTATGTACGGGGATAAAGAGAGACAGGATGAATAACGAACATCCTTTCTAAATAACATATTTCTGTGATAGTGCGTTTATAGGAGTGTTCTCGAACACTTCGAGTCGTGCCCCAGCTCAGACCAACGGCTTTGCCTCGCAACGGGTTGAAGTCGGAAATACTTAGAGCTGTAAAATAAAAAACATGAACTGGTGTATCGTCTCTTCGTTCATGTGTGAGCAAATAAAAGTTTATAACCGCTGAAAACGTTTTATGAAATTTGGGCCGGGAGAGTTTTATACAAAAAGTCCATTCCTGTCAGCTTCAATTTACACCGGTCAAAAACAACAAAAACAACAACAACAACAATAGTAATAACAAAAACAACAACGACAAAAGGCAGTTTATTAAATGTTTACGGCTTTGTAGGGATCTCAAAATAATTGCAAAATATATAACAAAACAAAAATGTTTCGATATAACTTGTAGGAGTGACGAAACGCGCGTTTTATATCCAGTGCATTTTGTTAGCATGTCTTAAGAACACAGGGTGATTAAAGAAAAAACTTTATTTTGTTTATTACTTCTATGTAAATTCAAATTATTTATTAGCTTTAATGTAGTGATGTATCAGAATAAAACTGCCAACCTTACATTAAATAAGCCATAACTTCTTTTAGTTTTTGCATTATTACGAAGTGTCCAAGATTTATGTCAATTTTGTTTTGTTTGTGCATATGTGATAAAATACAGCATCACTTTACTTTGGGTCGCACAATGACTCTTTTCAGAGTGGAAGAAGCCTTGATCTGCATAAAGTAACGCAACCTGCAGATATGTAATTTTTTAATATCTTAAGGGAACTTGATGAATTTTATATACCTGCCTTTGATAAAGGCATTTTAATAAGAACTACACTTACGTTCTTTTTTAGTGCAATGGGAATAAATAATTCCTAATAAGATCTTTGGTTTTTCAGGTAATACAAATACAAAGTATCTTGTAACGTTATGCAATTTGTTTATTCATAATTTAAATTATTCACAATTTACTGCTCTTTTCTTAACTTAAGCATTATGTCACAAAATTATTCAGTATCTCTTAGGTGCATATGGTGTATCAAAGGACTATATCAGAGCAGCATTGTTTCCACTACATCTAGACCGCGGTCTCATAAACAGTGGTTTTTTTTTTTAGATAATTCTCATAGTGTTGGTGGCCATAATGTGTGCGGTCGCCTGTGTTGGGTACGGCAGAATTAAACACGGACAAGGAATAGGGGCTGTTGGAGCACTAGCTTACAGGGGATCGCATGTGTCGGAAGATGGAAAAGACTCTGATAATGCACCCTGATCGCCCAGCGGGACTGGAAAATTTGGGGAATCACAAGTACACACACCTGCCAGGAATAGTCACTGACAACCGAAAGACTAAGTAACTTTGTCATTTGATGCATAAAACTTAAATAATCTTTTTTATTTATATT
>Ga0131853_10002317_pt1 | contig 34105 bp, 15 predicted proteins | sample TergutLab28metaG_FD_92764 | JGI IMG/M metagenome (GOLD analysis project Ga0131853, IMG submission 92764) | Labiotermes labralis P1 segment gut microbial communities from Petit-Saut dam, French Guiana - Lab288 P1 (version 2) (version 2) | ecosystem: Host-associated > Arthropoda: Insects >... | reverse complement strand
TGGTTCGATCCCAGCTGGTGTCAGTGGATTTTTCATTGACATAAAATCCTTCCGATCGCACTATGGCCCTGGGGTCGACTCAGCCTCTAACAGAAATGAGTACCAGGAGTATTTCCTAGGGGTGAAGGCGGCCTGTGCGTAAGGCTGACAACCTACCACCATCTTGTGCCGTTGTCTCGAAATCTAGGAGCCTTAACTTCCTGGAACCCTCTGGGACTATCCATGCCTGTAATGGGTCTGCTTTACCTTTTTACGTAACGTAATGCACTCCAGGGCTAAATGTAGTTGATTGTTGCCAATTTACTTTCTAGTCCATATTTCTTAATGTTATTCCATAATTTTACTGTGATTACTCCTCACTTTTAATACCCACCAATCACGTCAGCATTAGTATTACTGTACGGACGGTGAACATTGAGCGGTTGTGTGGTTTAGGGTGGGCAGAGAATAAAATGTAGTTAGAAGAGGGAGGATTTTACAAATGCCAATGAACATTGGCACATGGCGGTTTATTGTAAAGTAGTGGAGACTTTATCTAATGGTAACGTTTTACCCTAAATAACATTCTTAAGGTCTGAAAAAGGCCTTTTTGCTACAGTACATAATGATATCGAGGGGATATTATATATTGAATTCGATCTGGAAATGTTAGCGCTGCTGTCCTCATACCTGTCTGCCGGCGAAAGTCTTTCGCTCGTTATGAAAACTACCTCTCAGTAAATATATTCTTATTAATTTTCGTTCCGTGTGGGGCTCTGAGTAAATTAACTTCAGATTGCGTTTGGCGGAAGCAAGACAGAATATTTTTGAAGACTTCATTATAAACGACCGGGAGGTCCTTTGCCAACTGAAGCCAAAGAAGCCTATCCTCGCAATGACGTGTTCTTTTCTTCAATTTTTAACACGTGTACATTTATTGTTTTTATTACGTAAAGGGGTTTGTGCGGGGAGAATTGTTGCATTTTCTAGGAACTGAACATTTTTTAAGACAATCGGCTCAACTGAAAAATATGCTTGCATATCACTTATGTTTAACAACATATCATGTGAAGAGCTTCTTATATACATCAGAGGTATTTAAATAACATACGTCATTATTGGAAAGTTCCTTATTTGCTGCAACATATGTCGTAACCCTGAGGAGGTGCACCGAAATAACAACTTGGCCAAAGACAGACATATTGCCGAGTATTAAAGCAGTGTTTTCGTAAAAAGAGCACAAACTGATTAGAGCAGGGATTCTCGCAATTTTCCATCGGCATATCATGAAATGAAATTTAACAATTTTAAATTGAATGCAACAATTTTTTTATTGTAATGAACAAGCTGAATTTGGAAGGACTAAAAGGGAGCGGGTATTACTTGTGTAATGCTGCCAGCATTGCTGCATGTTGACATATATATGTATATGTATATATATATATATATATATATATGTGTGTGTGTGTGTGTGTGTGTGTGTGTGTGTGGCTAGTGTTTTACATTTTTGATTTTTTTCTTTTGTATCGTTCGATTATTATTAAGGCTGCAAACTAGTAAAAAACAGTTGGAATACCATCAATGATACGTGTACTGAAGTTGGAGATACCTTAGAGTAGAGTCTAGTTGATCTAACGCTTATCTGTATATCGTGAAACATATATTTAATTTATGATTTTATATGTGTGTCCTTATGTAGTGACCTACCGTTAAGGAATTATACAATATGATTTTTAGGAATGTGACTTATTTGAAGCTTTTCAGTTTGTGAAGTTTAAACGCAAGTAGATGCTTCTGCCAAGTTTTTTTTTACTTATTTTGCAGTTGCTCTCTTGCCAGTGGATGTGATTATTACAGAACAAGTATGTAAGTTTCGTAGTGTGCAGGCTTGCAGCATTTCCAGTAAATAATATATGCTCTCTCACCTGTTTGCCTCACTCTGCTCCTGGAAATGACCCTCACCTCTCGACTCCAAGCAGCTCTTCATGTGAAGGATGAGTGGATAGAAATGATCAGTCTTAATACAAACCTTCTATTTTTCTTTGTTAAGTGCGAAGGGAATTATTACGGGGGAGGGGCAAACTGGATAACGTACAAGTTGGCGTAGGAAGAGACAGGAAGTGGGCCTGCAATCTAAAATTGCCGGTCATTATACGTAGCGATCACAATGTTCAAAACCCGCTGTTGTGTTTTTAATCCATAGGCAAACTTCAGAGACTGCGAATTAAATATTCATGTTTTATTGCCTTGATATCGATTTTTAACTTGCAGTAAGGTTTATTATTTTGTGCAGAATAATTTAAGATACTATGATGTAATGACTTACAGACACTAAACATTCATCTGGCACCCGACATTAGAACTTACAAAGTCAGATACGATCTCTCAATTACTATATTTCCTTCTTATGTTGATTAGGGGTGTTAAACACCCAGAATTTAAAACTACAGTGCTGTGGTATATCATCATTCACTGCAGATAACTCCATTATCTCTTAGAAAAGCCTTTACTTTTCTTTCGTATTTGATGGAATGTTCAATCAGAAGACTGCCTCTTACTCCTAAATTTAAGATTGCACATAAAAATATCATAAATTGTTTTCGACACACTCTTCTTGAAACCTGGGTAGAAAAGTATCGGCTCTAAGGCTAGTCGACTATTATGCACGATACGTAGTGCCACTGCTGGAGCCCAGTAGCATTTCTGCTGCAGGATTTCGCACACTGTTTTGTGAGGCCATTCCACAGTACTTGTACATGCTACGGATAATATGAAGAAATGTGCGGAGTGTTTGTATGCGTAATTTATGCTCATATTGAGGAAAATCTGTCTCATTCTGTGCCTTAGTTTTGTATTCATATCATTAAAAACATAAACACAAAAGACATTTGCTTCAATTTTGACTTTTGATATCTCATTTTTTTATTCAGTCATTCAATACACAACCTTCCTGTCAGTCTAAACACAACTAAATGTTATTTAACAGAATTTAATGTCGCGGCTTATTGTAGGCCATTCGTAGGATCAAGAACGTGTTTTTAAAATTGTGCTTAAACTGACAGAAAATTTGTTAATTGACATTTGCTTCGTGTTCTATACATTATAGTGTATGTTGTAATGTTATCAGCTATTATTTAGGTGTAGGTGCTTGTATTGTATCGAAAAATCACTACATAAAAGGGGCGACATAATCTCGTGTAATTAAAGTATTCCTTAGAGTCTAAAACGCTATCGATTTGAAGACGCATCCGTGTTTAATTAGAACATTTGAGGAAAACATGACTGTAAATTGTCACAATAAAAATTGTCAATATTCGAATATCGTGTTTCTGTTCAGCAACAGAATCAACAGTTCCAGTGCAATACAGTTGTCTGTTCACTGTCTTCATCACGTGGTCATGCAGTATCACACGAATATACCGATTTATCTAGGTCACTTTTTACATCACGATAATTCTATGTTCGGCTGTGTAACCGTTCCTTATTCGTTTCTCGGGCACGGCAAACTAACTCAGTTTTTTTATCTCAGTATTTAACCAAATTGATGCACAAAATTTGTTTCACAATAAAACTTATTGTGAAACAAATTTCGTGCATCATGTTGGTTAAATTCTGAGATAAATATACTGAGATGCACGGTCAACAAAACGTCATAACTCAGTTCGGTGACTCCGAATGCCTGATCCCTGGGGATATTCACCGGTTGGCCACTTAACGCATCCGCACCTTCTCATTTGTTGTATTCGACGGGTAAAAATAAGACATACAATAATTTTCGCTGAATATTATTGGTATTACTAAAATAATTCTCTATTGGACTGCTCTAACATACACTCTTGCTGAGCGCGGCACTGTGGATAATCCCATTCAATCCGGGCTGCACTCTCACCCGAAGATAGCTAAGCATAGAGCCCTCACGTCTGGTCTCCCAAAAGCCGACACAAAAAAGATAGACCGTGAGAGATGAAAATGCATTTGATACCTTTCCTATTAAATACTACTCGTCTCCCGCTTAAATGTAATTTCACCCTACTGGCAGAAACACAATCTTACAGCCTCCCCCACAGATTAAAGTAAAACCGTAAAAGCCAAAGTGACCGGTAACAGCTGCTTACACGAATTTTCTTTTTCATACATTTTTATGATGGAAACGATCCGAAGTCACTCTGAAGGAGGAACTGCTAACGGTATTTTGACTTTGAACTTTTGTGCAAAAATGTAAACATGTCCACGTGAAGAACCAGGCGAAAGCAGTAGCGCACTGAGATGACAATCGATACCAGAGAAATCCACTGCCACATCCATTTCCCTAGTGTTAATCATAAGAAAGCTGTTCAAGGTACAATACTGATCCTGAGCATAATAATAGACGCAAATGGATCTCTTCTCATTGCCAAGCGTTAGTCAGAATTAGGAAATTTTTTTTTTAATTTTCAGCCTCTCAATCCACTGTAGATGTTTCAAACACTCTATCACCTAACGATATTTTTAACAAAGGAAATATATAAAATGAACCGAAAATTTATTCGTTCTTGTCTTTGTGTTTACTGCCACATTACTACAGTTTTGGTTTTGATTGTCCTTGCACGTCACTCAGACAGTGTAATTATTCGACATCGATTATTAGACGCTGCCAATTGTAAGAAGTATAAGGATGTAAGAAACCGTAAAATGTGGAAGAAAGTGCTTTATCGAGTCGAGAAAAGTCAATTTTGCAGAGTAATCGCCCATGAGTTCTCAGTCACCTTACCACCCATATAGGTGAAATTTTTGTGTATAGGCTTTCAAATTTAATGGATTTAGAAATGAATTTCCTCTCGGAAAGTGACAATTTCTTCTCTGTTGTGTGCATTGTAGACAATTGACTTAAATCTAGTATTCTGTATGCTAAGGATGTTATTTTAATTACTTGTTGCCCTACAGCCCATCACAATAATTCGCAACGTTCAGTGTAAACAAAACCTCCTGGGGCTACTTATCCGCCACCCAGCGAGCGAAGCTGAGGGACTCAGATGTATCAGACCGGGTGTGCATCAAACTGCTACATGCTAATAAACGACGTGTAGTCGCGTGAAGCAACAGTAGTGCCAACTTCCAAAACACTGTGTGTATTCTGGGTCACCATATTGGTTGGAGCAAAAAGGATATTTTGCAATAACAGTTACTTGCATTTCAAGTAGCTTTCTTATATGCAAGAAACTCTTCCCCTGACACCTTCTTAAAAAAAATTTGTCCCAAAGCACACTTTTCAGTTGAATTGGAAAATTCAGGAATCCAGTTTGACCTTAGGGTACAAAGGAATTTCTAGCGTTTTTGATTACGATTTTTGTTTCTCTGCAGAATTTTTTGTGAATTTATTGAAATATCGAAAAGGGTAAACAATTTAATGTCATTTAATTCTTAAGATTAATTGTCATAATGAGCAATAAGATAGACACTGACAGAAGAGAGCAGAGTTAACATTTTCAGATCGAACTCAAGGTCCATACTCTTGCCACCATGACGTACAAAGAACAGTGTGTTCTTCCATGTCTTAACACTGTAACATTTTGCAGATTTTGCAATACGATGACGTCTGCATTAGTGTTCATTTAACCGCCAAGTGCAATTGTCTTTGGCGTTTGTGAGTTTCTCCATGCTGCCGTCGCTTTGTATTCTCTGGCTTCCATCAACTAAACAGCTCCTTCGTTCATTGTCTTTAGAGAACTGAAATGACAGCAGAACATAAACATATACGAGTAACAAAGTCATATTATTGCAGAAGTCTACGGAGTGTGGACTAGAGGTTAATATGCAAGCATTAATTACATTTAACCGTGGAGTTTATTTTTCATGCGAATTAGAATCTTCTGCTCCTCATATACGTACCCTGGGGTGATCAGTCCTTCTTTATTTATCGGCCTAATAGAAATTTCCTTGATGACAAAATCGATGCCTAAACACTGGGCCATTTCGTCTTTAAAAAATCCACCAGTAAGAAAGCTTTATATATTACAAAAGAGATATGTCCAGCACAATACAGACGTGAGGTAACCTTGCGTATACAAAATAAACTGAAGTCTTGGGAAAGTATTGATAAGCGACATGTATCACAAACTTTATACTTTTCCGCTGCCATTTTGCTACATTTCGGCAGAACCGAGGATTTAGATCTCATTGTATAAAGGGTGCGTAGTGGATTGGTTATGAACACAATGTAAGACGAATCTGACATTCTGAGGATCGTGCTTCGTGACAAATTCGTGTAATAGGAGCCAACAAGATGCACTATTTCTCAACTTTATTTTGATATACAACTCTACATGTTTCGGACAGGCTTACTCTCCATCATCAGGAGTCTTGTTACTGTATTCACAATAACTGGTATTTGTCATACTATTTATGTTGACTGTCTGCTAGCAGACAGTCAACATAAATACAGTACAATATATACAGTATCAATACTCTTGATGATGGACAGTAAGTCTGTCAGAAAAATGTAGATTTGTGTATCAAAATAAAGTTGAGAAATAGTGCATCTTCTTGGCTTCTATTATACGAAGAATGTAAGACTTCCGAGTTGCTATGCGATCTGTTATTTTGTACTTCGAGTTTGAAAGGAGAAGGATACCCTAGCCTATAATTTTAGACAACGCTTATCACTGCTGTGAAGGAACAGTTTCATACGGCCTATCACGTGCTAGTGCACTGCCAGGTATTTTATTATTATTAGAAATGTTTAAGTATATGCCGCTTAGAGCATTGCGAGTACATTAATTGTTTTATAACTTTATGAACAGCTGCTAGCAAGGCTGTTTTGGAGTTCCCATGTGTGGGATAAAATATACTGTACGTTATTTAAGGTTTTATATCGTTTGAACGAAAATCTGCGACTTAAAGACTCTTTTTATCAATTAACTAGCTCCATGAACCACAGGTTTTCTTGATAACCGACACGTCGTAATTTCAATTCTGTCCCGCCATCTGCGACTGTTTCTTCCAAGCGCCATCTTTCCTGCTGGTCTTCAAGCTTCAATATTTATGCATTCAGGTCCTCCTTTCTCAGACAACTTTACAAATGTCTTTTCTTTCAGTGCTACCTTTGTTCCCTGTTACCCCACTGTTGTACTCGCATTGCAGCTCCGATTTCAGTGAAGCAGCCTCTTAAAACTGTTCAATTTTCAAATATCTTTTTCTCTTACCTTTTCGTAACTCACGCCAAAAACTGGACACACAGTGTGCAAGTTCAAGTCGTATGCGTCGTCACATTTGGAGGACCACATCGTGTCGCCTGTCCTCAGCTACATGAACGGGCCTACTCTCTACTACTGTCTGTCTGTTTCCATATTAACGTTCAGCAGGGAAGATAATTTACTTCATAACTGCTACACATATGAAATATACTGTAAATTTTTTCTGCATTTCAGTACGCTAATGTTATGGCTTGTCAGTGTCAGACACAGGAATCAGACTTTTTGTTATTGCAGTTTATTTATACACTCGTAAAGGAGTGACTGGCAGTATACTTGTAGTTTTGAATACAGAATTTACTTTTATAAGTATTCTCCTATTCTGCAGAAATACAAACGTTATTGACAATTTCAGTAGTGAATAATGATCCACCTTTATAACTGAAGCTTGTTTTGCATCCCACCTGTACTTCGCTTTGAAATGTTTCAGAAAACAAATATTCTGAATTCTGAATGAGGGAGCAACACACTGCGCAACCTCAGTAACGTTCATGAAAGGTAATATATTTAGTTTTTTCTACCGTGAAAATTTAATCATAATTATGTGGCATTTTAAATTAATAAGCACAAATACCGTTACAGTCGCCAGTATTTAATCTAATTGAAAGCATTTCACAACGCATACACTGTGTATGAATGTACACGCTGTAGTTTATATCTGATGCCTTTATGTCTTCACATTACAACATGGCTTCCCTCACTACATCACTTTTCGTCCCTCAGTTGGTGTCCGAATTGCAATTAAGCTGTCAGAATCATGACGATCCAGCTGTTCCGTTCTTTGTATTACGCACGCCATATTCTCGTTACCTAGTGAGATGGAGTAGTTCATATTTCTGAATTGCAGACTGGATGGTCCATTTATTTCTGCTTACTTTGCATGACGAATCTACTTGTAGGCTGTTATTTTCGTGGGTTTAATAGGACTGTTTCAATTAACACCTGCAACACCGTACTGCAGTACTGAAGCATTAAATCAAATGCATCAAACTTGCCTCGTTTCCAAAATAAATTTCCTGAGTAATAACGAAGTTATACTTTTGCGTTTTGAGTTGCAAAGGCTTACTGCATCGGACTACAGAAATTTAGCCTTGATGGACCGTACGTAACATGTTTGTTTGTAAAATTTAATGTGCGAGCTTAGAGTGTTGTCGCTAAAGAACACTAAAGAACTGAATCCTGCGTACGAATCTGTTTTACTTTTTGCACAGTATATCAAGTTGGTGATTGCTGAAGCTAGGTTGTTTTGTTTCCTTAAATTACGGGAGATTTGCTGACAATTTACGTTGCTCATTCCGTGCAGTGTCTATAATCAATTTGCAGTACTCGACCCAAAAATGCACAGTATTGTTCCTTACAGATTTAAGTAATATCACACCGAATATTCCTACGTGTTTCGATCCACAAAGGATCATCATCAGGGAACCAAGCAAAATTATACCGCATAAAACCAAATTAGCCACTTTTATACTGGTACATACTGTATGGTTTATTGCAAATATCGTTGTATGTTTCGTATTTTTATGCATATTTTGTACATTTATAAATTCTATTTGCTTATTTATGTTTACATTTTAATTGTTTTTATATTTTTAACATTAATTTGCAGTATACCAAGATCCAGTATACCTGCACAAATATTCTGCAATGAATTGTCTAAATTTAACTATTTGATACTTTTATGTCATGTCAACTTTATATGAAAGCGGATAATTTGGTTTTTTGCGGTATTGCTTTGGCTTGCTTCCCTGATAATAATCAAGTGTATATCGAGCTATATAGGAATATTCAGGGTGATATTACAAAGTAAATATGTAAGGAACAATGTTGTGCATTCTGTTGGTTGAATTTTGCAACATTTCTGATAAATCTGATATGTAGTATATATTTGTAATATAATATTATATAGTGTACGTCAGCACTATCACTTTATTATATAAGGTAATACAAGGCTACATGTTTTTACTATAACCTAGTCATCTTCAGGCCTATATTAACAGTTTGTTACCAGATTCTATGCACACTTTGGGGTCCCATCGTGCTTACATTCGTGGAATATATCTAATTAAAACTTTTATTGCTTTCAATATATGCTCTTTTGAATTTAAAAATAAATCTTCTTGAGGACGCGAACAATGTAATACCCACGCATCCTACTTATTAGGTCAAGGAAAACCCGCCGGGTGGTTATGGTATGAAAAAGGAAATTCAACTTCTGTTACAGTCAAAAGTTGGCGCATTCAAGTCACTTGAGATTTACATTACCTTGTCAGTACATGTATGAACATCCGTTTTCAGTACACATGATTGAATGCTACAGCCATGTTTTATGTATTAGGCGCACCGTAGAAAATGACCTGTTTATTGTTTATGACACCTGAACAGTTTTGCCTATGTCTGTTGTTTATTAGAAAGGCGAAGCACCGCCATTTACTGGTAATTATCATGCTCTTCTCACCTGATGATAGTTCCTTACAGCTACAAATATCTTAAATGGTATCAGTACTTATATATATATATATATATATATATATATATATATATAGAGTGTAAATTCAAGAGTAATGAATTTTTACAGTTGGAGTGAAGAGACGTTAAGCCCAGTATATAACGAAGTACAAAAAGCTTGGAGAAGCAGTTCTTTCACAACCGATTTCTGTTTCAATTTCACATTTCTCGGTACTGTCAAGAAGCATATATGAAATATTTTTATCAGAATCGACATTGGCTCTACCTGAATAGAGAAGATGTGTTAAGCCTAATGTGTAAATCCATGAACATTTTCATTTAAGTACATGTACTTCTCTTATATTCAGTGAGATGTGTTGGAATGTTATATAATTTCACTGGCGACATTCTTGTTCCATTACTATTACTTCAATATTGTCGTGATAGGTTAAGGAATGTAAGCCTTTGTACCATTGATACAATAAATGGAATTACACTGAAAGTCAGTTAAGCAAGAAATGAAAAAACGAATTTAAGCGTATTTTAAGAATGAATGTAAGCTGTCTTGCTACATGACGAGATGCAGTTCTTGCCATTATTCTGTGCAATAGTAGCATAAAGGTGTAGCTAGTTAATCCCTTATTTCTATGGATTATTGCTTTAAACGTGTTTTGTGCACGTAAAGAAATGTAATGACAGACAAATTTTCTGTTAATGTTCTCTTAAGTCGTACTTGGTTGCAGTTCGTCGTACGATCGTGTTCAATTTCAGAAGCCACTCTAGCTAGACTTCGTGATAGCCTGATGATGACTGTCGTCGGGTATGTAAATCTGTAGCACCCTCTCGTTACCAACATATCATTTATTGGATCCAAAAACTTCTAACTATAGGCGTATTAGATAGATCTTAATGAAGTTCCTAAAGAATGTAAAATTCTCTCTTTATCCCCGTGACTGACACGAGGAAATCGATGTACTAAAAAACTAAGGGATGTTTTAGTCCAGTGAATTGCTTATTTAATTAAAGGTCTAAAATGAAGTAATGTTACAGCACATATCTTTTGTATTATACTTATTACTACAACGCTCTGCGGTCCTAAGGCTTTTGAAAACTAACTCGATCGCTTTATGCATCAACGTACGATTGTTTAGCTAACAATTAGTAACGGACGTAGATCGCTTTATTCTTTCCACAGTGCGTGGTACGCTTACAGCTACCAAAGTATAGGGAAGGAACGGACGGACATTATGTAGTTACAAAGTTTTTACAGTGCTCATATTTTACTTTAAGTTTGTCGAAAAAAGAAACTTTTCGGATATAACGAAATTGTTTGTACTGGTCTTCCATACGTAATACGTGTTTAAACCTTTAAAGACGAAGCGCAGACGGCCATATTTAAAAAACCAGTCCGTACCGCCCAGTAAACACTTTTTATCTCGGCTATAAAAACCAATCAATTTATGTTGTGTGGGTCAGAGGTCGCTGTTTGTTCTCATATAAATACAAAGCACATAAATACGGTGTGGGCAGAGCGTACAGTTGTTGAATGTTAAACTGGTGGTGTATCACGTGACCGGTAGGCATTAAAAGGTTAATTAACTGTTACTTAACATATATCATGGAAAACATTAAGTGGTAAAGTTCCTATGTCTGGAGTAAACTTCGTAAGCTACATAAACAATGATGATAGACATGTTACTGCTTGCCGAATAAACGACAGCCAGTATTCTTAATGTAGTTAAGGTTAAGTTTGAATAAAGGTAGACCAACTTGATGACACTTGCTTTATTATATCAGTTTACTGCTCAACATGTTTCAGATGTTAATACATCCATCTTCAGGAACTTGCGACTACCTGTTGCGTTGTTGTTTAGGCTGTAATGATAGAAAGTAGTCGCAAGCTCCTGAAGATGGATGTAGTAACATCTGAAACATGTTGAGCAGTAAATTGACATAATAAAGCAAGTGTCATCAAGTTGGTCTACCTTTATTCAAATATGAAGTTGATGCACGGTCCAATACGCATAAGGTTAAGTTATTGAAATGAAAAATTTCCCGCCTTTCTGTCTATTTGGAGAGTCACAATCTCATAAAACATCCAAATTTATCTATGATAGACAGCCAGTTCTCTTTGTTTCTTCCTTCCCTTTTCTTCATTAGTATCGACGTGTGGGAGTCTTGCCACAAGTCATATTCCCAGCCTAAGTTACCTGTTGAACTGAGTGTTAACAAGGCCTTGTCAACCTGTCATGTCTGCCCCCGACTGACACATTTATTTCCAGCGGGTCATTTTGTGACTTCCTCTACGCTCTGCACAAATCAGGCCATCACTTCATGTTTTATGGTTACTCACATGTACGTAGGAGTAGTTTTCTTTTGTACACAAACTTTATCTCGAAACGCAGTGGCGTGTTACTAAATTATTTGAGTTTTCTGGCCAATGCAACTGAAAATTAACAAATTGCGAGCAGGTCCGGCACGACATGTTCGTTGTGTTACGAGTGTTTAATTGAATATTCCGCGTCATACACACTTTTTTGTTTTGTTACCGGTGTACAGGAACTGTTTGTGCGTCATGGTTCACCAATTGAATTACCATACCACAAACACAAATTAACAATAACCGACAGTTTATGATTAATTAATCATTTGAAACCTTGTGGTGACGTAGTCACTCTCACTGTCTGAGGGATGACATTAATCGTCAGAGAACTCTTGACATGTACATACATTTGTCCGTCAGGGACCTACGTTGTTGTTGTTGTTGTTATCGAGGTTTTCCCATTACTGCAAGCTGTTGAAGTATTGTACTAAACCGTAACAGATTGGTGCTTGATCTTCAGCTCTGAATGAGTGGTTTAAAGATGTTAGTGTTTTGATAAGTTGCGACACACTAAATTACTTTATAGTTCCAAGAATATTTGAGCACACATAAAGAGAGCTTTCAACAAAATGCACTTCTTCTTACATTTATAATTTCCAATTCAAACGGATATTTCATCCATTCATTCAATAACTTAAAAATGGCCTGATATTAATGGCTGTAGTAACACATAACACGACATCCTGTTTTTTTAATTTCTTGTATTTTACGTAACAACGCCGACGTTCGGTCAGACCGCGTAGCGTCACATGTTGAGATTACTGATGACTGATGACCTGCAAAGGATGTGAAAGGAAGTGATATGGCCACATCCCACGCAAACTTCCTGCTTTCATGTAGTCGGTGTTCAAGCTGAGGATGGAAACCGAGACTTCTCGAATATTTCAGAAATAATATTCATGTTGCTAACATTATTTTCTATCTCTATCAGCTCATAAAATGTAGAGAAAAGTAAACTTGAATTTGTGAATAAAATGGTGGATTCAACTTTATTAATATTGGTATTCATATTAGCGGGTTATAAATAACTCCTGTGATAAAAAAATTGAAAATGCAAGCCAGGAAAATTAAAACTATGTCGTATAAACTGTCATGAACACGACTCTCTCACTACACACAGATCGAACAAAATTACGTCAGTTGGAAGGGGATGTGTTTTATTACTGGACTGAGGATATTGAATTTCAATAGGCAGTTTAGTAATGCTGCAATGTGAGTTAAATGAAATCGTACTAAATTCCCTGAAATTTCGTTTCGACGGTTGGTAACCACTCTCCTTCAGAGTTGTGAAAGCTTTATCTTATGTTTTCAAATTCCAGCTCTCTGGTTCATGTCACAATGCAAGTAATATGCCTTAACCAACCATAACTATTCTTATTCTTCTGCACCGTTCTCACCACACAGTGCTTCGTGATGAAGACATTACAGCAGTAAAGTATGCACCACTGGCATGACATTGTTGAAGACAACTGAATTGCTGCTCAAATGAAGCACACCTACAGGTCTTCTGTAACACAGATTTGTATTTCAACACCTGTTTTTCTTCAACGCCAACTACGACGTTCATACATACGGACGAAGAATATTATTTCCAGACTTTGAAGCCTCGTTATACTGGCAGTGAATGCTTGAATTTCAGCATACAGACATGCTATGCATATTACCACCTGTTGGCTGAAAATGCGCGTACACACTCTTTCTTTCAGTGATCCTTTCATAAACCCTTTCAAGACTGAGTTTCTAGGTGGTAGACATTAGTAAAATGCATCTTTAACACTTCCAGTACTGACTAGAAAGACAGAGTGACGTAAGAAATAACAGAAGAGTGGAAGAAAGGAAGGGCGAGGGAGACTGACATGAAAGGGAGGGACAGACGTAAGTAAGTGTGAGTACACGAAGGAAAAAGACAAATTGCATAAATTGGGAGAAATTTTATTTCGGAGGTGGGAGAAAGAAGAACAATTTGTTAGGTATCCAGGTTTAGCCTGCTCGTCCTCATGAGAGAAGTTGGGGAGTAGGAATTACAGTGACTAATGTATTGAAATAAGAACAGTGGAATTTTTATTTACTGGTTGATTCTAAAATGAGAAGCTTAATTAAAGTTTTAGTTTTTAATGCCAGGGGTTTAATTTTGTTGGATTTAAATTGAGAGATTTACATGAGAATTATTTTCTAGCAACGTGAACAGAGAACCGTCTCAACGTTTGCTTGAAGACAGAAAAAGCAAAGAATTTGTGTGTGTGTGTTTGTGTAGAGCGGCTCTTCGAAGGTCCATTAGCATACAATCTGACCTGTAGCCAGCTGCCCGGGTAACAAAAGATGGATGTCGCTCTTACGTTTCCCCAACATGCCTACTGTTACTGTAGTAATAATTTGAATTACATGTCATGTATAATGTGCTCATATATTTATTGGGAGCACGCGGTGGCTCATTTGGTTGATGCACTGTGCTACAAGCAGGAAGGTCGCGGGTTTGACTTCCGATGGGGCCATTAGAATTTTTCATCGAAAATCCTTCCGGTCACGCCACGGCCCTGGGGTCGACTCAGCCTGTGAACGCAATAGGTACCAGAGATATCTCCTGGAGGTTAAAGGCGGCCGGTGCATAGGCCAGGCTATCTTGTAACCTAAGGGCCTATTTAGGCCTTTACAGGGATTGCATTATCTTTATATGTAAACATTAGCATAAAAAACGAGAGTGAACTTGTCATATATTTTGATTGTCTGAGTCTTACTCTGTTGTCTTGGTAGTTCTTTTAACATGTGGGCTGAAGATTTGGTTTAGCTGAGTGATTTGCTTTTTGCTATCGCATATATGCTCTGGACTGTTCTCCTATATTCCGCCTTGAAAATGGGACAATACTTTAAATTATACGAAGAGCCTGTTGCATTTGCGTAGAATGTTATTTGCTTCAAAGTGATGCCAATGTGTCTACAGCATTTTGTCCTGGCAGTGGCGGTTTTCAGTATGAGAGTGAGGAAAAAGGACACAGTATACGTATGACGTGGCAGAATTTGAAGTCTTTTAATGTTAGAGCAGTGGTGACCGTATGTACCACTGGACTTTTAAATGGATAAGTCCAATTTCTGAACGGAATGACATGTTATATTCTAATGTTTGTTTTCTGTATTTAACATTAAGCTATGCGGGATGCAGTTGATTGTGTACTTGAACTACATCTACCTTTCTGAAGCAAGCTACTGTTTGATAAACTATGACTTTCGGTTAATAAAGAAATTTCGGACTTCATATTGAATCTGAACTTTCAATGTTGGACCTTCCATAACCTGCTACTGGCGTGTGTCCCGAGGAAGTAAGGTAAATTCAGTGCACACTCTCGTATTCTATTTCTTTAACATGCGTGTAGATCCTGAGCTCCGAGCTATGCCTGGGTGCAAGTAATATTTTCCGTCCTGTTTTTGGACCGCATTTACAATCTGTAGGATTTCTACCTCTCCTATGTATGTTTCGTTCCATTTCCAACTCATTATAATTTGATCATTGTAATATTCTTCTTAATCTAACGTGTTTTGTTAGGGATATTATTGCAGTAGGAAATTAATTACTCTTATGTTTATAATGGAACATAAATAACATATTTAACAGAAAATTAAGCTTTTGGAACTTTACAGTTATTATTATTATTATTATCATCATCATCATCATCGTCGTCATCGTCGTCGTCGTCTTCATAGAATTTCTCACTTCTCAGCTTTGGCTGGGAAATATTCACCTATCCTGGATTTTGTAATCAACAGGATTAGGCTCGGTGGTCTTATCTGTAGTTTAAAAACTTTCTTACAATTGAACATGTGCCAGGAATTACAGATTTTTTTTATTTGTATGTATGTATTCGGGTGCAAGTTAAGTCTTGTTAGACTTTGTGATAGTGATTTTGGAATTACTCCCGTAGATGATATTACTATCGGGGTCATTTGTGCTGTCTTTTGCTTCCACATAGCACATATTTCATTCGCCAGTTCTTGGTACTTGTTTTGTTTGCCGGTTATTGTTTTGGCGAGATTATGTGTATTTGGGACAGCTATGTCTATAAAAAAGGTGTTCTTTGTTTTCTTATTCATAAAAGTTATATCAGGTCGATTAAAAGGTATTGTTTTGTCCGTAAGTATGCTGCGATTCCAGTACAGCTTGAAATTTTCATTCTCCAGTACATTGGCTGGTGTGTACTTATAATATGGACTTTTATTGTCAATCATTCTGGCTGCTTCTGCCAGTTTCTGATGGATAATTTTGGCTAGTCCATCGTGCCTCTTTACATACTCGGTAGGTGCTAGTTGCTCACATGCTGCAGTAATGTGTTGGATTGTCTCCAATTCTTTTCCACATCTTCTGCACAGCTCATCGGTGTCTGGCTGCTTCAAAATATATTCCTTGTAGTTTCTTGCTATTATGACTTGGTCTTGTATTGCTATTATTATTTTTATTATTATTATTATTATTTTATATGGGTGCTGTCAGGCTATGTCCGGTGTTGTTGAGTACACAGGGTGCGGTTCTATTTATCGCAGTACGTTCTGGGAGGTTGTTTTTGTTGTTGTTGCTGTTGTTGTTGTTGTTGTTGTTGTCGTGGTCGTTGTGTTCGTATTTTTATTTTCTTCCTTTTGTATCATTTTTAAGTGTTACATTTCTGTTTATTTTTTTAATGTGTTTTCTTTATGTTTCTCTACTCTCTATGTAATTGGCCTTTTTGCTCTCGTGTCAGAAAATTAAGGCTAAATAACTGAATTGATTTATTCGAAATGTTGTACCAACTTAATACCAAGCGTGGATTAGTACCTACTCTACCGCTTTGTTAAGTAGTGATTACACGTAATTAATTTTTACATTGTTTTGCGTAAGAAATAAAGCAGCTCAAATTGCGTGACGTGAGTTGCAATTGGTCAATTAAATCCCCACGTCACGACACGTCACCGCAATCAGGAACAGGCAACAATAATACCACGTACAGACCAGTCTTCGCTACATATACTACCTCGTATGGCTACGGAACCGTAACACATACCCTTCATTTGCTGAAACACGTAATAAAATCACTTAGTTGAATACAATTTTCAAAGCAGGTCTACAACATCTAAAGTCACTGCACGGCACTATGCATACTCACGTCCATTTCCGTTATCTGTCAAAGGACAGTTCTATTTGTAATATTAGGTGCTAATAGTATGTAACCTAGGTACCAATTGCTTATCCTCTTTCGTTTCACTTTGGGTTTTGGGCTGGTCTAAATTGATGTGGTCTGTCCTACGCGGCCACTGCTGTGAATTTAATTCATTCTATTACTTGGAGTGAATAAGTCAATCAAGAACCTGATAGAACTGTTCTGTTCTGACAAAAGCTGACAGGCAGTGTTATGAGAGGCTGGGAGCGGGGGGAGGAAACGGGCAACAATTGACGGGTTTCTGAACATTCCTTACTTTGTGTTATTAAACTTTCTCCTCCAAAAACAGGAGGGCATAAGTGTTACTTTGTCTGGAATGGTGTCAAGTGTAGCAGTTACGACAGACTTTGTTCTAATTTGATTTGGGACATTCTTACTCAGATTTTTATCCAGAGTGTAATGTGACGTGTTTATCAAATTTTGGTGAAATTCAGTTTGAAATATATTTGCTCAGTTCGAGTATCTTGTACAAAGAATGCCGTCGGAATAGGAAAATTTTAGATTTTACAGATGCTTAGTTAATTCATTGTTTACGGGAAATTACGTACATTGATTGATTTGCGATTTTGTCAAGGGAATTTCAGGTGATTAAAGGAAGTGAAGTAGACAGAGATTAGTAAAGTTAGAATATACCAAAACTGTGGAATAGTCGTTAAGAACATAGAAATAGTCAGATGTTTTAAATAATACGATGCCAGTCAAAATATCAGCAACAAAGCAATTCTGTGACTTTCAAAGAAAAGATTGGAGATGTTTGAACTGTAGAAGTTAATAGGATAAGAGCTGTGTCAACAATTGACGGTAATATGGCGGACATTTTGTGAAATACATTAGCCGTACGAATTATGTTACTGTAATAGTGAAAGCAGGACTCAGAGTTGAAGGCCGTAAGGTGCAGTCATGACTGCGGTACAAATAATCCTACCCATCACAGTGATGTCACTGCTGTGCCTCGCTGTGCTCTGATTTACATATTTGTATGCATCCAGAAGGGCTGTGGGACTGTCAGGCTTCGTCACTGAGACCGCAGTGAGGAGGACGTGATTGTGCGTGACTCAGCAAGCCACAGCGTTGAATTGTAATCTTAATTCTCGACCTAGTTACTTACATGGGCTACAAGCAGATGCGTGATTCATTTGGACTGTCGGGGCTTCGTCTGAGGGCTGTATACATTTGGCTTGATGCCATTAGTCTCAAAACACGAAAATTGGTAAATAAATTACAATTAATTTGTGATCTCTTCCTTGCACACTTCATAAAATGGCAATAAATACCTTGAATGTAATTTCCTATTTAATGTTCCTTTATTTGTCCTTCGTTTCTTAAGCGTAACCATAGCTGTATTTTTTAAACGCATGGCGATTTTGATTGCTCATTACATATTACCGGTCAGTTATTAATAATTTTCTAAATTTTGTGTTTTCTTTTAATTAAATTTTTTTGATAACTATACATGACCGGGAAAACAATGAAGCCCTATTTACCAAATTTCCTTAATATCTAAATCATCGTAGGTGAATAACATCGCCAAAGGTCTTCTGTTATTTGTGGTATTCACTTGTGTACATCTACGTGTAACATAATTGATTACTGTTGCAAATTTGGGTTTTCTTTGCAGTCGAACATATGCTAATTCAAATAATTACAAATTATTTTCTTATACCTATACGCATATAGATATTTAACCTTTTGACGCCTAATGTCAACTATAGTGGTCGTACCGCATCGCTAACCTCTAAAGTTGCATTTTATATATTTATTCAACAAATATAGATATTGAATATTTTAAACACGGTATATACTCTCCGTTTTTTTCTCTTTAAAATGCAATTTGTTTCATAATTCTAACGTATTTGGTTCCTGTATTATTAACATTTTATATACAGTGTGTGCTAAAATTAAAAAAATAATTCCGGCGCCAAAAGGTTAAGTTGTCCGGTATATCCCTTATACGTACACTCATGCACATCTACGTGGTAGTCAGGTATATATTATCACAAGTACTCATATAAATAAATACGCATGTACTTAGCGGATATTGAGATTGAAAAGATATTTATAAATGTGACCACACGTTTCGGCCATTACCTAGCACCATACGAGTTTCCATGGTGTCGCAATAAGAACAAGGATGGTATAAAAATAGAGCTAATTTGATACGAATACTCTTAATCAAATATCTAAGACTGATTTGTATTTATATGATAAATATTTAGCAATGCAGAACTATACGTGGGGGTTCATGTTCTTAACTAACAAAATGCACTAAATAAAATATAATAAAACATATCATAAATCACACTTCACATTATACGCCAGATCCTACATGTTTCGGCACCAAGGTGCCATCTTCAGGGAATTTGTTAACAACAAAGAATCGTAAGTCCAACACGTACTTCAGGCGCTAGTCGCTGTCACGTCTATCTTAGTAAATTGAAAGTTTTAAATTGTTAAAATACGCTGTATCAATAACAGAAAATTTACAGTTGCCCAACAGACAATAGCTGTTTACGGATTTACTGTTTTGTTGACCGTGCATCATGACATATCCGTATAATGTGAACCAACAAGATGCACTATTTACTGTTAATTTATTTCAATAATAAACCTCTACATGTTTCGAGCAGGTTTGCTGTTCATCATCATGAGGATCAACTCTGTATAAACAGCAACTCGTATAGTCAACATAAAGCATGACTATACCAGTTGCCGTTTATACAGAGCTGATCCCCCTGATGATGAGCAGCAAGCCTGTTCGAAACATGTAGAGGCTTATTATTGATATAAATTAACAGTAAATAATGCAACCTGTTGGTTCATTTTATACGGAGCTGTTTACAACTTTAAGAACACAAAGGAAAAACTTTGTGGGGTAAACGCAGCTATTTGGTATAACAACATATGTAAAATCGAACCACTCACTTCTCTTTACGTACAAGTCAAGGTTAGTGGAAACAGTCGGCAAGCTAGAATTTTAACATTTTATGACTTTTAATGGTTATGATGGACTTGAAAGCAACTCAAATTTGAAGTACGTGTTTGACTTACGATCCTTTATCGTTAATAAAGTCCCTGAAGACGGCACCTTGGTGCCGAAATATGTAGAAGTTGGCACCTAATATGAAGTGTGTTGTATGATCTGTTGTATTGTATTTCAATTGGTGCATTTTGTTGGTTACAAAATGTGGAATATAAAATAATGCACGATATGAATAACATTACATATACGAGGTTCGTTCAAATAGTATCCGGATTGGAAATGTAGTGGTTGTTCACTGGGTGGGATGTGTTTGCAACCAGTCTTGACATGTTCGTACATATCTTAGCAACTCATGACACAAGTTGCAAGTGGCTGCATTTGCTCACTTGGCTGTAGTAGGTCGCGGAATTAACACGTGCGTTTATGTCATAGCTATTTTTACGATGTGTGAAAGTACCGAACAACGCATTTGCATCAAGTTTTGTTTTAAAATCGGAAAAACCGCAACGGAAACGTATCACTTATTGCAGCAAGCATACGGTGAAGATACAATGGGTCGTACACAAGTGTTTGACTGGTTCCGTCCATTTAAAGAGGGTAGAACCTCCGTTGAAAGCGACTACCGCTCAGGACGACCCTCAACATCGAGAAACGGGGAAGTGATGCTAAAGTTAGAACAATCGTTCGCAATAACAGGAGACTGACAGTACGAGAGATAGCGGATGACTGTGGGATCTCCGTGGGCTCATGCGATTAAATTTTAACCTATGATCTGCACATGAAACGTGTGTGCGCGAAGTTTGTGTCGCGTTTGCTAACAGATGACCAACGTGAGCAACGTCAGACAATCGCCTGTGATTTGTTTGAGCGTTCATGTGAAGACGTGCAGTTTCCTAGGAACATTGTGGCAGGTGACATGTCCTGCGTCTACGGGTACGACCCGGAGACAAAACAGCAATTGTCACAGTGGAAGGGTCCCACGTCTCCGCGACCAAAGAAGGGGCGCCAGGTGCGAAGCAAAACGAAGGTCATATTACTGGCGTTTTTTGATTCTGAGGGTATCGTACACAACGAGTACGCTCCCGACGGGCAAACAATTAACACGGGATTCTACGCGGCGGTCTTGCGACGTTTGCGTGAATCAGTTCGCCGAAAACGACCGGAAAAATCGCGGGATGGCGACTGGATCCTGCACCACGACAATGCGCTCGCACACACTTCACATCTTGTGCAGCAGTTTTTGGCCAAACACGGCACCGCTCAGTTGCAGCAGCCGCCATACCAAATCTCGCACCGTGTGACTTTTTCCTATTCCAAAGGCTTAAGAAAGTTCTGAAAGGAAACCGATTTGAGGCAACGGAGAACATCAAACGAAATTCGACAAAGACACTATTAGACATCCCGAAAGAGGAGTTCGCAAGATGTTTCCAACAGTGGCAGAACGTTGGACGAAGTGTGTAGCTGCGGAAGGGAACTATGTTGAAGACAATTAGGGTTAAAACCCCTTAAGTCTAATCTACTTCATGTGCTGTGGTCAGTCCGGTTACTTTTTGAACAAACCTCGTACGTGCAGGTAGTATCGAAATTAAAACCGGACATGTAATTCACTGTATCACTACACGTACTCATTATTTTGCGTAAATTATCTGAAATTTACAAAACTAAGTTTGTTTTTTGGTTGAGGTAGCAGAGAGGCATTCCATTGCCATTGTCCGGGTACGTGATTCACATAATCGCTTCAAAAGGCGGAGCAGTGCATAACTTAGGGTGATGACATAAAGTCTGGTGTGGCTGTAGTGGATTGTTACAGTCATTTAACACGTCTGCATTCCTTTATAGCTGTTGCTTCATAATATGACACATAAGTACAGGGTTCAAGATCAGGTGCAGTAGTCTTCAAATGTTAGGTCGAGAGTCCGTGCATTACGTCATACACCGGAATGAACTGCCATTTTCTGGTTACTTTGACGTCACTTCTCTGTTTTTTAGCTCCGAGAGAAAGACGTTACACGATTGTGGCAGAAGCTAAACAGAAATTGGTGTCGGTTTCGTTTGTACTTTATTATATTGCACAGGGACGTCAGTGGTTTAAATTTGCATAATGCCTTTGTTATGGCCGGTCTGCGTCTGCGCATTTTGCCGTATCACGGCAGCTTGAAGTCAGAGCTTGGAGTTCCACTTAACTCCAGGCTCAGTTTGGGAAGAAACGGCGCACATTCGGACAGACGGTCTGCGCGTATGTCATTGATTAATTGTTTGCTGCTCTTGGCATGAAGTTGTGCAACTTTGAAGCGAGTACAGAAATGCGTCCACACTTGCTCCGTTGGCGTAACGTAAATCCTGTGACATTCACCGAAAAATCTATAGCATGGTGGATCTGCCGCACTGCGAGCACAACGGCAGCGAATGTTATACCAACAACGTCCACACCTGCGAAATTGCTGTGACCTTACAGCGGAAAGCGTAGGTGCTGACATGGCTTTTTACAGTGGGCAATTTTGTGAATAAGAGAAAGGACGATGGTAAGCGGGGGTGAAGAAACTGAGGGACAGTTAGCTGTCCAAGAAAGACTGTGTGCTCTGGAATTAATTATGGTAGTTATATAAAATGTTAAATAACTTGTATTAAGGACATATGAGTTCCTGATGTTGGCCCATGGCTGTTGATACTGACCCATGTTGACAGCTGTGACCCACACTACGGAATATCTTTCTTCTCCCTTCAGGGTCAAAGAGACCTAAAATAGTGACCGACCAACCTTAATCTTCGGCAGTTTTCCCTTCACTGGCAAGCCTAATACCTACACAAGTTTCTTCTAAGCCTGTATCGGCATTATGCTTCCCAGTTCAGTAGAGTTCTTTAATCTGAAGGCTTTATATTGAGCACTTATACGAAAATCATGAGAAGGGACAAAGTGAAGGGTCGTAGACTGGCTTGATCTGAATCAGGATCAGGAGAAGTGGCGTGCTATTGTGAAGACATAATGAACGTTCGGGTTCAAAAAAATTCCGGGAATTTTTTGACTCGCAGAGGAACCCTTAACTTCCCAAGTAGGCCCAAGTAGGGATGTGCTGCTTGGGGATTAGTCATTTGTAGGAAATACACAAACACACACACACACACACACACACACACATATGTGTACGAAAGTGATCTAAGATACATTCCACCTTCAGCATTCAGTAGCATATATACCTGTACGTGTCATGGGACGTTCACAATGTCCAGTACTGCGACCACTGCTGAGAGTGGAAGGCAACATACTTATCTTCTTACATCTTCAAACCTTGTGCTGCATTTTTACGTTATATTTTAACATTTCCATCCCGTCTACGCTTTTGTCTCCCAAATGGTCTCTTCCTGTCAGATTTTCGACATAAATTTGTGTGAGTTTTTTTCACGCCCAGTGCGTTGTACTTGTAAATACCTCCCCTATAAAAATTCTTTATTTGATCACTAATAAGGAGATTAAAAAGCACGAAGCTCCTCATTAAGAAGAAATGGTGGGCTCCTTAAATTTCGGGTAATTTATTTACCAGCTGAGGAATTATTAGCTTCTGAAGCAGGACTGTGCCCCAGGGAGTTATTTATTTATTTAGTACTTTATTTGGGTGGGTGGATAGGTAGGTAGGTAGGTAGGTAGGGTCATCTGACATGGTTCTGATTACAACGGTAGATTTTTCACCTTCTCTTCCGCCACAGCATTCTGTATCAATCAGTATTGCGCGTTAAGTACATTGTGACTGATTTTGGACCGATTTTGCGTTCATCGTCAAAGCAGTTAAGTTCTATTCCACAGTACATAACTTTCTCAACAGATTTTTTATTTCCTGCTCAAAGAGTGCAATAGACATATTTTATATTTGCATTTTGAGAGCGAAGAAGAGTTTCAATGAAGGAATTTTGTGTGTGTGGTAACACTGTTGTGTCATATTTCAACACCCTTTTTTCGTCTAAAATTTTGAAGATATAGCTATTGTGATAAATATGTTGATTTTTGACGCAACATTTTATTGGACCATTTTATGTAGTGTGGCTAAATAAAATTTTTTTCCTAAGCGTAAATGTAAAAAATCTTTATGAAATAAGGTGATATAACGTAAAATTATTTTTTTAAGCTAATTACGGACGTTGATAAATTTAAAGAAAGTTGACCGTAAAATTTATATGAAGATGCAAATATATCTCTGTTTTTAAATGAACAAGCATTTTCATACTTAGGATTGATAGTAGCTTCAAATCGCATGCTGTATCTATACGTCTGGCAAGATAGTGCCAGAGATTTAATTTTCTACTGCATGAGAGTTCATATTCAGAAGGGGAGCTTGCTGATCGTTTGAGTCGTTATGATCCTCTCGGAAGATACCTTGCTCAGTCGTCGCTTCCACCATCCTGACGGCCCTTATTTTGAGTTTCTCACGCTATCTTCAGCCAATATCTATAACCCTTCCTTTTCCATCCGCTTCGAACTTTTGACGCCATCTCTGTGCTGGATGTACTGCGATTTTGAAGTCAGTATTAATTGACCCTCTATAATCTATTCCCACCACAAATAAGGCCATTATCTATGCAGTATATAAAACAAATTGGCGGGTTTTCTATAAACAAGGAAAAAGAACCCCATTTCATGATTGCTGCACAATATCTAAGTAGAAAACGCACTAATATAAAGCATTAATTCACTGTATGTTTTTGTGTTAATTTTTTTCGATCTATTCGAAGATAATCGAAATTCGTCTACATTGCTTTAGGTCTTGCTGTCCGATAATACATGCTGTAATGAACCTTGGGATCTTTCTTCCTGTCTCTAAACGTCTGTATAGACACTCAGTCTACAACACTCAGTCTACATTTTTATCGATCGGCAGCCTTACACTCAGTCAGTTACTCAATTATACCCATATTTTTTCGGCAGCTGTGAAACCGACTATTACTTTTTCTTGTATTATCAGAATTGACTAGTATTACTATTTTTTCGAGGTTTGTGATCCTTACGCATTTTTTATTCACGCGTGATTTCAGGCTTCCGCCCCGAAGTAGATGAGACCAGCGCACTTCTGTGTTACTACGCCTCAAGACTATTAGCTACCACTACTGGCTGCGTTATAACTCAGAAGAGTGTGGTCTCAGATATGATTTAGCTTTGTTTCACAAATGTTTTATGCCATAGCCAAGAGTTATTGACCTTTTTAAGAAGTATAGGATGAATATTATGGAAAATATTCTCATTGTGAAAGATTCATGCGTTTCGCGTAGCATCCAGTTGGAAATTTTAAAATATAAAAAAAAAAAACTTTCACAAATACAGACTTAGTTCCCGGAACTGTTTCCTTACAAATTTATACAGATGGAATCCTTCATGTCATTGCTAAGTAAATGCCCTGAATTTCTAGAGTCTCTGGACCGAATCTTTTTAATTAGTTCCTTTACCCTGCAATAATATATTTTGAAATGTGCTTCATTCACGATTTATTTTTGGTCGGGACCGTGCTACGTGGTCCTGGATGTCGGCTGAATTTACATCACGTGTCATTGAGTAATTCTACATTACCTTCTCTTAAACCACATTTTTCACTGCATAGAGAATGATTCCGTGAGCATAAAACGCATGACTGTTACAGTTATTATTGGCAGTTACGTATTTAATCTAGTAAGTGGTGGTGCTCTTTTTGATATGTTTTATTTAAACAAAATTTATGGCTGCGGAAACTGAGGCACGTAATTTTATATTCTCTGACGTGTACAAGAATGAATCACGTCCGTGTAGACTTTAGCGTCATCATGTCTCTTTCATAAACCACGTTTAAATAAATCGTAAAATTTTTTTAAACTGCCTTACATAATTATGGTTAGATATTTCATTTCAGAGCTCTGCTGAACTGAGCTTTGTTATGGGCGTTTCAATTCCTAGCTTGCATGTGGAGAGGGAAAGGAAAGCAAAAGTTGCGTAAACGTAATTTTATGTATATCACGTATGAGAATCACTGACTCAACAGAGTGAAGTCCTTCTTAATTACCTGAAATTTTCTCAACGGGGCAAAGATCCCTCGCTGAATGCAAAATCCGGTTTTAACGTTGCGTTTGCCTGACCCCCTACCGAACCCTTCCCTGAGCCAAATTAATTAAGTCTACACATTCTAGTCTCACTGAAATATCTACTCTAATAATATCATTCCTTCCTCACCTAGGTCCCCCAGGTTTCTTACTGCTTTCAAATTATCCGCCCGAAAGTTTTTATGTATACGTCATGTTTCCCATGCTGCATGCAACATCCTTCTATTTCATCTTGATTGAATTACCCTGACATCTCTGTTTTTCTGTTTTTCTGAGGTATGCAATTTACGAATCTCATTGTCATGAAATGTTATGATTTCCTGGGCTATTTCATCTGCATCCGATACGATTGAAATATTCGATAAGAATTTGTAACACACAGCCAACAAGATGCACGGAGTTCTTTCTTAGATGTTTGTATTATTTATCTGAAAAAGGTTTTTGTTGTATTATTTGATACTTGTTTCCTGACGATTAGCCCTTTTGGATGGAAACATGTAGGAATGCCGAGTGTTATAATATAAACATGTGACGAAGAACGTTGTGTGTTTTCTTGGTTGGGTGTTGTGAATTAATTATTGAGAATGCACAGAATGAACAACACAAAATCGAATAAGAAGTGACATTTGAAACAAAACAAAACAAATTTCGAGTTTTGTATTTATGTGACTGTGTTTTCCGGTATTCATGGCCGAAAAAATTGGTAATAAGAAGACAGGCAATGTACTTATACCGTAATATTGAGGAGCGTTCGTGCAACCATTGTTGCCGTCTAAAAGCAATATGTTGCATATTCTGAGAATGTGTTTGTAGGCTTAGGGATCCATAACGCAATGCTTATGCGCCATGTTTTCTTCTGCGGCGTGTGGGGTTCTAAACTGTTTTCCGCGTTAACTCATAAACAGCACGATTTTGGAAAAAGAGTTATGGAACATAAAATGTTTGTTTTGATTTTCCCCACAATATTGTCTGAAACATTTTCATTGTAAGAAAAATTTAATGAGATGTGATCATAAATGCACCTTGATGTATATGTAAAGTACCCGTTATTCTTGTCAGATTTTAACGAACCTTGAATTTTCTCAACATATTTTCGAAAAACTTTGAAATATGAAATTCCGTGAAAATCTGTTCAGTGGGAGCGGAGTTCTTCCTTGCGGACAGACGGACAGACATGAAGCTAATAGTCACTTTTCGCAATTTTGCAAAAGCGCCTAAAATGTAACTTGCACAAAAACTGTGACCTGGTGGCGAATTGAGTTATCAAACACTCGAGGTGATAATGCAGATAAGATTGTGCAGCTGTGTTGTCAGTGTCTGCAGATGACAGTGTGTAAAGGAAGGTACAACTGAACTCTGTTAGAAACTCCAGATGGCAGTACAAACTAACATGCGTTGGATCATGATTGGCTTCAAGACATAATATAGACAAAACGCTCAGAAAATTATCAATGACTTCAGGTAATACTGTAGACAAAACTTGCAGTGACATATCAGGTAACTTGTCTGCCACGACTGACGCCAAACTTATATAGAAAACAAATGCTGCATAGCGTGATAGCGCCGTTTTAACATTTAAAATATACAGCTACGCATTATATACTTAAACAATAAAGCAACTTGGGTTATTACATATGAATACACATGAGAGAGCACACATTAGATTAAAATTATTAACGAAATTGCAGCGTGTGTCGGCGTGTTTATGCGAATTGTTTATCCGTTCATGCAGACACGGGTTGTTGCCCACAGAGCGGAATAATGTGATCGATTCATCTGCTCAACATCTGACTGGTGAAGGCGGATACAAGCTTTTCACATTTGTACAGGTGATTGACGACATAAAAATTACACAGCCGGTGCACCGGATGCAGCTTCGGTAGGTTCTAAATTGTAGCTGGCACAGAAGGAGGATGTGTTTGAAAACAATACCTCGTATTGCTCTGCAGATTAGAGGTTCTGAACGTGATTCTAGCTTCTTATTATTTTGTTTTCAACTTTTTAGAAGCACACAAAATACCTGTTCCATAATAGAAGCTTGTGACGTGTTTAATATCTTCCGAGTCTAGCAGGATTTTTTAAACTCAAAGTTCGTAAGGGATAATTAAGTTTATTTGGCAAACTGAATATAATTAAGCGTAGTTAATCTCACATTAAATTATCGCATTCCGCCCCTCGTAAGATGCAACAAGTGATAAAACGCAGCCTGATTCTGTAATTAGTCATGAACACTCGCGGATTTACTTGCCTGTTTGTGTAACAGTCCATCATCCGATTTTAAGCAGCTGAGTGATTTGCGGAACTTTTTCAGGAAAATGTGGGTCGTGTGTTGCGATAAATATGGCAAATGGGAATTCGGAATGTTACGTTTTATTACTTTTTAACGGGGGAAATTATTGTAGCTGATAATATGCACACTTTGTTCGCGACTTGATTGGTTCGGATATCCACGTCGAAGCCGGCGACATTGTCTGGTGCTTACACGGTTTTCCTGAGTACCTTCAAGCCTGTTGGGATTATATAATAATTGTAACACGGCCGTTTTCTTCCCAGTTCCTTCAAGCTGCTTCTTTACAAATAATTCTAGTATCAGGCCTTTATTTTGTAATATACTAATACGTTTATATTAAGACTACGTGGTAGATTGTTAATAGCACAAACATTGAACTTAAAAGCGGATCAAACGATCGCCACTTTTAATCATTGCAGTATAGTCTATTTAACATCAGATCCTGTTCAATTCCTCCATGTACTCAAAGAACGAACCTATTATTGCTCGGTACTGTTTGCCAGTGCATGTTGTTTCGAAATTAATCAAATTATTAAACAATTTTATTTACAGCGAAACTCTTACTTGTGCAGTTACTTTTGTCCGTATTGGTAAATTGTAATTGCTACTGTACATTAAACTCAGACGGCAATGTGACAGCTAATCACAAAAGGAAATTTGCACATAGCGTTAAACATTTTTTTAACAATCGTACATTTTATTTATTACATTCTTTGAGAAAGTATATCTATAAGGAACCGCCAAGCAACTAATACATTCCTCTGTTCAAAGTAGCTATGAAAGTTTGTAATATTAACCATAAAATTCAGAAAAAACAAAACAGTTATTAATGTTATTATAATTAAAATAGTTTTGCTCCCCAAATGTCTACCCATTCGTGATTACTTTGGATTGTTGAAATGTTGTCATAAGATAACCTAAAAGTATTCAGTCGTTTATTTTAAGTTTAGATAATTTGTAATCTGTATTTCACGTACAAATCGGTACTAGGTTTGGAGATTTTCCATTTTAACATGATCATTTGAGATTTTGGTAATTTTCTTTGTTTCAAATACAGTGTTATAAACCAATCTTGCCAATAAAATTTCAGAGAAACATTAAATAAGCAGCAATTTTTTTAAATATTTAAATCCATTTATAATGCTGTTTGTAACTTCTTTATTTCTCATAGTTTATCCTCTTCAATTAGAAAGGTAGTGGCGTGGAATACCACAGAAACTTTCCCTTCCAAGTGAACTGTCGTATGTTACATATATCTTATTAAAATAAGTGGGATATATTTTCTCCTTGGAAAATTTTCGAAGAATGCTATTAACTGCTTGGTCACGTACCAAAGGTTCACGCCCGAGATGTTACGCAACAGCTTTATATGACTTCCCGGCAGCATGACCTAAGCGTTCTGGAATCGTGTCTGATGCCGGAATCGTGTCTGATGCTGCATGATTCTATAGTTCCTTCATGCGGATCTTGCACCGCGCTTGAAGACTGACACACGCAACATCTAAGGGGACGAAATTAGTCGAATAGACACCATCCGAATTTTGCGACCGATAAAGCATAAAGAGCGAGCGCGATAGCTTCCGAGCGAGAATAAAAAGAGAATTTTCTGACTGGTTGTATATTTGTTTCAGCTCGTTCCTGTAGGCTAAGGCCACTACAGTATCCGTTTATCTCAGTAATTAACCAACTTGATGCATAAAATTTTGTTTTACAATGATTTTATTTCATGCCTCTACATGTTTCGAGCACATGTGCTCATCATCAAGAGGTCAAAATTTTATTACACTGCCTCTGGTATCATCACACCTATAGGTGGTCGTCTCGTGCACAGGTTGAGAGAGGACTCGTGTACGAGACGGCCACCAATAGGTGTGATGATACCAGAGACTGTGTAATGCAATTTTGACCTCCTGATGATGAGCACATGTGCTCGGAACATGTAGAGGCATGAAATAAACTTATTGTGAAACAAATTTTGTGCATTAAGTTGGTTAAATATTGAGATAAATGAACCTACAAATCTCTAATACATAAGCTTGTCATTAAACACAATCATGAGACAGTTCGTGCACTTACCACTCCTGCAATTTATGTCACTATTGTGTGTTAATGTTATCCCCATTTTCTTGTCGGTCTTCCAATTTTATTTTTCCAAAACGTCTCCTCTGTAGGGTAACTTGCTGTGTCAAAGGGGGGGAAATGCCCCTCCAGTATTTTTTTTATTTCTTTCTAACCTGTCTTCTTCGTCATAGATTCTAACACCCGTGGTAGATTCCCCCCCTCCCTCCCCCCAACTCCCAATGTTATTAGCCAAGTTATGCCTGTGGTCTCTCCCACTGAAATTCTGAATACAGTACTTGTCTCTCCCGTTGTACATAGACGTTATGTCCAGGCCATCTAATCTTCCTACATCTTACTGTCCTAGCAGTAAAAAACAAACGACCTGCTTATATAATGAAGCTCTTACAGCCAGGCTAAATAATGTACGTGCATTATTAATACTGGAGTAAGAGGATCTGTCGGTTAAACATGTCCTAAGGTGTAAGAATGTTAGATATTGTCTCATAGCTCTTGATTGCTGTCTAGAATGGTAACTGTGAAACTGGAAAGCATTAACGGAGTGGCAGAAGAAAGGCGGTCGATTTCCATGAATTGTTTCAGAACTTATGAAGTGTGGCAAAAGCAACTAGAACACTGCAGACCCACCAATTTTGCGACTAGAGATACGTCGTGTGATACAGTAGACCCCAGAAAGATGAACCACACTTGCGGAATACTCGAGCATTTCGTGTCAAGGCCCTTTTAGAATCTAATTAGCGTGACGTATCCTCGGGCACCGCACTGCAATGTTGTGCCGTACAGTTGTGGTCACATAACTTGGCATTAGGTAGCTGTACTGATTGCATCATTCTGCGCATGTGTCGAGTTACGTCATACCGAGCATCTCTGTGAACTGAGACGGCAAGGAATATATAGGGCTGGCCTGGTAGAAGAACGGAAATAAAAACATTAGGAATTGCCCGTACAAAACAACACTTCTGAACGTTCCCTCAGTCACTGTGCCCGGATTTTGGACTCGTGGATGACTGAAGGAACAGTAAAATGAGAACACTCTTTAAATGTACCTTTCAACATGTTACGCAGTACATAGTACATCACGTTTTCCTATCTCAGCAACAGGGTTGCAGACGCATCGTAATTAGTAGCCATTAATATAATCGGTTATTAAATAATCATTTTTTTTTCCTGTGGCGCTGCGGCCCAACGCGAGTCATTTTTTATGTTTCTTGATCACACACAATGACGCATCACAGTCGGTAGGACTCCTCTGGACGAGCGATCAGCTCGTCGCAGAGACCTCTACCTGACAACACACAATACTCACAACAGACAAACATCCATGCCGCCGGTGGCATTCGAACCCACGATCTCAGCAGGCGAGCGGCCGCATACCTACGCCTTAGACCGCGTGGCCACTGGGACCGGCATTAAATAATCATATACCAAGAACAAATTATGAAAGGTTTCGTGAGATGGCGCGAGAATATTATCACATCCCGTCATGTGTGGGGAACATGCCCAGTAATTCTGTTCTTGTAACACAACGCTCTGGCACAATTAATATGCATCAAATTTTGAAGCCGTCCAAGTCTTAATTTACCTGCTTCTATTAAGTACGGTAGAACGTAGGTACTGTACACTTTTTCATCTTTTCGGATCTGTGTTTTCTGCACTGAAGTTGTTGTCAGACACCTTGGAGTTTTTTCTCCCCTTGCAGGAAAGCACCTCAGAAGACTAGATTCTATGTAGCTGATACGAATAAGAACTGATCCACCTCTATGCATTTTTATTGCACGTCATTCAGTGATACCGATATGACAGTGCAAAATTCCCTTTAGGATCGCATGCACTGATAGTTGCTTCTTAGTTTGTGTGCTGTAATTATCTTTGAGCCTATTACGGAATGTTAATGCGCACGAAATTTGCGGTCCCCATGGTAGTGGTCATGAACATTCCAACAGTCTGGGTTCTTGTGAAGTTCACTGCTTCCATCTTGAGGGCAGTCCAAAAAGAGTGAAGAAATGACTGTTCTTGGAGTACCCTGAGGACGGATGCACGTACTTTCTCATAAATGTTGCTAAGTATCCTACTTACCCATCCACACGGCGTCACAACCAAGGAGGAACTGACGTAGTTCGCCGAGCTGCCAGTGGTAGCACTCCCTGACATGCGGGGCAAGTGCACGTAGTTCGACCAACGGCCAGCGTGTGGCGACACAATGCATACACCAATGAATACAGTCGTATGTTAGAGTTTACGCCTGAAGTCTCGTTAATAATTCTTACTTCATACAGTACTGGATTCTTTTGCAGATCCGTGTCAGATTCGAACTGACCTCAATTCTGATTTGAGGCTGCTTTCTTATTCAGCATTTTACGTATCTAATAATTTAGCATTCCTAATATTCACGCTTATAGGAGATTATTGATCGAATGATTTCGACAGCACCTCGGTCACACTGAGGTTAGGTGTGGGTAAGAGCGATTTTAAACTTTGGTGACGATGACTGTTAACCTTAGATGAGCATTTACACGCACAACCCTACAAGGAAATTTACGAAATGATGGTACTTTATTGTTAACAACGACAACGATTTTTTTTGCCTGTCCCATAGGATGATGATGATGATGAATTCGTCAATATGTTTATTTAGATATGTGTTCATACTAATTTGTAGTGCTATACTGACTATTCAGCGACGGTAGGAGTAAAAAATACACATAATATTTTTTCTGACTCTTCGACGACCGAGTCATTGCCAATGAGTTGCAGTTTTACATTAGTTTTAACGAAACCTAAAATTAACAGTAGAAAACGTTGAGCCTTCTGAGATACGTATGCAGTACAATTTGTCGAATGTCAAGTCAGCAGGCATGGATGTGTACGTGAAATTCGTAGTTTCTTAATGATACAGCGTAGTGCATATACTGGGTTTGAGAGGGTTAATTTAAATTTACTTACTTACTTACTCCATGGTGCAGAGTCCTTCTTGAGAAGCTAACTGGTTTGCAGCTAGTCAAGAAATTCCCCGCATTTCATGGAACCCGAAGGTTCATTACCGCACTCAAAAGCATACGCCATCTGTCCCTATCCTGGGCCAACCCAATCCAGTCCATATACCCACATCCTACCTCCTGGAGATCCATCCTAATATTATCCACCCATCTACGCCTAGGTCTCCCCAGTGGTCTCTTTCCATCCGGTTTCCCCACCAAGACCCTATACGCCCCCTCTTCTCCCCATACGCGCCACATGCCCAGCCCATCTCATTCTTCTCGATTTTATCACCCGCACAATATCGGGTGAGGAGTACAGATCACTTAGCTCCTCGTTATGCAATCTCCTCCATTCCCCCGTTACCTCTTCCCTCCTAGGTCCAATATTCTCCTCAACACCATATTCTCAAATACCCTCAGCTTCCTTTCCTCCCTCAATGTCAGCGACCAAGCTTCACACCCATACAAAACAACAGGCAAGATTATAGTTCTATATATCTTAATC